>Ga0153915_10002512_pt1 | contig 16739 bp, 14 predicted proteins | sample Opewatmetagenome_2_FD_107003 | JGI IMG/M metagenome (GOLD analysis project Ga0153915, IMG submission 107003) | Freshwater wetland microbial communities from Ohio, USA - Open water 3 Core 3 Depth 3 metaG | ecosystem: Environmental > Aquatic > Freshwater > Wetlands | place: USA: Ohio, Lake Erie...
TCTTTTTGCATTAAGTCTCAAAATGCTTCTGGAACTGGTCCTCGCTTTGTGCTGGTTTTTTATTGCTAAAAAAACTTCCCCCGTCTCTCTGGTATTATTTTTTGTACTATATTTAGCTTTCTCTATGTTTTCGATATACCTGATGTTGAACACATTGAAAAACAAATCTTTATAAAACAATAATGATTTGAAAATGCGATTTTTACGAGGATTTTCGTTAATTATCCTGCTTTTGCTATTCTCTGTCCGTGCCCATACACAGGAAGAAAATGAAGGGCCAAAGGCAGCGGAAGAATTCGAAGCCAGTGGTTTTATCCTTGATCATATTGCCGATTCCCATGAATGGCACATCCTCACAAAGCAAAATGGTGAAAGTGTAGCACTTTACCTTCCGGTAATTGTCTATTCAAAAGAAAAGGGACTAGATATATTCTCCTCAAAAAGACTTGCGCACGGACAAGAATATAAGGGTTACAAACTTGAGGAGGAAGGCGACCTTAAAGGGAGAATTGTTAACCTGAATCCTGACGGTACCATAAATGAGGCAAAACTTCCACTCGACTTTTCTATAACCAAATCTGTTGTGGGATTATTTTTTGCCGCGCTTATAGGCCTCTGGCTGTTTATTGCACTATCCCGTTCATACAAAAAAACAGGTATCAGCCACCCAAAAGGGATTCAAAGCTTCCTTGAACCGGTTATTCTTTTTGTGCGCGATGATATTGCAGTAGCCAATATTGGTGAACGCAAGTATGAAAAATACATGCCCTACCTGCTTACCGTTTTCTTTTTTATCCTGATAAATAACCTGATGGGAATGATCCCTTTCCCGCCTCCCTTTGGGGCCAACGTCACGGGGAACATTGCCGTTACTTTTGTCCTGGCATTCTTTACTTTCACTATTACACAGATCAGCGGGAATAAGCATTACTGGCGGGAAATCTTTGCAGCTCCCGGAGTTCCCTTCTGGCTTCTGCCAATAATGATCCCTGTCGAAATAATAGGGGTATTTTCCAAGCCTTTTGCCCTTATGATCCGACTTTTTGCAAACATACTCTCAGGGCATATAATTGTTATCAGTCTCGTTTGCCTAATATTTATTTTTCAATCGCTGGCAGTAGCACCGGCTTCAATCTTAATGGTAGTTTTTATGGATTGCATCGAACTTTTCGTTGCGTTCCTTCAGGCATATGTTTTTACGTTATTGTCAGCACTGTTTATCAGCCTGGCAGTAAAGGAAGAGAATCATTAATTTTTATTGTTTAATTAAAACCAGTTATTATCATGACAGGTACTTTAGCAGCAGTCGGAGCAGGTCTTGCGGTTATCGGAGCAGGACTTGGTATCGGTAGAATCGGCGGATCGGCAATGGACGCAATAGCCCGGCAGCCCGAAGCCACTTCCAAGATACAAACAGCCATGATCATCGCATCAGTCCTTATTGAAGGAGTTGCTTTGTTCGCAGTAGTAGTTTCTCTTATTGCAAAGGGTTAAATTTTAAAGCACTGCAACGGTTGGTTGCAGTGCCTTTTTTAGTTTAAAACGATTAAATATTAAAATATGGTCTTATTAGCAAACAGTCTCACATCTCCGGCAATAGGCCTGATTTTCTGGACGACAATTATATTCCTCATGTTTTTTCTTATTCTGAGGAAATTTGCATGGAAGCCGATACTGGGTGCAGTAAAAGCAAGGGATGAGATGATTAAGGGATCGCTCGCATCAGCCGAAAAAGCAAGAAAAGAAATGGCAAAGCTTCAGAGCGATAATGAAGCAATACTTAAAAAAGCAAGGGAAGAACGGGAAGGGATTCTGAAAGAAGCACGTGATATACGTGATAAACTGATCGCGGAAGCCAAAGGCAAAGCATGTGAAGAAGCTGCCAAACTTATTGAGAAAGCCAGGTTAGGGATAGAGAAGGAAAAAAAGGTAGCTCTTGCGGAAATACGTGAACAGGTAACCAGCCTTTCGGTTGAAATTGCTTCAAAACTTCTTGGAGAAAAGCTCAAACGTACCGGCGAACAGGAAAAGCTTATTGACAAATACCTGAAAGAGATAAATATAACAAGGAACTAAAAAGGTTTTTCATAATGAACGAAAGCAGGATATCTGTAAGATATTCAAAAGCATTATTCCAGTCCGCCCTCGAAAAGAAGCTCCTCGACCGGATTAATCAGGATATGATCCTGATCAAAGAAATGTGTAGCCTCCCGGAAATAAAGGAACTCCTGACCAGCCCTATAATTATCCCTTCCAAAAAAACAGAGGTGCTCCATAAAATATTTGGCGCCGATTTGCATAAATTAACACTATCATTGGTCGACCTGATTGTGAAAAACGGAAGGGAAAGCTATTTGCCGGCCATAGCCAGGGTTTTCGTTCATAATACACTGATACATGACGGTATAACGGAAACAATCCTTACAACTGCAGTCAAGGTTGATGCCCATGTAAAAAAGCAGATTTCTGAACTTGTTGCAGATTTATTTAAAACAAAGGTTGCCCTGAAGGAGATTGTTGATGAAAACATAATCGGCGGATTCGTACTGAAAATAGGAGACAACTTTTTCGATGCGAGTGTCGTGAATAAACTCCGGAAAATACAGAAAGAACTTAAAGCCAGTTCAATAGGAATATAGTTATAAATTTATTAGTCTTTACGCATTTACAACATGGCAAATATTAAACCAGCAGAAGTCTCAAAAATACTCATGCAACAGCTCGAAGGCATTCAAACAGGTGCCGAACTTGAAGAAGTCGGTACCGTTTTGGAAGTTGGAGACGGAATAGCACGAATCTATGGTCTTTCAAATGCAGAATCAAATGAGCTGATTGAATTTGAAAATGGCATCGAAGCAATAGTCCTCAACCTTGAGGAAGACAATATTGGTGCAGTGTTACTGGGACCGACTGAGGAGATAAATGAAGGCGATATAGTTAAACGGACTGGAAGGATTGCATCAATAGGCGTTGGTGAAGGATTGCTTGGAAGGGTCGTTACCCCGACAGGACAGCCATTAGATGGCAAAGGTCCGATTGAAGGTGAGATCTTTGTGATGCCTTTTGAAAGAAAAGCCCCTGGTGTCATCTTCCGTCAGCAGGTAAAACAACCACTGCAAACAGGCCTTAAAGCTATTGATGCAATGATACCGATTGGAAGAGGCCAGCGTGAACTTATTATTGGGGATCGTCAGACAGGTAAAACAGCTATCGCAATTGATACCATAATAAACCAGCGCAGCAACTTCGAAAAAGGGAAACCGGTATACTGCATTTATGTTGCTGTCGGACAGAAAGGCTCAACAGTTGCCAATATTGCAAAGACACTTGAAGAGTATAGTGCTATGGAATACACCGTTATTGTGCTGGCAACAGCTTCTGATCCTGCTGCTTCACAATTTTATGCACCCTTTGCGGGTGCTGCAATCGGTGAATTCTTTCGAGATACTGGCCGTGATGCGCTGATCATATATGACGATCTGTCGAAACAGGCAGTTTCATATAGGGAAGTTTCACTTCTTCTCCGTCGTCCTCCAGGGCGTGAAGCATATCCGGGTGATGTTTTCTACCTCCACTCCCGGCTTCTTGAACGAGCTGCGAAAATAATTGAATCGGACGACATTGCAAGGAAGATGAACGATCTGCCGGAATCAATCCGTCATATGGTAAAGGGAGGTGGTTCACTTACGGCTTTGCCGATAATTGAAACCCAGGCTGGTGACGTTTCAGCTTATATCCCGACAAATGTTATTTCAATAACAGATGGTCAGATATTCCTGGAGTCGGGCCTTTTCAATTCAGGCGTTCGGCCGGCAATCAACGTTGGGATCTCAGTTTCAAGGGTTGGTGGCAATGCCCAGGTCAAGGCAATGAAGAAGATTGCGGGAACTCTGAAAGTTGACCAGGCGCAATACCGTGAACTGGAGGCTTTCTCAAAATTTGGTTCCGACCTGGATGCATCAACTCTGGCGATCCTGAACAAAGGCGCCAAAAACGTTGAGATCCTGAAACAGGGACAATATTCTCCGGTTCCAGTTGAAAAACAAATAGCGATCATCTATTGCGGAACTATGGGTTTGCTTAAAGACGTTCCCGTAAATAAAGTTAAAGAGTTTGAGAATGAATTCCTGGAATACCTTGATCTTAAACACAGGGAAATTCTCAACCTTCTTGCGGAAGGAACATTAAACAATGATATTACAAATACTCTTGAAAGGGTTGCTCTGGATCTTGTTACCAAGTACAAATCCTGAACAAGGGCAGAGAGTTGAATTAATACTTCTTGAATGCCGAACTTAAAAGCTATAAGGATCAGGATCACCTCGGTGAAATCTACAAGGCAGATCACCTCTGCAATGAAGATGGTCTCTGCAGCAAAACTCAGGAAGGCTCAGGACAAAATTGTCAGGCTGAGGCCTTATGCAAATAAGCTTCATGAGATCCTTGTTAACCTGACTCAAAGTCTTGCTGATTCCGAGATTGAAAACGTTTACAGCAGAAGTTCTTCCCCCGAAAAGATACTCATTGTATTAATAACTTCAAACAGGGGGCTTTGCGGAGCATTTAATTCAAGTGTAACCAGAGAAGCCAGAAGGGTTATTGCAGATAACTACTACACGCAATACCAGAAGGGTAATGTTTATTTCCTTGCGATCGGAAAGAAGGGCTATGATAACATCAGAAAACTGAAATTTAAGATTGCAGGGGAGAAAAACGACCTTCTAAATGAGGTAACTTTTGATAAGACAATCGCTGTCGCTGAAAACATCATGGATAGTTTTGTTAAAGGTGAATTTGACAAGGTTGATTTAATATATAACCACTTTAAAAATGCTGCTGTCCAGATTCTTACAAATGAGGTGTTTCTGCCAGTGAATACTGCTTCGGATGCCGAAAAAGTGAAAACACCTGTGGACTACATTTACGAACCGGATAATGAATCAATAGTTAAAGAGCTCATCCCGAAATCACTAAAAATTCAATTTTATAAAGCTGTTCTTGATTCATTTGTTGCTGAGAACGGAGCGAGGATGACAGCCATGCATAAAGCCACTGATAATGCCACTACAATGATCCGTGAGCTGACATTACAGTATAATAAAGCAAGGCAGGCTGCGATCACTAACCAGATACTCGAGGTTGTCAGCGGGGCGGAAGCATTGAAAGGATAATAATGAGCAATTTGTATTGCCGAAAGAAACATGTATAATCAATCAGGATTAAAAAAAATTGTTAATAAGGCGTTAGTCAACCTTTCGTATAATACGGAATCTGAGAGACTTATCGACCCTGTAAAATATATCCTTTCAATAGGCGGGAAAAGATTGCGTCCAGTGCTGGCCCTGATGACCTGCAATCTTTTCAGCGATAAGATCGATGAAGCAGTTATACCTGTAACGGGACTGGAAATCTTTCACAATTTTACCCTCATACACGACGATATAATGGATAAGGCCCTGGTCAGAAGAGGCTTTTCCACCGTTCACAGCAGATGGAACATTAACCAGGCAATCCTTTCGGGAGATGTTATGGCATTCATCACTAATGAATGTTTCCTCCAGTCTCCCTCCTACATCCTGCAGAAAGTTTTCCGGGTATTTAATAAAGCTGCTATTGATGTCTGCACAGGACAGCAGCTCGATATGGATTATGAAAAGGCAGCCATCGTGTCGCATGATGAATACCTGAAGATGATCGAGTTTAAAACCGCAGCGCTGATTGCAGCTTCAGTCAGGATAGGTGCGATTTTCGGCGGTGCAGATGACAAGGAATGTGACCTTATTTACGAATATGGCAGGAACCTCGGACTTGCTTTCCAGATTCAGGACGACCTTCTTGATACGTATGGCGATTCAAAAGTCTTTGGTAAGATCTCAGGCGGGGACATCGTAGCCAGCAAAAAGACCTTTCTTTATGTTAAGGCCCTGGAAATTGCTTCTTCTGAACAGAAAAAGAAGCTTCAGGAAGAATATATGGCAGAAATACCGAACCCCGAAACCAAGGTTAAAAGAGTAACAGATATATACGACCAGCTAGGCATTAAACACATTACTGAAAATCTGGCCGGTGATTATTTTAAGACCGCAATAAGCCTGCTGGAAAAGGTTGGAGTCCCACAGGAGAGAAAAGAAGAACTGATCCTGATGACCGGATCTTTGGTCGGACGCGATCATTAATTAAGGGCCTTAAACATTTAGTACAAATTATAGAAATTAAGATTCTTTTATTAAAACTACATAACTAATTCGCATTTATGGCAAAGAATAAAGGGAAAATAAGCCAGATCATCGGGCCGGTGGTTGACATCTCCTTCGAGAGGCAGGGTTTTGATATGCCCGATATTTATGATGCTCTTGAAATAAAAAGGAATGATGGAACCACACTGGTTGTGGAATGCCAGCAGCATATCGGGGAGAATACCGTCAGGACGATTGCAATGGACTCAACTGACGGATTACGCAGGGGGATGGAAGTTATTGCTACCGGATTGCCCATTACCATGCCAATAGGAGAACAAATCAAAGGCCGCCTGATGAATGTCACCGGAGAGGCAATTGATGGTATTGGGAAACTTGACAAGAAAGGTGGTTATCCCATTCACCGCAAGCCACCAAAATTTGAAGACCTTTCAACTGAGAAGGAGGTTCTTTATACGGGAATCAAGGTGATCGATCTTATAGAGCCATATTCAAAAGGCGGAAAGATAGGTCTCTTCGGCGGGGCAGGCGTTGGAAAAACAGTTATAATACTTGAGCTTATCAATAACATTGCCAAAGCATACTCTGGACTTTCAGTTTTTGCGGGAGTAGGTGAAAGAACCAGGGAAGGCAACGACCTGCTCCGGGAGATGCTTGAAGCCGGTGTTATAAACTATGGGGAAGCTTTTCTCGAAAACATGAAATCGGGAGGATGGGACCTTTCAAAAGTGGATATGGCTGCTCTGAAAGAGTCAAAACTTTCACTTGTTTTCGGACAAATGAATGAGCCGCCGGGAGCAAGGGCCAGAGTGGCTTTGTCAGGTCTTTCGATCGCTGAACATTTCAGGGATGGTGACGAAAAAAGCGGCGGAAGGGACATTCTGTTCTTTATGGATAACGTGTTCCGTTTTACGCAGGCTGGTTCGGAAGTATCAGCTCTTCTTGGAAGAATGCCTTCAGCCGTTGGCTATCAGCCGACACTTGCTACCGAAATGGGTATAATGCAGGAGAGGATCACATCAACCCGCCATGGTTCGATTACTTCTGTTCAGGCAGTCTATGTGCCTGCCGATGACCTTACCGACCCTGCCCCGGCAACAACATTTGCCCACCTCGATGCAACAACAGTGCTAAGCCGCAAGATCTCCGAACTTGGCATTTATCCGGCTGTTGATCCGCTTGACTCAACTTCAAGGATACTTACTGCAAATATTGTTGGAGAAGCCCATTATAACTGCGCTCAGAAAGTAAAAGAGCTGCTCCAGAGGTATAATGAACTTCAGGATATTATTGCGATTCTTGGGATGGATGAGCTTTCAGAGGAAGACAAACTTGTTGTGCACAGGGCAAGAAGGATTCAAAGGTTCCTTTCCCAACCATTCCATGTCGCTGAACAGTTCACGGGAATTAAAGGGGCGCTGGTGTCAATCGAGGACAATATTAAAGGATTCAATATGATACTTGACGGGAAGGTTGACCAGTATCCGGAATCTGCATTTATGCTTGTGGGTACAATTGAAGATGCTATTGAAAAGGGAGAGAAAATACTTGCCCAGTCAAAATAATCAAAGTAATTGGTTACCGGTAAACAAACAACAAGCAACCAGCAACAAGTATTAAAGGTTATTAATGAAGATAGAAATCATTACACCCGACAGGAAGATTTACGAGGGTGAAATCAAATCAGTCAGGGTACCCGGGAAAAAAGGATCATTTCAGGTCTTAAAGGATCACGCTCCCATAATTTCCACTCTCGAGTCAGGACTTGTCAGAATTATTGACAACGACAATAAACCAGTCAACTTCATTATCGACAGCGGTGTAATTGAAGTAAAAGCCAACAAGATCATTCTTCTTGCCGAATCGGTAAAATAGAATATTGTCAATGACCGCCGAAGAATTCAGGAAACATGCTCATCGACTGGTCGACTGGATGGCCGGTTATATGGAGAATATCGAAAATTATCCTGTAAAATCTCCTGTAAAGCCTGGTGAAATCTTTGATAAACTTCCAGACAATCCTCCGTTTCATCCGGAGTCTTTCGATTCTTTGATGAAGGATTTAGAGGAAATCATTATGCCGGGAATCACCCACTGGCAGAGTCCTAATTTCTTCGCATACTTCCCGGCCAACACAAGCCCTCCTTCGATCCTTGCGGAAATGATAATAGCTACCCTCGGTGCGCAATGTATGATCTGGGAAACATCTCCGGCTGCAACAGAGCTTGAAGAAAAAATGATGATCTGGCTAAGGGATCTTATTGGACTCCCGGCCAGTTTCGAAGGAGTTATCCAGGATACTGCTTCGACTGCAACTCTTGCTGCAATCCTTACAGCCAGGGAAAAAGTAACCGGATTCAGGGTAAATGAAGAGGGGGCTCAATCAGCCGGGAATCTCAGAATTTATTGCACAACTCAGACTCATTCTTCAGTTGAGAAAGCAGTGAAGATCTCCGGTATCGGAAGGAAGAACATTGTAAGAATTCCGGTAAAAGATGACTTTTCAATGGATGCCGGAAAACTCAGGGAAGCTGTTGAAGCCGACATTGATAACGGCTTTCTGCCCTGTTGCGTTATTGCAACATTATGTACAACCGGGACCACTGCTGTTGACCCGTTAAAGGCCATAGGAGAGATCTGCGCCGGGAACAATATCTGGCTCCATGTTGACGCGGCAATGGGCGGAACAGCCCTTATTCTGCCCGAATTTCAATGGATGCTCGATGGGAGGGAATATATTGATTCATTTGTTTTCAATCCTCATAAATGGATGTTTACAAATTTTGACTGTTCTGCATATTTTGTCAGAGAACCGGATCAGCTTATCAAGACATTTGAGGTTCTTCCGGAATACCTTAAGACCAGGACAAGGGGCAAAGTCAATGACTATCGCGACTGGGGAATTCCCCTTGGCAGAAGATTCAGGGCACTGAAGCTCTGGAGTGTAATAAGGATGTATGGGGTTGAGGGATTACAGGGGAAAATACGCTATCATATTAAGCTGGCTGCAAGGTTTGCTGAAATATTATCAGAGGAATCCGATTTCGAGATACTTGCGCCGGTGGTAATAAATGTTGTATGCTTCCGATACAAACCGGAGGGAATTCCTGAAAACAAGCTTAACGGATTTAACGAGACTTTGAATCACCGGCTCAACGATTCCGGCAAAATATATCTTACCCATACTGTCATTAATGGTATCTATACTCTGCGGATGGTTGCCGGCCAGACAAATGTAAGAATCGGGCATGTCGAAAAGGCCTGGGAACTTATCAAAATAACTGCCAGAAGTCTTTAATTACCTTTGTTGTTCAATTCCCCTTTTCCCGATGCTCATACCAAACAGATCAATATTGAACAGCACTTTAAGAAAGGGTGTCTCAGTCAGATTTCTCCAGGAGGCTTCCAGACCGGCTGAAACCATGAACGGGATGCGGAAAATATAGAAATCCGACATAAGCTGCAAACCGAACGACCTGAATGTCTCCCAGTAATCGTGTATTTCCGATGTACTGCCCCCGGCAGGTCCGGATGTGTATATCACATTGCCCCTTCCATGAGTGATATCGCAAAAGACATCAGCACGAATCCGCGTCAGGTATAATAAGCTTGATATATTAAAGTCCGGATAAGCAAGCGGTAAAAAGTAATCGACGGAATAGAAATTATGCTTCCTGGAAACAATATTATCATAGCTTCTTGAAAATGCCGCTCTGTTCCCAAGGATGAATTTTTCGGGATTCTGATTTTCAGTTTCAAGGCGAACTCTGAAGCCATTATTCCTCAATATCCCGGGAAAATAAAAAGCTGATTTGACTGTGAAAATATCACCGTAAATAGCTTTATCAAAGGGAAAGTATGAATAGCTCAGGTCCAGAATTTGTGCCCATCTGGGAGAAATATCGCGAACAGCCTGCCTGTAATAATTTGATAAATAGAACCTTCCTGTAAGTTCGTTTTGGCCTGTATCGTATAATCCTCTTTCCTTTAAATAGATATAATCATTTCGTAGTGTTGAGGACGCAGAAAGGTAGAAATTCTGAGTGAAGCATCCTCCCTGAAAGGTCAGAGGGAGTGATATAGTATTTGTTAATTCATATCCTTTGTAAATATTGGCAGGATCAGCTATTGATTCTTTGAATTTTTCAATTTTCGGGGAATTTCCGTAATCCATCCTGGTTTCAACGACAAGATACCATCCAAGCCATCTGATGCTCGAATGAAACTTGTGCATTTTGTCAGAATATTCGTATCCAACCGATGCTACAAGTGTACTCAGGTTATTCTGGGTCATAAGCGTCAGTCCTGGCCTCACAGATGTCGGATCGCTTTTGATCGCATCTATATCCGCATAGAAAGGCATCCAGCTGTGGAACCTGAAAAGATGTTGCCATTTTTTGTATGGTACCGGTGCATAAACATTATCAGCAGAGGTTAAGGTAATTTCCGGGTAAGGCCTGAACTTGTTAATAAGATACGAAGCTGAGCTGTTGTAACTGAACGTTTCCGGCTCACTGCTGGCAGTCAGGGATGTGTAGCATATGTTGTTTCCCGAGTATGAATAATCAGTGAAAAGCAACGTTTTGTCACTTATGCTGAGGTCACTTGCTCCGAATCTTGATCTCGTAACAGGGCTGATTGTCCTGTCAGGTTTAAGCAAATAAACATTATCCGTTCCGGAAACTGAGCTGACAAAGAACAGCGAATCGTTTTTCATATATGTGGACTGCAGATCGTTATTGGTTGCCTCAATCAATGTCTTCCAGGTTTTATCTGTTGTATTGAATGATACTATTCCCTCTCCAGGTTCTGTTAATGAAATAACAGTAATTTCTTTACCTGAAGCAGCCCATTGAGGTCTCTGCAGGAAGGCATTCCCTGGGGCAGGTACGCTTTCCAGGACGTCTCCGTTAAAAGCATCGATTAATACCAGATTATTCTGATTTCCGACTGTATTCTCGGTTGCAGCAATGGTCCTGCCGTCAGGGGAAATTGATGCCGAAAGATACCTTGTTTTTGATGAAAGTTGTCTGGTTACCTTTTGCTTTATATCCTTAATTTTAATTACTGACCATGTTCTGTTTTCCCATCTGGGATCGGAATGTGTTTCAACCCAGACAAGTTTCCCTTTTGCATAAGAAAGAAACCAGGGATAACTGTAGCCTGGAACATGAATTTTCTTTTCTGTTTTTTGTGAAGGATTTATCAGAACGAAAGCAGGAGGATCTGATAGTGAAGTTCTAACTGCTATCAGGCTGTCGGATCCGGCAAGAATTGGGGAATAATAATTAATATATTCCCTGCGTTTCGGGGGGTTGAGCATTTCATAGGATTCACTTTTTGATCTGGTGTCATCAAGGCTCCAAAGGGTCTTAAGTGAATCAAAGGTTTCATTGAACAGCCTCTTTTTTGTAAGCGATGCAGTACTTCTGAGGCTCAGGTTAACAGGATTTATTGTAAACGGTTCGTTGGCTGTAAGATCAAGGGCTTTTTTCCACATGCTTGAATCATATTTGGCATAGGACCATGCCATCATCTCAAAACCAGTATGGTAATGATCGGGAACGAAATCACGGTATGATCCGTTTACAATCTTATCATATTTAAATAAATTCCCTTTTTCAATCAATACTGCTTTGAGTTGTTTCTGAAAGGAAGCGTTCCTTCCCCGGCCAGATTGGGTCAGGACGGATTCAGAGAATACTGCGTCACCTTCAAGGAACCAGAGCGGCAAAAGCGCCGAGACAATACCTGTAAATTGTTGTCCGGCCAGAACTGACATCACTTTAGTGAATCCTTTATTAAGCGATTCCATCTGAAGGACATGGGTTAGTTCATGGATAGCAAGCTGCCGGTTGGGACTGAGAGGTATAGCATTCATCTCAGGAGTAGGATAGATTTCCATCCTGCTTGGAGCCCAGGCAACATAGCCATTCGAACTGGTTGTATAATTATGAATGATAACAGGAATCCTGAATTTTAACCTGGGGTACAGGTACCCAAGCCTTGAATAGGCTTCATCAAGCGACCGGGCCAGATCCTTACCGGCTGATTCATAACTCCGCGGATAAATTACTGTGAATCTGCTTGTTTTAATCTGCATCCATTTCAGTGAGCCTGGATCCTGTCCCGTATTATAATACTGGGCATAAGATATAGTCTGGAAAAACAAGAAACAGAATAAAATGAGCAGATGTTTCATACACTATCATTTACTCAAAATTAGTAAAATAAGTGAGTGTCCCCTCCCGAAACTACAATCTGAAAAATTTACTAATTTCACCGGGCAATCATTTGATTCATTTTCTGACAAAACCTATTTTAACTGATGAAAAAATACAGGTTAATTAACAATATAACAGGCTGGGTCATTTTTACAGTTGCCGCATTTACCTATCTTATGACCATTGAGCCGACAGCAAGCCTGTGGGATTGCGGAGAGTACATCGCCACCGGGTATAAGCTTGAGGTTGGACATCCTCCCGGAAACCCGGTATTTATGGTAATGGCAAAGTTCTTTACCCTTTTTGCGGGAGGTAATACCTCACGTGTTGCAGCGATGGTCAATTCTATGTCAGCTCTTGTAAGTGCATTCACTATACTTTTTCTATTCTGGACGATTACCCATCTGGCAAGGAAAATCATTATAAGGAAAGAGAATGATCTCACTTTTGGAAGGATCACTGCAGTTATGGCTGCAGGAACAGTCGGAGCACTTGCTTATACTTTTTCAGATTCCTTCTGGTTTTCAGCTGTTGAGGGTGAAGTCTATGCCTCTTCATCATTTTTCACGGCAATGGTCTTCTGGGCAATACTCAAATGGGAAGATGCAGCTGATGAGGAATATGCTAACAGGTGGATCATTCTCATCGCCTTTTTGACGGGACTTTCGATAGGAGTGCATCTTCTGAACCTGCTGACCATTCCGGCAATTGTCCTGGTTTATTATTTCAGGAAACATGAATTTACCTGGAAAGGATTGGCGACTGCCATTGGGATATCAGCGGTTCTGCTGGGATTGCTTTTAGGCGGAATTATGCCTGGTTCTGTGACCATTTCATCAAAGCTTGACCTGTTTTTCGTAAACAGCTTCGGACTGCCGGTTAACAGTGGCATGATCTTCCATTTCCTGCTAATGACAGCCCTGTTCGTTCTTGCTGTGCGATCAACATACACATCAACGGATAAGATCAGAAATGCAGCATTTTCCATAGGAGCTTTTCTCCTTACAGGAATTTGGATTATATCGGGATCAACAATCCTGAACCTTATTGTCCTTGCGGCAGTGACAGGGTTTACCTGGTACCTCGCAGGTAAAAACCGTCCGGTTTTAAACACAGCGCTTACAGCAATAATGGTAATTATGATCGGTTACTCATCTAATGCCATAATTGTTTTAAGAGCGTCGGCAGACACGCCTCTGAATGAGAACCAGCCTGAGAACCCGTTCAGCCTGCTATATTTCCTTAACAGGGAACAATACGGGGAAAGGCCGCTTTTCAGGGGACCGTACTTTAACGCTCCTGTAATTGAATACAAGGATGGAAAACCCAGGTATGTCTTTGAAAACGGAAAATACGTGATCAGCTCATATAATCTTGAGCGGGTGTACGATCCCAGGTTTATAACTCTTTTCCCAAGGATGTGGTACGACCAGAGTGATGCTGAACCGGTTTACCGGGAATGGGGTAAAATCAAGGGAACGCCGGTAAGCGTAACAAACCAGTCGGGCGAAAAGGAAATAATCCGTAAACCAAAGTTCAGTGAGAACCTCCGGTTTATGTTCACCTACCAGTTCGGGTATATGTATTTCAGGTACTTTATGTGGAATTTTGCGGGTAAGCAGAATGACACCCAGGGAACAGGCGGTGCAGTTAACGGGAACTGGATAACGGGATTCAGGTTTCTTGATGATCCTCGAGTGGGAACTTCTGACCTGCCTCCAGGCATGAATAAGGATACTTCGAGGAATAAATATTATCTGTTACCCTTCCTGCTTGGAATTGTGGGATTATTTTATCAGATCAACCGTGATTACAAGAACTGGTGGGTGATCCTGCTCCTGTTCGTGATGACCGGGATCGCGATTGTTTTTTACCTGAACCAGTATCCAAACCAGCCAAGGGAAAGGGATTATGCTTATGCGGGCTCATTTTATTTTTTCGCCGTTTGGATCGGCCTTGGAGTACTGGCCTTGTTTGAAGCCTTTTCTAAACTTACCAGCGAGAAAATAGCTGCACCGCTTGCAGGTGCCTTGTGTTTTTTGGCTGTCCCGGTAATTATGGGATCTGAAAACTGGGATGATCATGACAGGTCTGGCCGCTATTTGGCAAGGGATGTAGCCTTTAATTACCTTAATTCGTGCGCACGTGATGCCATACTTTTTACAAATGGAGATAATGATACTTTCCCCCTCTGGTATGCCCAGGAAGTTGAAGGCATGAGAACCGATGTCCGGGTAAGCAACCTTATGCTCCTGAATACCGATTGGTATATAAATCAGATGAAAAGGAAAACATATGAGTCTGATCCCTTGCCAGTCTCTCTCCCGGTCCAGAAATATTATGACGGTGTTAACAATCAGGTTTTTATAGTCGAAAAAACAAAGGAACCTGTAAATATATCAACTATTATAGATTATGTTAAAAGCGATAATAAAGCCACTAAAGTACAGGTCTCACCAACTGAGATACTGGATATCATACCTTCCCGTACTATCAGGATCCCGGTTGATTCGGCAAAGGTAATTGCATCAGGAACCGTTAAACCTGAGGATGCTTCAAAAATAGTACCGTATATCGATATTAAGCTGAAAGGCAATTCAATACTTAAAAGTCAGCTGATAGTACTTGATATCCTGGCTCATAACAACTGGGAACGTCCGATTTATTTCGTAACCGGTTATCATAATGATGCTCTTGGTCTTGAGGAGTATTTTCAGCTGGAAGGATTAGCTTACAGGCTGGTACCCATAAAATCGCAAAATAAGAGCTGGGTGGATTACGGAAGGATAGATACGGATATTCTTTATAATAATATGATGAACAAATTTGTGTGGGGAGGCGCTAATGATCCCAAAGTAAACCTTGATTATAACCATATCAGAACCCTGATCGTTGTTAAAGCCAGATTAAACTATGCCCGGCTTGCAAAAGCGCTTGCTTCTGAAGGCAGGAATGAGAAAGCTGTTGAAGTATTGAGCCGTTGTCTTGAAGTGTTGCCTCCCGACAGATTTCCGATTGATCCGTATTTTACTGACCTTATTGAGTCTTATTTTTCGGCAGGAGACTCTGTCAAAGCAGTTGAACTGACCAGGAAACTCTGTGACTATAATTATGAAAGGCTGGATTATTTCCTCAGACAGGATAAATACTATATCACCTCCGCTGAATATGAAATACAGTCCGCAATTCAAAACACATCAAAAGCAGCAGGCTACTGTGAGTTAAACGGAAAGAAGGAACTGGCTGAAGAAATTAATAAAAAGCTTGAGGAATACTATGGTAATTACCTGGGCAGGCAGAAAGCCTTAACAAAATAGCAATATCAGGGACGGTAAACAGTAGAACTGTGTACTTCCTGCTTAAGGTATTTCTCAAGCAGGGCATATATCTTCTCAGGATACACAGGTTTCAGAATATATTCATTGCATCCGGCAATATAAGCGTCAGATTTGGATTGTTCTGAAGAATAAGCTGTTATCATCAGCACAGGAACATTTTTCTTTTCTTTTCTAAACATCCTTGTGCAATCAATGCCGTTGATGAGAGGTATTAGAAAATCCATTATTACCAGGTCAATTCTGGCTTCTTTGTTTTTTATGTATTCAACAAAATCCCGGCCGGTACGGAATTTTATTACCTCTGCCCCTGAACTTTGAAGAAGTGTTTCGTAGTACCGTGTGGACGGAACATCGTCCTCTACAACGGCTATAGTCTTATCTTTTAATTCTAAACTGCTGAAATTCAGAGACATTGCAAAATTGATTATGACTTATATAAAAGTACGACAAGATATTGATGTGAGGTGAATAAAAAATCGCAATTATTAACAACTTATCAACAAATTTACCACCTGAAATTGAGATTTCCAAGGTTTTTTGCAAGATTAAAAAACAGATTTTCCAAAAGATTTGGAGGGAAAGAAAGTAAGCGGAATAAATACGAAGGAGATACCCTTACGTCAATGAATATAGGCCTACCGGAATGGGTCTATCTGCATTCCCACGATATTTTTGTATTACCAACTATCACATCATCCTTTGCTTCGATTGCGATCAGGGCGGCATCGCAGTATTCTGTTTCTGTACCTTCAGAAATAACGCCACCGCCAATCTCAGAAGTTACCTGCCTGCAAATTTTACATGTGCCAAGTGATTCACAGGCAGTAAAAGCCCATGATAAAATGATAAATGAGATACCAAGTATTATTTTCCGTTTCATTTGAAGTAATTTGATGTCAAATTAATATAACCAGCTCCTGCCACTATTGTTTTCCTTAGAAAACGTTACTTTTTTAAAATTATTAGGTATTTTGATGCAA
>Ga0153915_10002513_pt1 | contig 16733 bp, 9 predicted proteins | sample Opewatmetagenome_2_FD_107003 | JGI IMG/M metagenome (GOLD analysis project Ga0153915, IMG submission 107003) | Freshwater wetland microbial communities from Ohio, USA - Open water 3 Core 3 Depth 3 metaG | ecosystem: Environmental > Aquatic > Freshwater > Wetlands | place: USA: Ohio, Lake Erie...
CCGACGATGATCTGGCCGATGCAGACGCTCAGCACGATCAGCCGAGAGGTACGCGCCGTCTGGCTCCGGCCCTCCGGACGCATCATCGCGGCGCGGAGAGTTCCCCGCCGGCGCTTCGTGTCGCGGTCCTCTGACCGCGGAGAAAAACACCGAAAGCAGGGTAATGACGTTGACGATGTGCACGGTATGGTTGAACGAACGAACGAAAATTTCCGGCGCGGCCCCCCAGGTCTGCGGCGCTTCGATTTGCTCTCGCGTCAAGCCGGCGGCGGACAGTCCGTAGGTAAACAGTGTCGCCGAGAGGGCGACGCCCATGGCGCCGCCGGTACGGGCGGTCGTGGTGTTCATGCCCGACGCCGTGCCGACTTGATCGCGCGGGACGGCGCCCAAGATCGCGCTTTGATTCGGCGAATTGAAGAGCCCCCAGCCGAGCCCGTTCAGGACCAGAGGAAGGATGATGCGCGGAATCGACGAAGCGACGCCCAACGAGGCGAGAAAAAATTGGCCGACGACGATCAGCCCCGAGCCGATCGTGCAAAGGAGGCGCGAGCCCACGCGATCGGAGAGCCGGCCGGCGATGGGCGCGACCAGGACGATCACCACCGAACTGGAGATAATGATCCAGCCCATCTGGGTCGGCGAGAAATGAAGGACGTTCTGCAAGTAGAAGGGCATGAGAAAACTGATGGCCGACTGCGTCGAAGTGATGAAGAAAAGGCTGAACATCGAGGCGGTGAACAACCGGTTGCGAAACAGGGAAAAGCTCAAGATCGGCATGCGCGCGCGCAACTCGACGACCACGAAAAGCGCACATGCCAGCGCGGAGAGCGCCAGGGATTTAACGATGATGGGGTCGCGCCAACCGACGTGCGGCAGCTCGTTCATACCGTAGATAAACAGGCTGCAGGTCAGCATCAACAGGATCGCGCCTGGGAAGTCGACGAAGATTTTCTCGCGGCTTTCCCTGCTTTCTTCCAATAATTTCCAGGCCAGATAAGCGCCCCAAAGGCCGATCGGTAAATTGATGTAGAAAATCCAGCGCCAGCCCACGGTGTCGATCAAGAAGCCGCCGAGCGTCGGACCGGTAAGAAAGCCGGTATGAAAAGCCATGGAGGCAAATCCCATCGCCTTGCCGCGTTGGTTGGATGGGAGGGCTACGGAGGCGACGGCCCTGCCGTTGGCCGCGATCATGGCGCCGCCGAGCGCTTGTAAGCCGCGAAAGAAAATAATTTGTCCCGCCGATTGAGAAAAACCGCAAAGGGCCGAGCTGACGACGAAGAGCAAAAATCCGCCGGCGTAAAACGCGCGCCGGCCAAACAGATCGCCGAGCCGGCCAACGGTAATCACCGTGCCGATCAGCATCAGGTCGTAGATCAAGAGCACCCACTGGATGGTCGTAAGGCTGGTGTTGAAGGTAGTGGTCAAGGTCGGCAGCGCGACCAGCAACGCGCGCTGGTCGAGCCCGACGATAAACTGGCCGACGCAAACGTTGAGGAGAATCAACGCCTGACGCCTTCGGATTATGGAGTTGCTATCCGGGGTTTCCACAATCGGTTTTGTTGCAACCGCCGATTAACGGCTGATCGTTGGGCCGCCTCCGCAAGTCGGGATCGTCCCTTCGACTCGAGCCCCGGCCTGGGCCGGGGGCTCTTGCTCAGGATTCCGCCCCACGGGCGTTTTGGAAGGTGCCACGGGATTGCCCGTGGGGCTCCACAGGGGTACCCGAAAGGTTCGGTCTTCGTCCGGAGCATCGGGCGACGAAAACAAAACGGGGGCGGATGCAATTTGCCGCCCCCGTGAACAAACATCGTGGAATACGATTAAGCAGGTTTGCGTGCCAGAGCTTCTTTCAACTGGTGACGAAGCTCTTCCCTGGCCTGCTTTCGCCGTTCGTTTTTCTTGCTTTTAAAGATCTTGCCCGGGGGAGGAAGCTCTTTTCGCACCCGGGCGAGTCCAATGGGGACTCGCTTCGTTTGGTTCTTATTCGATGCGGCGGTCAATGCAGTGTCACTTGAGCCGAGGCTTCGTTTTCGAGCGTTGATTCCCCACGTTCGAAAAGTAAGGCCTCTCCGTCAGCGTCAACTTTGACTCGATCCCCCTCTTTGAATTCCCCTTCGAGAATCTTAACCGCCAACGGGTCCTGAATCAATCGCTGAATCGTCCGCTTGAGCGGACGTGCGCCGTATGCGGGATCGTAGCCCTTGTCGGCGATGAGCGCCTTGGCGCGCTCAGTGATTTCCAGCGCCATCTTGCGGGCGGCGAGATTCTGGCGCAGCCGCCTGAGCTGAATTTCCACGATCAACTTGATCTGTTCCCGGCCAAGGCTGTTGAAAATGATCGTTTCGTCAACCCGGTTCAGAAACTCCGGCTTGAAGGCTTCCCGCAGCGCGGCGGTGACCCGCTGCTCCATTTCCTTGCGGTTACGGTCGGCGAGATCCTGGATGTATTGGCTCGCCAGATTCGAGGTCATGATGATGACGGTGTTTTTAAAATCGACGGTGCGGCCCTGGCCGTCGGTCATCCGACCGTCTTCGAGAATCTGGAGGAGAGCGTTGAAAACATCGGGATGGGCCTTTTCGATCTCGTCGAACAGCACCACCGAATAGGGGCGCCGGCGCACGGCTTCGGTAAGATAACCGCCTTCTTCGTAGCCGACGTAGCCCGGCGGTGCGCCGATGAGACGCGAGACCGAGTGCTTTTCCATGAACTCCGACATGTCTAGGCGGACCATTGCCTGCTCGTCGTCGAACAAGAATTCCGCTAGCGCGCGACATAGCTCCGTCTTGCCGACACCGGTGGGACCGAGAAAGATAAACGATCCGATGGGGCGGTTCGGGTCTTGCAAGCCGGCGCGGGCGCGGCGCACGGCGTTGGCTACGGCGTGGATTGCACTATCCTGTCCGACAACCCGCGCTTTGAGACGATCCTCCATCTTCAACAGTTTCTGAATGTCGCCTTCCAGCATCTTGGAGACCGGGATACCCGTCCACTTCGCCACGACCTCGGCGATGTCCTCGGCGTCGACTTCTTCTTTGAGCATCTTCTGGTTTTTTTGTAGCTCGACGAGCTTCTGGTTGGCCTGCTCCAACTCTTTCTGGAGCTGGGTCAGCGTGCCGTAGCGCAGTTCGGCGGCTCTGTTCAGATCCCCTTTGCGCTGGGCCTGTTGCTCTTCAACTTTGGTCGACTCGATCTTTTCTTTGAGCGAGCGGATGCGCTGAATCGATTCTTTTTCATTTTGCCAATGAGCATTAAGGCCGCTCGAGGTTTCACGCAGGTTTTGAATCTCCCGCTCGAGCTGCGCGAGCCTTTCTTTCGATGCCTTGTCTTCCTCGCGCTTGAGCGCCTGCCGCTCGATTTCGAGCTGTAGAATTTTTCTCTCCACTTCATCGATCTCGATAGGCATGCTGTCAATTTCGATGCGCAGGCGCGATGCCGCCTCGTCGATCAAGTCGATGGCCTTGTCCGGCAAAAAGCGGTCGCTGATGTAGCGGTGCGACAGGGTGGCCGCGCCGATGATCGCGCCGTCGGTGATACGCACTCCGTGATGGACTTCGTACTTTTCTTTCAAGCCGCGCAGGATGGCGATGGTGTCTTCCACTGAAGGCTCGCCCACGTAAATCGGCTGAAACCGGCGCTCCAGCGCCGGATCTTTCTCGACACGCTTGCGGTACTCATCCAGCGTCGTCGCGCCCACGCAGCGCAGCTCCCCGCGGGCCAGCGCCGGCTTGAGCATGTTGGAGGCGTCCATGGCGCCTTCGGCAGCGCCTGCGCCTACCAGGGTGTGGAGTTCGTCGATGAAAAGAATGACCTGGCCGGCGGCTTCGGTGACTTCTTTGAGCACCGCCTTGAGCCGGTCTTCGAATTCACCGCGAAATTTTGCGCCGGCTAGGAGCGCGCCTAGGTCGAGGGCGACGAGCCGTTTTTCTTTGAGGCCCTCCGGCACATCGCCGTTGACGATGCGCAGCGCGAGACCCTCGACGATGGCGGTTTTGCCGACGCCGGGCTCGCCGATGAGCACGGGATTATTTTTCGTCCGGCGCGAGAGCACTTGAATCACCCGGCGGATCTCGTCGTCGCGCCCGATCACCGGATCGAGTTTTCCCTTGCGCGCGAGATCGGTCAAGTTGCGGCTGTATTTTTCCAACGCTTGATACTTTTCTTCCGGGTTGGGATCGGTGATCCGCTGGGCGCCGCGGATGGTGACCAGGGCGTTCAGAATCTTATCACGCGAGGCGCCGAGCTCGCGCAGGATCTTTCCGCTGTCGCCGCTCTCCTGCACCATCGAAAGTAACAAATGCTCGGTGGAGACGTATTCATCTTTGAGCGCTTCGGCTTCCGCTTCCGCGCCTTCGATGATCTTTTTCAATCTTGGCGTGATGAAGGTCTGGCCGGCAGCGCCGGTTACCTGGGGCAAGCGGTCTAAACCCTTTTGCAAGCGATCCACCAGCGTGCCGGCGGGAATGCCCAGTTTTTGCAGCAGCGACGGAACCACGCCTTCTTTTTGCCCTAGCAGCGCGAAGAGCAAATGCTCCACGTCTATGGCCTGGTGGTTGCGTTTTTCCGCCAGGAGTTGGGCTTGCTGCAACGCTTCTTGCGACTTGGTGGTAAGCTTATCGATGCGCATATTTTTCCCCTAAACTTGCGGGAAAGTTAAGCATTGCTCCTGTCGCTGTCAAGCGAGGCGGTAAAATACCAAAACTGATGGAAAATCGATAAACAATCATACTTCTATCGGCCTGCCACGGAGTTAAAGGCGCGGTCGGTGTGTGAAAATGGAAAACGAGCGAAGATCGAAAGAGACTATTTATCTTGTTTCGGCAATTCAAAAAACTCGAGAGGCTGGACGACCGACTCTTGGACAACGATGGGTTGATGATCCTGAGCGTCGAGAACCAAGCCTTTGTCGGTCACAATCTGGAATGGCAACTCGGCCGGCTGCACGGCCGTGCCGCGCTTTGTGTCCATAATTCGCTCTTAGCCGAAATCCTTCTAAGCTATGGCTCCGTGTGCAGGACGATGCCTTTCCCCTTCACGATATCGAACTCATACTGGACCGGTTTTACATCCGTGCAGCGCATCTTTCCGACGATCAGGCTGCGCGCCAGCCGCTCCTCCCGCCAAATCATCTCCAGAACGACGACTCCAGCGACCATATATTCTTCAATGCCCCGCATGGTCCGCTCGCCGGTTCGCGGAACCGCGTAGGAGGTCAGGACGTTGGTGGTCGGCATGGAAGTGCGCAGCAGTTTGATCAACAGGCGGGTTTGGTCTTGAATGCGGGTCGTGCTATCGCGCAGCATCACGAAGGGTCCGGCAGGATCCAGGACCAGGCGTTTGGCTTCCAGCTGATTGACCAACCTCGCCAGGTCGCCGATCGCCTTGCGGATATCAATCTGGCGGTCTTTGGACCCGCCGGACACGGAACTCAGGTAGGCGCCGGCGTTCAGGATCGCAAATTCTTTTTTCTCGACGTACTCTTCTAAGTTCCAACCGAGTGAGGCGGCTTGTTCGAGGATGTCCATCGGCTCTTCGTCGGCCGCGACATAGATGCCCCGCTCGCCGCGCAACAGTCCTTCGAAGAGAAACTGAAGCGAAAAAATCGTCTTGCCCGTTCCAGGTTCGCCGGTGATGAGAATCGACCGGCCTTTGGGCAAGCCGCCCTCGACCAGGCCATCGAAGCCTACGATGCCCGTTGGCACCCGGTCTGTTTGCATCATAACTTTCCTTCTATCACATGACTTTCGGCAAGAATAAACAGGTTGACGAGTCAACCCTTCGACGCAAGCCCCGGCCTTGGCCGGGGCTCTTGCTCAGGATTTCGCTCCACGAGCGTACCGGAAAGTGCCACCAGCTTGCCAGTGGAACTCCACCCCCGGCGACGTTTTCGGCAATTTTTTGAGTACCCATAACTTACTCTCCGTAAGATTGTGTAGCGAGCCGACGACGCGAGCCGGCTAGGTTTTCCACCGCCGCTTCCACCCGCCCATGGTACGCCACCGGCGGTCACTGCGGGAGTGAAAGGTTTGGCCTGGTTTGGTTTGCGCCGTTTCCGCCGCGCCTTGATCCTTGTCGGAATGTTCCCTCTGGCTGAGTTCCTCCCGCAGCGCTGCCAGTTGCGCCTCATATTCCGCGCGCAGCCGTTCCCGGTCTTCGGCCCCCGTTTGCTCAGCTTGCGCCGCCGCCGTTTCCAGTTGAGTTAAGCGCTCGCGCAGAGACTCCGTCGCGTTTTTCAGGCCCACGAACTCTTCGTTGCGGCTCGCAAGCAGCATGTGTTTTTCTTGCGACTCCGCCCGTAATCGAAAGAGTTCGGCGTGGTACGTCCGCTCCATATCGTTCCGCGCTGCGCCGTGTTCTTCCAACGCCACCGTCTTCTGCTCGATTTCGATCTGCAACGTGGCCATCTGAGCCTCGTGGCGTAGGGTGATTTGTTCAACCCGGCTGATGGCCGTCGCTTCGGAGTCCCTGGCCGCGCTCTCTAATTGGCCGATGCGGCCGAGCAGACGCTGCCGCTCCGAGGTTGCTTGGTCAAGCTCCGTGACGCGATTCTCGGCAGCGTGCCGTAACTCGGCGAGTTTAGCTTCCAGCGTTTGAATCTCGCTTTTGTGTCCCTGCGTCAAGTGGTCAACGAAAGCCTCGCGCTGGGCAAGGTCCCGGTCTTTCTGTTGCAGCTCGTTTCGCAGCCCCGCCAGCTCGGCTTCAAGTACTCGCCGCACCTGCTCGAATTCTTTAGCCGCGCCGATTTGTTCGTCTCGGCTCGAGGCTTCGAGGCGGGTATAACGTTCCTGTAACGCCACGACAGAGAAATTCGCCGTGTTCAGCGCTTCCTCGCGTTGTTCCAGCAATCGTTGTCTTGCAGCGAGCTCTGTTTCCAAGTCGGAGACGTGCGTGCCGAGGCGCCTTTCAAGTTCCGTTGCTCGCGCTTCTTTTTCGGCCAGGGCGTGATGTTTTCCGCGTAGTTCCTCTCGAAGATCGAGGAGTTCCGCTTGATACTCCAGGCGAACTCGTTCCACCTCCGCGGCACCCCGCGATTCCGCGTCCCGGGCAGCGGATGCCAACTGAGCAACCTGCTCGGACAAGCCGCTCACGCTGGCCTTGAGATCAGCGATCTCGCCGGTCGTGTTTTCGAGCTGCCACTGTTTTTCCAACAGTTGAGCTTGCAGCGCGCTTAGCTGCGAGTTGAGACTGTTTTGAACTTCGGTGGCGTGCGTCTGTAGAGCCTGGAGGGCGTCGTCCTTTTGCCGTAAGCGATTGTCAAAATCCTCCTGCGCGCGTGCCAGCGCGTCTTCGCGGCTCTCCAGTAGTCGCTGCTGATCGGCCAACCGGTTTTGGAAATCCTCGAGCTGCGCGGTCATCCGCGCTTCGAGTCCATGTGATTTGGCCTGTTGTTCGGTTAGCGCGTCGTCCCGGAGAAGCAATTGTTGTCGCAGGGCCGCCAATTCCGCCTGATGAGTTTCATGATACCGTTCCACTGAATCGGCCGCGCCGGTCTGCTGGTGCCGGTTGGCAGATTCCAACTGGTCGATTTGTTCCTGCAATCCGCGAGTTTTCTCCCTGAGGTCGCCGATTTCCTTGTTGCCGCCTTCGGCGACCTGTAGTTTTTCCGCCAGCTCTAGCCGCAGGCCGCTGATCGTTGCGTTGAGGCTTGCCTGCGCCTCGGCGGCGCTCTCGCGGACGGCTTGCAGCTCGCGGTCCTTGCTTGCCAGGAGGGCATCGAGATCCTCGAATTCCGCGCGCACCCGTTGACGGATCTGCTCCTCCTGCACCGCCAGCAAGCGCTCGGTTTGTTTTTGCAACACATCGAGCTGCGCCACTTGTTCGCGCAACGCAGCTGTTTCGGTTCGCGCTTCCTGAAGTTCTCCGGTGCGCTGCTCAAGGGAACTCTCTCGATCGGCCAACTGGGCGCGCAGCTCCGCGATTTCGCCGGCGTGGCGTTGAAGGACACTATGGTGCTCCGCCTCCCGTTCAACAAAACTACGCTCCGTGGCGGCGGCGGTCGTACGCAAGTCGTCTAGCTCAGTCTCAAAGCTGAGGCGTAGCGCTTCAGTCTGGCGGTTGGCGGAAGCCTCGGCGTCCCGGCCGGCAGCCTCCAATTGCGCGATCCGTTTCCGCAGGGACGATTGCTCACTGAAAACCTGTTCTAATTCGCGTTCTTTGCTTTCCTGCAGGCCGCGGCTGTGAGCAAGCTGCTCTTTCAGCGCTGCCGTCTCAGCGTGATGATCCGCCTCTTGGGCCTCCAGTTTGGCTTGCCGTTCCCCCAGCGATCGGGCCTGCTCGCTGAGCTCGATTCGCAGTGCCGCGAGATCGCTCTCCTGGCCGGCGAGCAGGTCTTGTTTCTGCGTCAGCCGACTGCCAAGGTCGTGAATCTTCGCCTGGAGATCGCCTTCGATCGCGGTGACCGTGGCATCGCGCTCTTGCAAAGCTCGATCTTTCTCGGCTAGAGCGGTCTCTAGTTCCGCGAGCCGCGCTTCAAACCCGGCGCGCGCTTCGGCCCGCAATTCGGGAATTCGCTGCTGTAAGCCGGCGACTTGAGATTGAGCCTCGCGCAGCTCCGCGCCGCTTTTTTCGAGCGCGCCCTGGCTTTGAGCCAACCTGTTTTGCAGCGCTTCGATCTCGCCTTGATGGGATTCCGCCACGGCTCGGCCGGCGGCTTGCTGTTCCGCCAAGCTCTGATCTTTGCGATCGAGTCTTTCCCGTAGCGCTTCCAGCTCGGTTTCGTATCGCCCTCGCGCAGAGTCGAAATCGCTGGCAATGGCCGCGGCTTCCTGATTAGCGAACTCGAGATGGCCAATGCGTGCCTGCCGGTCCGCCAGCTGGGATCGAAGCTGCTGCAGTTCGACGTCGCGGGTTTCCAGCAACGCTTGTTTCTGATCGAGCTGGGCTATTAAATCACGGATTTGGATTTCCAGGCTGCCGTGGATATCCGCGATCGCCGCGTGGTGCTCGCGTAAGGCCCGGTCCTTTAGTTCAAGAGACGTTGCTAATTCTGCGAGCCGGGCTTCGAAACCGGTGCGCGCGTGGTCCAAGTCGTTCTCTTTGGCGAAAACCCGGGCTTGCTCTAGAGCCAGTTCATCCTGAAGCCGCCGCAGTTGGACTTGGAGAAGTTGCTCCGACTCCCCAGCCGCGGATCGGTGCTGCTCGAGCGCAAGGGTCTTTTGCGCTATTTCCTCGCGCAGCTTCCCTAGTTCGGTTTGCAAGTCCTGGCGAACTCGCTCCGCGTTGCGGGCGGCGGTGAGCGCTTCGTTATTCGCTGATTGCAGTTGGGTGATTTGCGACCGCGACGATAGGAACTCCGCCGTCACCCGCTGGAGCTCTCGATCTTTGTTTTCGAGCAGCCGTCGATGTTCTTCCAAACGGTCTTGCAGGTCCTGGATTTGGAGATAAAGGGTTTCAGTAGCGGCGATGCGCGCCGAGCTTTCGTCAAGGGAGCGTTCTTTTTGACTGATCGCGGCACGTAGCTTCTCCAACTCCGATTCGTACCGCTCCTGAATGCGCACGACATGATCTGCCGCGGCGGCTTGCGCTTGCTTCAGGTAAAGTTCCGCCAGGCGCACCTGCGTCAGCAGGATATCGATCTCGTTCAGCAGCTGGACCGACGGCGCGCTGCGCTGGTACTTGACTGGTTCCATAGAAAATTTCGAGATCAAATGACTCCCTGAAGGCAGACTGGATCAGCCTGGCTAGGTGCTAAATACATGCCACCGCGAGAAAACGGAACCTCATAAAATCAACCACTTACAGTCCGGTTCGGAGGACTTGCGGGATCGTAACCGTTAAAAGCGACAATATATGGACAAAGTTGCAAAATCTTGGACACTAATGTCGTCAATGGAGCTTAAGCGCTGGGGGCATCCCGCAAGGAACTGGCCTGTCAGCTTGGCTTATTTTCCTATCGGTACGATGCAGAGGCGGTTTGAAAAGGGCCCTGCCTCTGGTTAAGATTCCCCTCTATGTCACGTTATTTCAAACCGAATATTGCCGGGATGACGGGGTATGTCCCCGGAGAACAGCCGCGTGGTGATAGCGTCATCAAGCTCAACACGAATGAAAACCCCTATCCGCCGTCGCCGCGCGTGTTGGCGGCGCTGCGCAAGGCGACCAACGGATCGTTGCGGTTGTATCCGCAACCCGTGAGCGACACGCTTCGCGCCGCAGCTGCCGAAGTTTACGGCGTACGCGCGGAAAACATCATCGCCGGCAACGGCTCCGACGAGATTCTCTCAATGCTGTTGCGCAGTTTCGTTGGACCCGGGGACCGCGTGGCCTTTCCGGTCCCCACTTATACGCTCTACGATACGCTGATTGAGATCCAGGATGGAGTGCGCGCAGCGGTCGATTATCCGAGCGACTTTTCCCTGCCGGAAGGTTTAGGCGCGCAGAACGCGGCGCTTACATTTCTATGCAATCCCAACGCGCCGTCGGGAACGCTCGTGAGTTTACCGGAGATCGAGCGACTCGCCCGGAAGGTTTCCGGAATTCTCGTCGTCGACGAAGCCTACGTCGATTTTGCCGGGAGCGAAGGCGCGTCCTCGCTGCCGCTCATCCGCCGCCTGCCCAATCTTGTGGTGCTGCGCAGTTTCTCTAAATCGTTTTCGCTCGCGGGCATGCGCATCGGACTCGGCTTTGCGCCGGAAGAACTCATTTCGGGCATGATGAAGGTGAAAGACTCGTACAACGTGAACCGTTTGAGCATGGTCGCCGCGACGGCGGCTTTGCAAGATATTCCTTGGATGACGCGCAACGTCAGGCGCATTCAGTCGAGCCGCAAAAAACTTATGTCGGCCCTCGATCGATTGGGCTACCATGTCTACCCATCGCACGCCAATTTTGTCTTGGCTCAGATGAAGGGCGTGAATCTGAAAGGCGTCTATGAGGCGCTCAAGCGCAAGAACATCCTGGTGCGGCACTTCGAGGCGCCCGGACTCGAGGACTGTTTGAGAATCAGCGTCGGAGCGCCGCAGGAAATCAAAGCGTTGATGAAGGAGTTGGAAGCCATCGGGCGCAGTCCGCCACCGTAGCATCTCTATTGAACCAAAAGGAGGCCAGGTATGAAACGCATCCGGATCCAGGCGCTGGACCACATCGTGCTCAACGTTCGCGATATCGACAGGTCGCTGAACTTTTACACGGAAACTCTAGGTTTGCAGCCGGAGCGTGTCGATGAATTCAAAGCGGGGAAGGTCGGCTTCCCATCGGTGCGCATCACCAGCGACACCATCATCGATCTCTTCCCGATCAAAGGTCCCGCCGTTGGCAATCTCACTGACGAGAAGGTCGCGGGCAATCTCAATCATTTCTGCATGGTCATCGGGACGGACGATTTTTCCGGCATCGTCGAATATCTGAGGCAAAAAAAAATCCCGGTCCGTGCAGGGCCGGTGTCGCGCTGGGGCGCGCGCGGCCGAGCGACCTCCGTCTACTTTCTCGATCCGGACGGCAACGAGGTCGAACTGCGTTGCTACTGATTCGTTGCTATGGCCGCACCGCTTTGAGTCTTGGGTGTTTCTGGGTTTCCTGTGAAGAAGTATTCACCACAGCGGCACAGAGATCGCAGAGTTCGGAGTACATCTTAAACGAAAACTCCTTACTCCGCGCCCTCCGCCCCTCTGTGGTGCGATCTCCGAGCCCTGCTTCAAATAAAAGCGAGAAGAACCGAGTCTTGAGACCCTTCGAGTCAGGACGGCTTGGTTTCTTCGAGCTTGATCTTCACGATCCGCATTCCCTCCATGTCGACGATCGTGAGCCGGTAACCGTTGTGTTCGACATTTTCGCCACCGCGCGGGATGCGTTTAAGCTGCGCCAGGACAAAGCCCGCGAGCGTGTGGTAGTCGGCCGATTCTTCAAACGGCAGACCGAAATCGGACTTCAGATCTTTGAGCAGCGCCGAGCCGCGAATGACCATGGAACCGTCGGGCAACCGTTCCACGGGGCCCCGTTCCTCGCGGTCGTATTCGTCGCGGATCTCGCCGACGATCTCCTCCAGCAGGTCTTCCAGTGTCGCCAAGCCTTCGATCTCGCCGAACTCGTTGACCACCAAGGCGATGGCGAGATGGCGGCGCTGTAATTGCTTCAACAGCTCGCTGATTGGCAGCGAACTCGGCACAAAAAAAGCGGGGTGAAGGTTATCGCGAATGCGAAAATCATTTTTTTCTTGCAGCGCTTTGAAAATATCCTTGTTGTAGAGAATCCCAATGACGCGGTCCAGTTCGCCTTCGTACACGGGGATCCGCGAAAAGCCGCTGTCGATAAAACTCTTGGCTACCTCAGCCAGGGAAGCGTGAACTTCAAGCGCGTGGATCTCCGTGCGCGGTATCATGACGGCTTTGACCGGGGTGTCCGCGAATTCAAAGACACTATGAATCAACTCTTGTTCGGTCTCGTTAAAGATGCCTCTGGCGGCCCCTTCGCGGATCAGCGACTTGACTTCATCGATAGAAATGAAACTGGCCCCCCCGGCTTCCTTGCCGCCGAAGATCCACAGCACGGCGTTGCTCGACCCCGTGAGTGTCTTCACGAAGAACGCGCTGATCCGGGCGAGGAATTCGATGGGCCGCGCGACGGCACACGCGATCTGTTCCGAAAAGCGCAGCGCGAGGGATTTCGGCACCAGCTCTCCGAGCACCAGGGAGAAATATGAGATGGGCAAGACGACGATCAAGATGGCGATGGCTTCGCCCCAGCGGGCGACCCAGGGCAAGGGCAGAGATTCGATCTGAGGCTTAAAAAAACCGATGGCCGCCGCGCCGCCGATGGCTGAGGCCAAGGAGCTGACGACGGTGACGCCGATCTGCACGGTGGCCAAAAAACGGTCGGGGTCGTTCTTCAAACGCGCCACGGCGGCGGCCGATTTGACGCCTTTTCCCAGGAGCGTGTCGATGCGGCTCTTGCGGGTGGCGATCACGGCGATCTCCGACGCGGCGAAGAAGCCGTTGGCCAGGATCAACATAAAGATCAAGACTGCTTCGAACCAAATATTTTCCAAAATCATGGGTCGCGTCTCCTATTTCTCCTCGGCGCTTGGGCCGAAGAAAACGGCGGCGGTCGGTTGCGGGATCAGCGAAAGGCTTGAGCGCAGAATAGGCAAAATTTAGCGACGGCGGCGAACATGCGCGATTTAAGCGAAATTCTATCTCTCCGCCGCGAAAACGCAAGGCCGCCGCGGTTTACCGCGCCAGGGCTTTCGAGTAGGATAGGAGCGAGCCCGCATGATTTATAATACACGAGACCAAGGGGTAAACCCTTCGGGGAGAAGGCTGGTGTAGTTTCGAGTTCCGAGTTTAAGGTTTGGGGTTCTAACTCGAAACCAGAGACTCGAAACCCGAAACCAAAAGGTCTGGGTTCACCCCTTATCTGTCTGTGTTGTCGCTCTATCTGGGGAAATGAATAATCCGGGTTTGGAGTCTCCGTTGCCGGATCAACAGACCACAACGCTTCAGGGCACCATCGGCCGGATCACCTATCAGCATCCGGATACCCATTATACCGTCGCGCGCTTGGACGCCGACGGCGGTCCGAGCACGACGGTGGTGGGTACGATCTTTCCGGTCTCCGAGGGCGAAGAGATCAAGGTCACGGGCAGCTGGAAGCGCCACCCCCGTTACGGGTTGCAGTTTCAGGTCGATCATTGGGGAAAGATCGAACCGGCGACCATCGAAGGGATCGAAAAATACCTCGGTTCGGGATTGATCAAAGGCGTCGGGCCGACCTACGCGAAGCGGCTGGTCGGCGCGTTCGGTCTAGATACGCTGAAGGTGTTGACCGAACAGCCGCTACGCATTTTAGAAGTCGACGGCATCGGCGAGGTGCGCGCCCGGCGCATCATGCAAGCATGGCAAGAGCAGCGCGGCATGCAGGACGTCATGGTCTTTCTTCAAGGTCACGGCATCGGCGCATCGCTGGCGCTCAGGATCTTTCGCGTCTTGGGCGCCGACACCATCGCCTGCGTCAAGGAAAATCCCTACCTTCTGGCGCGGGAGGTGCAGGGCATCGGGTTTGTGCTCGCCGATCGTATCGCGAGCCACATCGGTATCCACGGTGATTTTCCTTTGCGGCTGCAAGCCGGCGTGCTCCATGTGCTAAAAGAATGTGTCGACCAAGGGCACTGCTATGTCCCTTTGACTATGCTCAAACGCAATGCCGCGGGGTTACTGAGCGTCGACGAAGATCCGGTGGAGGCGGCGATCGATAAACTGGCGGCGCAGGGCGAACTAATTCTTCAAGACGGATTCCAGGACGACTCGACGCGGGTTTATCTCCAAGAACTCTACGACGCGGAGCAGCGAGTGGCGGCAGCGTTTCATCGCCTGCTTGCCACCCCGTCGCTGTTACAGGGCGAGAAAATCATCGGTCCCTGGGGCCGGTCAGGCGGCGCTTCCCGGGGCGCCATCGATCTCGTCAGTCCCGAGTTGTTCGGATCCTCCACTGTGACCCTGGATGAAGACCAGGTGCACGCCACGCAACAAGCGTTGCGAGAAAAAGTTTTGGTCATCACCGGCGGACCCGGCACCGGGAAAACGACTCTCTTGACGGCGTTGCTGGCGATTCTCAAGCGGGCCCAGGTGAGTTTTTTGTTGGCGGCACCCACCGGGCGCGCCGCCAAGCGGATGGCGGAAAGCACCGGCGAAGAAGCGATGACGATTCACCGGCTGCTTGAGTACAACCCGCGCGAAGGCGGCTTTCAGAGGGGTGAAGAGCAGCCGCTGGAAGTCGATTTCGTCATCATCGACGAGGTATCCATGGTCGATATCTCGCTGATGGACCATTTGCTGCGCGCCGTCGATCCGCACAGCCACTTGATACTCGTCGGCGACGTCGATCAGCTGCCGTCCGTCGGCCCCGGCAGCGTGCTGCGGGACTTAATCGACTCGGGCGTGATTCCGAAAGTGGTGCTGCGGCGCATCTTTCGCCAGGAGCGCGAAAGCTTGATCGTCGCCAACGCGCACCGAATTCTGCGCGGCCATTCCTTACTGCTGGGGGATTCCAGCGACAGCAGGGATTTCGTATTCCTCGCCCACGAGAGCGAGGAAGAGATCCTGCAGACGGTAAAGCAGCTAGTGCGGGAGGAGATTCCCCGGGCGCGGCATTTGGCGCCCGACGAGGTCGCGCAGGCGATTCAAGTGCTCACCCCGATGCACCGGGGCCTGCTAGGCACGGTCAACTTAAACCGCGAACTGCAAGCCCTCGTCAATCCAGCCGGCCAGGCGCTGGAGCGCGGCGGAACCTCGCTGCGCGTGGGCGACAAGGTCATGCAACTGCGCAACAATTACGACAAAGGCGTCTTCAACGGCGATCTGGGGCGCATCGCCGGTATCGACCGCGAGGAGGGAAGCGTCAAGGTGGACTTTTCCGATAAGTTGGTGGAGTACGAAGCGGCCGAACTCGACGAAATCAATTTGGCCTACGCGACTTCGGTGCACAAAAGCCAGGGCAGTGAATATCCCGTGGTCGTGATCCCCTTGCACACCTCGCATTACATGATGCTCCACCGGAGCATTCTTTACACGGCGGTGACGCGGGGGAAAAAGTTGGTCGTACTGGTGGGAAGCCGCAAGGCGGTCGCCATGGCGATCCGCAATCTGCGGGTGGAAAAGAGAAATACCGGGCTAAGGGAAAAACTGGCGGAGTTACACCGGCCCGCCGTGCATCAATTCTGACTGAACAGCCTGCCGAGTCGCTTATCCTGATGCGCGATTCCCAACCGCTTCAGGCATGCCCACAGCGTCGCTTGATTGCTGCTGACCACGGGTTTGCCGAGGCGCCGCTCCAACTCCTCGATCGCTTCGATCATGCGCGTATTGGTGCAGCTCAGAAAATAGCCGTCGGCGTCGGGACGGGTGTTCTCGTTGACGACTCTGATCCATTCCTCCGGAGTTACGTTTCCATAACCCTGACTTTCCAGAGCGAGGCCCAACTCGTGGAGCACGGTAAATCCGGCCTCGCTCAGATAGCTGACCTCATGCTGGTTGGTTGCTTGGACATAGGGGCTGATGAGGACGAGCTTCTTGATGGCGCAGCGCGTGAAGGCTTCGCGGATCGCCTCAGCTGTCGTGATGGTTTGACAGCCACTTGCCTGCTGAATGGTTTCGACGATGGCCCCTTCATGGGCGAGGCCGTTTTCCATAGAGTTTGCCGTGCAATGGAAAACGATAATTGACGGCCTAACGTCCGAAAGCGCGGCGGCCGCTTCGGCCAACTGGGGCTTGAGTTCATTCCAAGGCTTGTGAAATTTGCCGGTCATGCGCAGCCGGGTCACATGCACGCCCACCCCCGGCGGAGCGTAAGTGTGGAACTGCGGCTCGGTCAGGCGGTTGCTCGATGGAATGATAAAACCGATGCTTGCTTGGGTAATCATTGATTTTTTCTCCACATCCGTTCCCAATGTTCAAAAAGTTCAAATCGTTCAACCGCTCGCCCTGCTCGCTCCGTTCAACCGCTGCGCTCCGTTCCAACGGCCCGAACCGAACGTTTTGAACGGCTTGAACGATTGGAACGACTTGAACGGTAATTATGACGATTACATTCCTGGACCTCCGAGGTTATAGAATCGCCGGGCGTTGCCGTGCAGAAATGCCGCTTTGTCGGCAGTGCTGATCTCTGCGTTCTCCAGTAATTCATTAATCTCATGTTTGCAGAATTCGTTATTGACCTCGTGCGGAAAGTCGCTGGAATAAACAAAAGGTTTGCTGCCGACTCGGCGAATGGCATGGGCGAGGTCGGGCTCCTCACCCTCGCAACCG
>Ga0153915_10002514_pt1 | contig 16732 bp, 21 predicted proteins | sample Opewatmetagenome_2_FD_107003 | JGI IMG/M metagenome (GOLD analysis project Ga0153915, IMG submission 107003) | Freshwater wetland microbial communities from Ohio, USA - Open water 3 Core 3 Depth 3 metaG | ecosystem: Environmental > Aquatic > Freshwater > Wetlands | place: USA: Ohio, Lake Erie...
AGTCAGTTCTTCCACCACGATTACTGTGTCGAGCCGCTTGAGAAAAGCCGCTATTTTCTTCTCAGGAAGGGGATAGACAGTCCCTATCTTCAGAGTGGGCAGACTGACACCGAGGTTCCTCATGGCTTCCTTACTATGAAGATAGGAAACTCCTCCGGTGATGACTCCAATTCTGCCTTGTCCTTCTTCGAGTATGTTGAACTTCGATTGCTCGAACTCTGGTCTTATGTCATCAATCTTCTTGAGGAGCTTCGCCTTTAGTTCTCTTGCTATCGCGCCAACAGTGAAGTATTGGCCTTTGACCTCTGACCATTTGTTCTTCTTGAAAGGCGTGCGCTTCAGGTCGCCGAGCTTGACCAAGCCTCGTTGATGGTTGACTCTCGTAGTCGTTCTTATCATGACTATGGTCTTGTACTTGCTCGATATTTCAAAGGCCCATTTTGTCATCTCATAGGATTCTTGCGCCGTTGACGGTTCGATCATTGGCGTGTACGATGGCTCTGCGAAATGACGGCCGTCCTGTTCGGATTGAGACGAGTGCGCGTGTGGATCATCTGCAACTATGCAGACACACCCTGCGTTCACTCCTGTGTAAGCAATACTGAAAAGCGCGTCGCTGGCTACATTCATGCCGACGCTCTTCATCGATGTCAAAGATCTCAAGCCCGCCATCGATGCCCCGGCAACGGTCTCGAGAGCCACTTTCTCGTTTGCTGCTATCTGCATCCTGTAGTCGCCGAAATGCGGAAGAACCTCGCTGAAAGTATCCAGTATCTCAGAAGTCGGGCTGCCCGGATAGCAGGCTACTACCTTCACATCAGCTTCTAGGGCTGCTCGAACTACTGCCTCGTTGGCAAGCATTAACGCCCTACCGCTATCAGTCCTTGTGACATCTTCGACGGTCATGATCCATTCAGTCCCCGGTCTCGTAGAGTCAGATGACTCGGCGCATTATGAATAATATGTTACATAAGTATTCTCATAGACACATGGCGTCCCCGATTATCATGGTTCAGCTCATGTGAGTTTCGATCAGTCTTCCGTATGAACACTGCAGACGGTCTCATACGATTGGCACCAGATTTCGTTAAATACGGTGTGCACTCGAGGTGGGAGTAAGGCCGGAGCCGGCTCTTGAAGAAACGAGTGCGTGAACAGAGGTCCCTCCTATGCAGCTCATGCTTTCGTGTCCTGAATGCTCTTCTGCCGCTTCCATGACTCTGAAGGATGACGAAGTCGAGTCGATCAAGAAAAGCATTGTTGACAAAGGGCGATCGCCAACTCTCCTGACCCAGTGTGACAATGGCCACGAACTACTTGTAACACTGTACATAAAGAACGGTACGCTCGGAATTCGAGATGTGGTAGTAGCAGTCGAGGCGGGCAAGTTCGACAAGCCGAGAAAAGGCAGACAACGTGAAATCGACTGGGTTCGTGGTGCCTTCGGGGGTGGAGAAGAACGGTAGTACGTCTGGTCGCGTTGGTGAAACTTGCCGACATGAGTTCCACGGTTCTTTATCCGCATGAGCAGGTAGAAGAAGAGAGGATTGCGCTATTGACGGGGATTGTGCAGCTCGTTTCTGCAGCACTTGAAAGATCTGGCATGCGAGACGCGCCCATCAAGGTGCCTAGGTTCATGAAGTCTGACAAAGGTGTCATTGGCTACTGTACCGTGGACGGGCGGATTATCATTTGTGAAGGGGATACGGAGACCGAGACGGGCGAAGCTCTAAAGGCTGTGCTCACAAGTTCGAGCGGCTCGCGTGAGGAGCTAAGATCTAGAATCGAGAAGACTGTCAAAGCAAGAGGGAAGGAAATCGGAGACCTCTGGAGATAGAAGGAGGAATCGAGTCGATGGATTTCACCCTGTCTCTGTACGTAGCTGTCGTCATATCAAGCCTAGAAGTGTTCTTGGCAGCAGGTGTCTATACTCTCAGACTTAGAAGTACTTACCGAAAGGTCTCTTCACAGACTGTGCGGGCACTCTTGATTTTCCTCATAGCTAGTCTAGTTATGGGTGTTCTAGAGATTCAAAGTGTGATTGAGACATTCCTTGCTCCGATATGGATAGCTGTCTTGTTCGGACTCCTGCTTATTGCTCAGATGAGCTTGATAGTATCCTCTGACAGGAGATTCTGGACGCTTTCGGCAGTGATCTTTCTGGGTATCGCTGTTGTTGCCGTGAACACAGTCTATACCTTCCTGACATCCGGTGTCATTGAGCAGCCGTTGACAGTGGCAGTCCTAGCTTCTTTTCTGGTCTGTGCTGTCACTGCGGGCCTCTATCTCATGAAGGTGTCACCTTCAGCATTCACTGTATCAATTATGGCGCTAATCCTGTTGGCCCTCATCGCAGCCGTCTCCGTCGCAATCCAGGTTCCTACGCTGTTGCCTCAGTACTTCGTGTTGGTGGCTGCACCTGCGGTTCTCACTGCTGCAATTCTCGGATCGTTTTTGAGGCCCTGGAGAAGAATCATTACTCTGTCCATCGTCTTACTTGCACTTACTGTTGGCATAAGCTTGGCACTCCCAGCCTACATCGGAGGCGACGTGGATATCTGGGCATTCGCTACTGTCGCAGCCTTTGCGGGTGGATGCACAGTGCTGCCGATGGAATTCTTCATTGATCAAGCACAATCAACGAGAGCAAAGACCCCTACTTACATCAGTTATACGCTCGTATTTGTTGCCTTACTGGCAATAACGCACTCGAACAACTTCGCCATAGCCTATTCTGGCATCATCGGGTATGATGTCTGGGACCCATCCATTTTGTACATTGACTGGATCTTCGGGGTCTCGGGAGTATGCGCTTTCCTGATGGCCGCGGTCTCAGCGAACGTCTCAGAGCAGATACGGAATGCTTCTAGGGATATTGCATTTGGGTTTTGCACGATTCTGCTGACTCTTGGTCATCCCTTTGTCGAAAATGGTAGATACGTCCTAGACCCGCTCTACGTCCCTGTCATGATTCTGATTCTTCTCGGCTTTCTGGGGCTTTCTCGCGTGGCCATTCAGTTGTATCGCACCGGTTCAGGAAAAGCTGGAGCAAGATTCGAGTCATTCATGTTTGCATCTCTCGCAATAGGAATAGTCGCCATGTTTGCCAACAGAATACCTCTGCTTCTGCTTGTGCCCCTCATGATTGGAGCCGGATTACTGTTGATTGCTAGCAGTCCGAGGGGGTTCGTTGTATTCGGGAAGGCGCAATCGAATCATATTGACGGACGAACGAGGAAGTAGCGATGGGCATTATCAAGGTCGTCGTTTTGGGTGATACCGAAGTTGGCAAGACTTCGTTTACGTCCAGATGGACGCGGGGGACCTTTCCAGATCCTTCGCTACTAAGAACGACAGTGGGTGCCTCATTTGATACTGTGAAAATCAGAACGCCTAACAGAGGGGAATGCGTTCTCAGCATTTGGGACTTTGGTGGCCAAGAGCGCTTCATCGAGACGTTGAAGGGCATGATAAGGGGCGCAAAGATTGGCCTGTTCTTCTTCGACGTTACGCGGATGTCCAGCCTTGAGAACCTGTATCGTTACTGGGTGCCTACGGCAGAGAAATACGGACCGTTCAATTTGGCAAAGGGGGACGGCAAACGGTTCATCCTTGTCGGCAACAAAATCGACTTGACACCCGGTTCTCTTCATGAGATTGAGCGTGAGATGGGTGAATTCTGCTCAAAGTTCGGAACGTATTCAGCCCTCGTATCTGCAAAGACTGGCATCGGGATGCAGCAGCTCGATTTGCATTTCAGAGAGATAGTTGACTCCGTCTCTGGAACAGCATAGTTAGCTTCGGACTACCCGGACACAAAACGCCTGGCTAATCGTCAACGGACGATTCCGTCGATAGGTCGACAGTGCGTAGCCCCGCTATGGATGCTTGTGCCATGCCTGCGGAGACACACCGTAGGCAATATCCTCAGATAGGGACAGAGCCGCACAATTCGTGGATGGTCTATGCTCACCCACCGGGTGTCCCGTGCCAAGGAGCATCTTTCCAGATGAGTTCGTAGATTATGTCTTCAGTGAGTGTCTCAGGTTCAATCACGGTCTTGTGCAGTTCCTTGAGCAAGGCATGGTGTCTGAGCTCGTCTTCTCTGATCACTTGGGCGATAATCTTTACCTGTTGATTGTCGCTCTTGTCTGCTAATTCCGCATAGGTCTCAATTGCCTTTGCTTCGAGTTTGATGTGTTCTTCGATGCCCTTCGCAATGGCATCACGCTCTCGTTGTGTAATGAATGGTGTCGGACCCTTGACTGCTTCCTGTAATGATCTCAAGAGTGCAGCATGTTTCTTCGAATCTTGTGAGATAGCGAGCAGCAGGTCTTTCACAAAGACGTGACCTAGTTTTGATGTATTCTGCTCAACAATGGCCACGATCTTGTTTTCCATATCGATTGCCTTCGTGATGAAAGCCAAGGTTTGTGTCTTGTCCATCTCTGCTCCTCCAGGGGTTGGCTGTGCTATTCGGTGCTGGTCGGACTTAAGATGTTTACCCATCTAGCGACCTAAAAGTTTGTTGCACAAGCTATATTTGACTCTGCTTACCCGTGGCCGGCAAGACATCATCTTTCTGTCCAATCGTGCCTTTTCACATGGAGTGTGGCAACATGGCCAAAGCAGTCATCTACACGGCGCCTGAATGCCCTCATTCGAAGAAGATGAGGAAGTTCTTTCTTGATAAGGGAGTCGCCATTGAAGAAAAATGCGTCCTGACCAGTCCGGACCTCTTTGCGGAACTGATTGCGGTAAGCAGACAGAGAGCTGTGCCGGTTGCTGTCATAGATGGCGAGGTCTTTGTCGGTTTTGATGCCCGAATACAGCGAAGACTGGAGAGAAGGCTCGGAGGGAAACAATAGTGTATGACTTTGCGGTGATAGGGGCTGGCGTGACAGGGTACGCGGCTGCGATGTACGCGGCTCGATTGAACATGTCATGCATTGTAATCGGTGAGACAGACGGGGGAAAGATTACACTAACAGATGATGTGGCGAATTATCCCGGGTTTGCCCAGCTAACCGGAAAGGACCTCGCCGAGAAGCTGAAGACACATGCCTTGGGGTATCCCGTGGACACCGAATCAGCGAAGGTTGAAGACCTATTCAGGAACAAAGAGGGGTTGTTTTACGTCGTCACCGGGAACAAGACATTCTTGGCCAAGTCAATTCTCATTGCAACTGGTATGAAAGAAAAAGAACTTGAGGTCCCGGGTCACTCCGAGTTCAGGAACAAGGGCGTATCATATTGTGCCCTGTGTGACGCCCCTTTGTTCAAAGACAGAGTGGTAGCCGTGATAGGAGGTAGTGACAGCGCAGCGAAAGAAGCTCTTCTCCTAGCCCGATACTGCAAGAAGATTTACATGATTTACCGCGGCGAGAGAATAAGACCTGAACCAATCAATGGTGTCCGTGTCGAGAAGGAGCCCAAGATTCAGGTTATCACTGGCACTAACGTGACGGCGATACAGGGAGATCAAAGCGTCAACTCTGTCAAGTTAGACAAGCCTTTCGAAGGAAACAACACGCTCAGCGTCCAGGGTGTCTTCATATCGATTGGCGGGATTCCCGTTTCGGACTTGGCAAAGAAGCTGGGGGTTGCGCTGAACCCAAAGGGTGAGATCATAATCGACCGCTCAAGTTATACTAACGTATCAGGCGTCTTCGCCGCAGGCGACGTCACGGACACAGAGTTCAAGCAGGCAATAACGGGAGTGTCTGAGGGTGTCCATGCCGCATACCAAGCGTACCGTTTCATAAGCGAACATGGATTTGTCTTCACTTGTCAGCAGTCAGAGTGAATTGTAGGACGCGTCAGGGGAGCTTTCGACGCAGCTTAAGTCGAGCTCAATCCGCTGTCTGCAATCACGCGGTGCTTCCCCCGATCGCTTCATACAGCTTATCTACGAACATCCCGGGCGGGGCCAATCCTTCCAATACGAACTTCTCATTGATTACGGTTTTTGGAGTCCCGAACACCTCATAGCGCGTCACAAGGTCCTGAAACTCGAGAGACTCGTAGGCCTCCCCTTCTATGAGAGGGTTGAGAATCGCTGCCTGCCAAGTGAGCCTGACCATCTGGGGACAATACGGGCATTGGGGGGTTGTGAACACCTTGACATTGATAGGCTTGGCAATGGCTTTGATGTCCTCAGCGATATCTGGCGCGAGTGCACTCGCACCGGTTGAGACGTCCACGATGCCTGTAACGAAGGCACCGAATTCGTGGCCGACAGGAATTCCATAGAACTTCACCTTGTATTCCTTAGCGCCATGCATCACTATCGCGGGAGTGCGCTGAACACCGAAGGGGTTCTTTCCTTTCTTCTGAGGGCCCTGATGAGGAACAACCCTGATTTTCTCTGAGAGCGCAGATACTTTGTTCACGAGGTCGCTTGTATCGTTGCAGAACAGGCATTCTGTGCCCTCGGTGAATAAGTGAATAGTCACCTCCTGATCAAGCCCGCCTAGGATATGCAGCAGCTGCTGCCTTGTCGGCTCATCAATCTCCACGACCATACGCTTCGACCCTGTCGTTAGCTTAATTGCGCTCAGACATATATCCACTTTGATAGGTCAGAATGCAGGAAGACAAGAGGCAGCGAGGAGAAGGGTAGGTTGACAGAGCCATCAAAGGATACACTTGGCAAAAACCTTGTGCAGTTCTATGATAGCCTAGCTCCTATCTATGACCTGAAGTACAGAAACCCTAGCATCGAGTACATGAAACAGATAGAGTGGTCAATCATCGACAGGTGCACGAGAGGGAGGCAAATGAGATTGCTCGATCTGGGGTGCGGCACAGGGTCACTAGCAGTCAAGCTTGCGAATCGGGGCAACGACGTGGTAGGTGTTGACATATCACCTGAGATGGTAGCGATTGCGAGACGCAAGGCCGCAGAAGCCAACGTCCAATCGCGAACCCAGTTCCTTGTTGCCAACATAGAGGAATTGCCTCCTCTGTCGGGGGCCTTCGATTTTGCATACTCAGCTTTCGGCGCATTCAATCATGTCAGAGACCTGAGAGCGGCAATACAGGGGGTCGGCCATGTTCTCTCTGCCCGCTGTCGACTTTTCATTTCTCTTGCAAGCAGAATGGGCATTCAAGGAATGCAGGGAGACGCCCGCTCTGCAAGGGCCCCGTGGAAGAAGATTGAGATGAAAGAAGTGGGAAGGGCCGTATGGACCCGATTCTACACTCGGGATGAGGTCGAAGCTGCGCTGAGTGAGTCAGGTCTCAGTCTGACGAAGGTCGGAGGAGTGTTCTATTTGGTACGACCTTCTTACGTTCAGTCGAATACTATGCACTTCGGTCTAAAACAAAGACTGATGGCTCGGGCAGAATCATTGATACGATGGCACGGCCCTGCGAACCACCGTGCGACCTACCTTCTCTTCTTAGCCGAGAAGGCAGTCCCTAGCGAGTCACGGTCGTAGCTTTCTGTGGGCCGCCCTTCATGACCTGAACAACGGCTTTGCCCTGTGTCTTTGTGAATTGAATAACATCATCTTGAGTCTTCATCACGTAAGACTCACCCTCTCGCAGTCTGTCGAGTACCCCTTTGCCTAGAGGCGAATTAAGATACTCTTCGTATAGCGCAGCAAGTCTCCTCAGCTCTTTCACACGAAGATCAATGGTCGACATTCACATCAGCTATTCATTGCATACTAGGGCATTTAAGCGCCGATATCGTCTGCGGTATTATTGTCATATATATCATTGACGGACAAAACAATCGAAACTCTGTGTTGTGCCTTGAAAGGGCGCCGAATGAGACTGAAAGTGCTTGCATTCCCAAGACGCGCTCTTTAGTACCATTGACAAGACAGCGAAGAAGTCAGCTCTTGCAGAAACACTATGCGCATGTATTTGTGTCAGACCCAGCTGATTCTTTCTTCGTCAATAAGTTCTCTGAGAGCCGAAGGAATATCCTTTCGCCCTTTCACCGATGATTCGGCCGTCAAGTCTACTGTTTCAGGCAAACCTATGTCTTCAAGGTTCTTGCATGAGAAGAGAGGTGTCAGGTCCAGTTCAGCAAACTGATTCTCGTGAGGATGGTCAGAGAAGAGATAGAGTTCCTCAAGAGCTTCGCATTCAGATAGAGGTGACAGATCTATCGATGTCAGTAGGTTCCCTGCTATGTCCAGTCCTCTGAGTTCCGTACAGTTCGAAAGCGGGGTGAGATCGAGCGACTGGAGATTGTTCATTGCGAGTTCAAGTCGTCTGAGACCTAAGCATTTGGACATCGGGTCCAAATCTATTGACTTGATGTCATTGTTTCCAAGTCTGAGAATAGTAAGATCCTTGCAGCTCTCCAACGGGCTCAGGTCCAGAGTGCTCAAGGCATTGTGCTGCACATAGAGGAACTTCAGTCTGCTGCAAGCCTTCAGCGGTCCGAGGTTAATCTCGGTGAGTGAATTGTACATCAAGTTCAATTGTACGAGGTTGCGACACTCTCGTAGTGGGCCCAAGTCGATTTTCTCTAGGTGATTTGTTTCGAGTTCTAGGTACTGAAGGTTCGTGCATTTCGACAATGGCTTCAGGTCTAGTTTCTCAATCTGGTTGCCGAACAATCTAAGTCGTTCAAGACTCGTGCACTTTCCAAGTGGACCCAAGTCAATCCTCTTGAGTTCATTGCCGCCAAGATTGAGTTCCCTAAGTGCGGTACAACCCTCAAGCCCCTTGAGACTGAGATCCTGCAGACGGTTCTTCAGAAGACTAAGCACTTGGAGGCTGGAGCAGTTGGCCAAGGGTGTCAGACTGACGGTCTTCAGCTTGTTCGAGGCTAGCAGAAGTTCCTCTAGATTGGCGGTCTCGGATATTGGGCCTAGATCAATGTCCATGGCCCCCAGTCGGCTCAAATCGAAGGATGTGGTATTTTCTTCAAATTCAGCCTGCCGCGCCGCGCCGTCTTTCGTGTGGTATGATATGATTGTCTTGGTCATTTACCGGAATCCCGCCCCGGGGGTGCAAAAACAATGACATTATCATGCTCTTTTGGTTTTGGATTGGTTTTTAACTGAGAGGAAGGGGCAACCACCGTCAAAGAGGTCGATTTGACGTGGAAAGCAGAATCCTTGGCTTCTTACTTGAAACAGGACCCTACACTTTTGAGAACAGCCGTACTCTGTACGAGCTTGCAAAGGCCGCTATTTCCAAGGGGCACAAGGTAAAGGTCTTTCTATTCATAGATGGGGTAAATAACGCTAAGCTCAATCAGGATCCGGACCCTGAGCGACCAATGAATCAGATGTTCCAAGAGCTCGCCGACGCAGGCGTAGAGTTCCAAGCCTGTGGTCTCTGCACTTCAGCCCGAGGGTTCGCTCAGGATGGCAGTGACTTTGTCCAAGGGGTGACCGTGTCTGGTCTTACCGAGTTCGGAGAGATTGTCGGTCAGTGTGACAGGTTTGTCACGTTCACGATCTAGGAGGACGATGACGTGCAATTCAAAGAACGAAAGGTGCTGATAGTAGTGCGAAGCAAGCCCTTTGGCAAGATTACGAGTTTTGAGGGCTGGCGAGCGGCCGTGGGTATGTATGGAATGGATCATCAACCTACACTTCTTTTCTTGGGTGACGGGGTTTATTCACTGATGAAAACGATCGATGACAAACCCATTCGGATGTTCAAGTCAACGTACAAGGGTTTCGGGGGCCGCATATGTGCAAGCAAGAGGTCTATGGATGAGAGAAGTATCACGCGCGAGGATATCTTAGAGGGAGTGGACTTAGTGGACGCTGAAGGTATAGGTGCGTTGCTGAGTGAGAACGAGGTTGTTCTGACTTTCTGAAAGGAGGAGAAAACAACGAAGGTACTCATCTGGCTGTCGGGTGATTGCTCAAGTCTAAACGAAATCGTTGAGGGGCTGAAGAAGCAGCGGATAGAAACTGGGCTTCTCCTAGTACAGGATGGAGTATTCCAAGCCGACAAGGGCAACCCTGTCTCTAAAGGCATTCAGAAACTAGGTGTTCCTGTCCACGTATCTCGTATACATGTCATGGAACGGGGCATCAGTGATCGACTCATTCCGGGTGTTGACCTAGTTAGCTACTCTGAGATGGTCGACCTAATCATGGACGGGTATGACAGAATGATTTCCCTCTAACGGGCTCAACCATCGCCGCTGGACTACCGGGGATGGAGGCCTCATCTCTTCTTCCCGGGTACCACGATGACTTGACCAAGGAGGTCTCCGATTAAGACCGATGACTTGATTCTTGACTGGAACATTGCGACGCTGGCGACTCGTCCTTCATAAAATGGTTTGAACTCAGGTGCACCTATGCAGAAGAGGTGTCCCATGCCATTGGAGCCATAGAACGACTGGACAACCATGTGGTAAGCCGGGACCGATATCGGCTTGATACCTGTAATCTTCGTTTCTCCTGCTTGATATGCTACTCTCTCATTGGCGATTACTGGCACCAACCGTGCATTCGACCAGTCGAGTGAGATGGGCGTTTCCTCTAAACCATTGACAGCCGTTCTGACTCGGTCCACACCCATTTTGACTAAGTCTTGATTGCAGCTGATTACATAGATCTTTTCGACCATCGGGATTCCATCTGACTCGTTCAGTTAGCGATGTGACAACGTTCCTTTTATGCTCTCCTCAAGTAAGAATTCCCTCTCGGAGGTGCGGCCGCATTATGTCAGTGCCGGAATTGGAGACATCGCTTGGCGTGAAGCCGTGGCCTCGAACCCGGGGGCACTGTTCGTGTCATTGAGCCTCTGAGAGAGAATCCATGATTTGATTGGAACAAGCAAGGCATTCCTTGGCCTTGGCTATGGATATCTCTCTCTCGGCGATACACACACGAAGAATTCACTTCTTAGCTTTGGTCTTGGCCTTTGTCTTAGCCTTGGTCTTAGTCTTGGCTTTAGTCGTAGTCTTGGCCTTGGTCTTGGCCTTAGTTGCAGTCTTGGCCTTAGACTTGGCCCTAGTCTTGGTCTTGGCTTTAGTTGCAGTCTTGGCCTTAGACTTGGCCTTAGTCTTGGGCTTGGCTTTCACTTTCTTCTTCTTGCTTTCAACCATGTGGATTACCTCGCACGATTACTTCGGTGTCTTCTGGAAGTGTCCAATCTCCCTTGGCGAATGTTTTCGAGAATCTCTCAACTCGTGGCAGCACGAACATATCCTAGTCGACAATTATACAGTTGGAATTCCGGTCAGTGAATCGGGGAACAAACGCAGAACCGAGATTGGCGAAGACTTCTATGGATCCACTCAGATTTCCAGCGGGCGAGTCGACGGGAATTTTCGTGGCCTCAATCCTCCTTTAATTCTACAACTGCTATATAAATCCATAATCCTCTAGAGTGGAATTGGCGGGGATTAGTCTCATGCCATTGTGAGTCTCTTTCCTATGTGGGGGTATGACCCAAATACATGTAGAGCAGACACGCAAAGGAGATTTACAAAGATCCTGTCACTATGATGTCCATGGTCCTGTTCATTCTGAAGGACACACCTACTATGCCGAAAACAGCGGCATACAGTGTAGTGACGTGTAAGATATGGAGTCCTAGCATCTCTCTGAATGGAATTGTGAGAACGTAGTCCAACAACAGTTCGGGAAAGTGATAGAAGAGAATACCACGATTGGGTGAAGTGTCGAAGTTGGTTTGGTGTCCAGAGTACTTCCCCTACATCCTGAGTCGAGGGCCCTTCTTGAATGATTATGTTAAAATGGAGGAGTGTTTAGCAACAAGCTTTGAGACCGTCCTTGTTTCATTGACCGGTCAGTCTGTTTGCACAACACAGGGAGCGCATCTTGATGTTGGACACGCTTCAGAAATGCATCGACTATGGAGAGAAGCTTGGGGCGAACTTTGTGGAAGCCCGCTATGATGACCTTACGTTACGAACGTTGGACCGTTCCGATGACACATGGAAGGACATCCAAGTCAAGTCGCGTACGGGAATAGGAGTGACATGCTACATCGAAGGTGTCTCGGGCTATTCATTCTCGTCAGGCATCACTCTGAAGGACATTCGCGCCGCAACTCTGAAGGCCTTCAGGATGGCCCGAGCCTCAGTTCCGTCCGCGAAGCTCAAGCTTCCATTCGCGAAAGCCAAAGCCGTAAAGAGTCGTCCCTCTGACACACTTCGCCCTGCTGTTCACCCGAGTCAGCGAGACCTGACTTTCAAGACAGACTTGGTCAACAGAATGGTCCAGGCGGCAAGAGAGCATGGGGCGAACATCAGGAATGTTCGAGGTCTATACGGAGAGCTGTACGGTAAGAAGGTCCTTGCGAATAGTGACGGGTCCGAGATTGACTGGGACTTTCTTGTCACAGACCTCAGGTGCATTGTTACATCAAAGACTGACGCTGGCGCACTGGTAGTGGGCGCAGAGGGTTACGGTGGGTCCGTGGGTCTCGAGCATTACGGGAAGAAAGGCAAAACCCCTGACGAAATGGGACAAGAAGCTGGTAGCCGAGCTAAGGAACAACTCAAAGCAGAGGCTTGTCCCGGAGGTAAGTTCCGAGCGCTGGTTGAAAACAGGCTAGTCGGTGTCTTGGCACATGAGTCGTTTGGTCATCTGAGTGAAGCAGATTTCGTGGTAACTGGCGCTTCCCCACTGACAGACAAGATTGGAACTCGTCTCGGTAGCGACGCCGCATGCATAGTCGATGCCGGAACCCCTGATATCAAGACTTATGGCGGGTTGTGGTTGCCGTTTGATGATCAGGGCGTCAGGACGGGTCTCACCACAGTGCTGGACAAAGGTGTTCTCACTCACTATCTTCACAACAGGGGGACTGCTCAAAAGCTGGGTCAGAGGTTAACTGGTAATTCTAGGGCAGTGAGTTTCCTCTTTCCACCGATTGTGAGGATGACCAACACATACTTCCTTCCGGGCGATCTGACAGAGGAGGAGGCATTAGAGAAGTTGGGAACCGGGGTATATGCAATACAGTCAGAGGGTGGTCAGGTTGAAGGGGATGGAAGCTTTCTATTCATAGCAATCAGAGGATACTGGGTCGAAGGAGGCGAGATCAAGTATCCTTTGAGGGAAGTGGCTCTCTCCGGCAACATACTAGACCTCCTTTCTCACATTGAAGGGGCAACCAAAGACTTCGAGATTACGTCTGGCTATTTTGGCGGTTGTGGGAAAGCCGATCAGTTTCCTTTGCCTGTGGGTCTGGGCGGACCCAAACTTATCGTCGATGGTGTGACTTTCGGAGGTCAAGCATGAGCGGGAGGCGTTTCGAATGGAGTACGAAGATGTTAAGGATGAGCTGCTATCTGTTCTGGATACAGGCCTGAAGTTTGCGACTAGATTGGACAAGTCGGCAGAATACGAGGTTTACCTTTACTATCGCAATGTTGCCCGTGCCGAAATCGACCAAGGAGTGGTCACAGCAAAGGATGGTATTGTCGCAGGCAACGCTGTCAGAGCTGCGAAAGGAAAGCGAATAGGTTTCGCATGCGCGAGCGGAGTTAGTGCCGAAAGAATCAAGGTCAGTGTGAAAGAAGCACTGTCAGTCGTTAATGGAGTGACGGCCGAAGACGACAAATTTGAGGGCTTCTGCGAAGCGAAAAAACCGGGACGCGAATGCAAGTTCTCGAAGGAAATCCTGTCGATAGGGGTCGAAGATCTTCTCCATCACGGTCAGAAGATGATTGACGAGGCTCGTCAGGTGGACTCCAGGGTTAAGGTTGTGGGGACGCAGTGCAGTGCCTCGTGGGGCGCATTCGCAGTGGGTAACACACGTGGCCTTCAGAGGGCATCTAGATCCGGACGCAATGTCTGTGGTGTCGACGTAATGTCAATCGAAGGCGAGGAACGGAAGACCGCCAGCAAGTATGATGCCGCCTGCGACCGCTTGTTCACAACAGAAGGTCTAGGAGAGGAGGCTGCAAAGGATGCTATCAAGCAACATGGGGCCAAGAAGCTCGACTCAACTGCCGTTATGCCAACCTTGTGGAAGCAGGAAGCTGCTGCATCCTACGTTCTGATTGGCATTGGTCAGGGTGTTCTTGGGCGTGCCGTCGTCGAGAAGACTTCCCCATTATGTGACCGGATTGGGGATTCGGTTGCCAGTGAAGGCTTCAATCTAGAGGATGATGGACAGAGGGTTGACGGGCTCGGGACAGAAAGTGTGGATGCCGAAGGCTTACCTCAACAGAAGAACATAATCGTAGACTCAGGCACACTGAAGATGTTTCTGTTCAACAGCTACTATGGTCGAGCATTTGGTGTCGAGTCTACTGGGAATTGCTCACGAGGGGCACCTGTATTCGGAGAAGTGACTCCCTATGAATCGTCAATTACAGTCTTTACCAAGGGCCTCGCTGTCGCTCCGGGTTCCAAGACGCTAGATGAGCTAGTCTCTTCAGTTGATGGCAGAGCAGTTCTGATAACCGACCCACCGATTGGCGTTTTTCACAGCGATCCCAGTACAGGCCAGTTCTCGGTAGTCGCAAAATCGGCTTATCTTATCGAAGGAGGAGCCGTAAAGCATCCGCTCCAACCCGTGTCCGTTGCCGGTCAGTTCTATGAAGGTCTCAAGAACTTGGCAGGCATTGGAAATGATGTGAAGCTGAGTCCCTACGGCCCTCGGTGCCCAAGCCTGCTCTTTGATGGTTTCTCTGTCGTAGGTTAATTATGAAACTCCTCATATGAGGAATCCTCCGCTAAGACTCAAAAGGCTCAGCGATGTATGGAAGGGACCGAGTCACAGGCACTATGTTGTGCTCTTTGTGAGTGTTCAGGAGGACTTCCTCGCAAATGAGTGTTGGCAGATTTCAGGTCATGGCTATGCTTCAAGCAGCCCGAGCACATGCTCTGGGTCTAGACGACAAAGCGGCAAGAAGTTGGGGCTTGAACCGTGCGATTTTCTACGCTGCGGCTAAGCGGGGCTTCAAGTCGACTGCGCCCCTCAAATCTGCTGTCCGGCCCAAGAGAATGGAGGCAGCAGCTGAGATGCCTGAAGAGTTCCATTTGGGTGATGAGAAAGCCTACAAAGCGGAATCTGAACCTTTGGTTTTCACTTTTGGGGGCAAGGTGCAAACCGAAGAGGAATTCAAGGGACGAATATCATCACGGTTCGGCCGAAGCTATGACAAGGCATGGACTGAAGCCCTTGAGCTGATGGAGAACTTCGACCGTGAGCTTCTCCTTTCTCAGGCCAAGTTCTTCGAGCAAGTCTACAAACCACGACGAGATCAACTTGCCGCCAAATGGTCCGAAATGGCTGCGGAATCGAGTGAGATCCCAGAGAAATAGCGGACTGCGTCTGTCCGGTCGAATTCGAGGAGCTTTTCTTTTTTTGAGAAGACTGATATGTATCAAGCGTGATGCTATTCAGCACTTATACTACGGTCGTGTTTGATATGCCGGAACAAGCAAAGACGAAGGCCAGGGAGTACTTCAATACGAGCTACAATTGCGCCCAGTCGGTATTGAGTGCCTTGCTCGAAAAGAAGAAACGCTATTTCAAGGAGGCTCCCTACCTTGCCGCGGGTTTTGGCGGAGGTATCGGACATGAGGGCCAGACTTGTGGGGCCGTCAGCGGGGCCATTATGGCGATTGGTGTACTAGCGGCGCAGAGAACGTCTGATGTGCGCGAACACAAGAAGCTGACATACGAACTCACTGCTCGTTTTCTCAAAGAATTCCGAGAGAAGAGAGGCACAACGATCTGCAGGGAACTGATAGGGTTCGATGTTGGTGATGCTCAGGCACGGGCGGAGGCCGAGAAGAAAGGTGTCTTCCAAGAGGTCTGTTCCCATTTGGTTGAAGATGCGGTCGGGATCGTTTTGGCAATGTTCCCCTAGAGATAAGCCATTCACCGGGCGTGAAGAACAAGAGGGGACTCAGTTTCTGTGACATCCGCCGCACGCTTCCGCGTTGTAGTGGTTGGAGAACCGGATTCTTGCTTTCGCTACTGTATTCTTTCCACGGAGGGCAGAATCGTCTCTGGCAAGAACAAGCAATCAGAGAACAGCGTGTCCGGCTTGCCCAGAGATGAATGGGTAGCCCATCTGTCAGTCGATGTCGGGACAGGTGCGGTGACAGCTGAGCTGAATCTGGAAATACATGGTCCTTGGGTGTGGGAGCTGTATGACATCATCCCACCCCGGGAGTACTTTGAAAGATATGCGGGGGTCATCATGGTCGGAGACATAAGTCGCATAGATTCGCTAAGAGACCTGGCCCGATTCATTCAGGTATTCGATTCCTATGGAGCTGGTATCAAACCTGCAGTCCTTGTCTTTGACTCGTCGGGTCACAATGCCCGCGACGAGCTTCGCCCGGCCAGACAGATGTTCAGCCCTAGATTTGTGAGAATCATCGGCGTTGATTTCAAGACGGGAGAAGGTGCAGCGCGCCCTCTCCACTGGATTGCCGCCAGAGTCTTCGGGTCGAACCCAATCGTCAGGCTTCGGGTGGAGGGCGTCCTATGAGTCGAAATAGACAGCAGTCTTACCTCGGACTAGGCTCACTTCCGTGCGTTATCGGATTTGGCGTTGTCTCCAGCAAGAATACAAACAACTACCTTCATTGGGCGAAGAGCTGCGAGTACTTCTTCTCCGCGTAGTCTAGGAACGGTTTGGCAGTCAGCTTCATTCCGGTCACTCGCTGAGCTAAGTCACGGGGGTCATAGAGTGAAGCCTTCGAATGGACATTGTCTCTCAACCAGCTCAGTATAGGTTCAAGCTTTCCTCCTGTCAGGGACTGTCTCCAAGTGGGGAAGGACTTGTTGAGCTTCTCCA
>Ga0153915_10002515_pt1 | contig 16731 bp, 11 predicted proteins | sample Opewatmetagenome_2_FD_107003 | JGI IMG/M metagenome (GOLD analysis project Ga0153915, IMG submission 107003) | Freshwater wetland microbial communities from Ohio, USA - Open water 3 Core 3 Depth 3 metaG | ecosystem: Environmental > Aquatic > Freshwater > Wetlands | place: USA: Ohio, Lake Erie...
AATTCCGGGATCCTGATCGCTCAGAACTATTTTTGACTTGGTTGTCATTTCAAGACACCTGAGGAATTTATCGTTCTCTGTCATTGTTTCACCCAGGACCTCTGACAATCGTCCGGTTGTAACACGGCGGATAAGGTCCATGAACCACAACCTCTCCTGCGACATTATATAGCCTGTAGCAAAATATAGATCGTGTTCATTTGCTGCATAAATATGTGGCATACCTCTTTCATCCCTGTAAACAATCACCTCTTCAGTCAGTCCTGCAAGGGTAACCGCACCGTTGTAAACAGGCAGAGCGCTGCGCTTAATGCTGTTTATGAATAACAAACCCGCTATAACTAACATCACCATTAATGCTGCCAGTGAAAAAAGAAGGGTTTTAAGGATTTTCATAAAAGTTAGAATTAAAGTATGCCGGATTATTATTCCCCCGGTTCAAGTATGAGGGTATATTTTGCCGAGGATCTGACTGCATTATCCGTAAATGAATCCTTGTAGAATCCCCGGCCGAGATATACCTCAACCTGTGAAAGATAAAACTCACTGGCTGGCACTCCTGATTCCCCGCAAGGGATTACCGTGTAGGAAACATCCCAGTCCGCAGTATTGAATATATGCCTTTCAGACGCACCATGTGCTGCTTCAAAGCCCGGAACAAATGAAAAATACGGGCTTACGGTGTGATCACTTCCGCCTATCCGGTATTTATGTGAATTCAGCTTATAAAGACAATTAAGAATCCTTACAGAACCCATAGGATGCTTCATAGTAACTGAGTGAATATTCCCCCATTTCCATTTTTTCGGGTTATTTCCATATTGTTTTGTAAGTGAGTGAATTCCATCTTTAAAGCTTTTCATTACAATATCATCAATCGTTTCCTTCTCCGGAGTATTGATATTGTCCACCATGTCGTCCGCTCCGGTTTTAAGGATACGGTAAATGTAATACTCTGATGTCATATAAAAGAGCTGATCATAAAAGTCGCCAAGTTCATCGGCAAGAAGGTTTTTTCTTAAACTGTTTCTGAAAAACTCCAGTATTGAGGGAGCTGTTAATTCCGCATTCATATCATAATCCCAGGCTTTAAGTGTATCCAGTGCGGCAGCTTCTGAAGGAGTCAAATTTCCCGGGCTCTCATGAATTCTCAGGATGTATGGGATCATTAATACTGCAAGGTCAGAATGCTGATCGGTAATCATGCGTTTAAAATCCTCAATTCCAAAGCTCTCCTTTTCATCAAGCATTTGTCTTATTCTGTTTATTCTGTATGGTACAACAAAATCGTTGCTGATATAATAGGGATAATCATCACCGACGGATTTGTTATTGGCGGATGAGACATATCCATTATCAGGATTAAAGCTGAAGGGAAGCTGGTCAAAAGGGACATACCCTTTCCAGTCAAATTCATCTGTTTCTCCGTTCCGGATCATTATCCCCGCGCTTTTCCTTATTGCTATACCACCTCCGATATTTAAACCTATATTTCCGTCGATATCAGCATAGACAAAATTCTGGCTTACTGATCTGAATAATTTCAATCCTTCCCTGAAATCATCCCACCCTTTTGCCCTGTTCAGCAGGTAGACAGACCGTATCTCATCACTGTAATCGTAACCCGCCCATCTCATGCTCAGGGTAACATTCTTAACATCCTTTAAATCAGAAATTACTGCTCCCCTGTGGGTAAATTTGAGAGTGATTGTATCCGGTTTACTTTTTTTAATTCTTATTATTTCTTTCCTGACCGTCATATCTTTCCATTCACCATTGAACATATACTGGTACGGATTTTCCGGATTGAGCTTTTCAACATACAGATCCACATCATCCACCATAAGGTTGGTCATGCCCCATGCTATTCTTTCATTATGACCTGCAATAATAAAAGGTTCACCAGGAATCAGAACGCCTGTAACATTAAGCTTACCCGGTATGACCTGGTGCATCTGCAGCCATATCCCGGGATTTGTAAATGTCAGATGCATGTCATTTGACAGGATTGGCTTTCCGGTCTCAGACCTTTTTCCCGAAACAGCCCAGTTATTGCTCCCGGAAAATGCTGTTACGCCTAAATCATTGATGAGATCAGCTGAAGAAATTAATGACTGTACCTGATTTATCAGGTTCTCACCGATCTTGAAATCCGGAAAAACATATTCTGACGGGATTTTCCAGTCGGGAAGCAACATTGAGGCCTTTTCAACGCCAAGCTTCTGTACAAGGTTATAGTAGAAAATCTCAGAGGTCAGGTTCCTTGAAGTGAGATTCCATCCCATGAATCCAACAATATCAGCTACATCCGTAAGGGTCCACAGGTCCGGACTGTATGAAAGAATTCTGAATTCGAGCGGCAGTCTCTTTTTATTGGATCTAATGAAATAATTTACTCCATCGGTATATGCCTGCAGACAATTTATTATTCCGGGATCCTCTTTTTCAAGGACAATCTTCGATTTCTCCCCGATCTGGAGACACCTGGCAAATCTGTCAGCCTGCAGAAAAGTTTTACCATTTATTTCGGATGAGGTATTTGGTCTCTCCCCAAATATTTCGCAAAGTCTTCCTGTTGAACTTCGACGGATCAGATCCATCTGCCATAGTCTTTCCTGGGCAGACACAAAGCCTACTGCAAAATAGAGATCATGTTCATTTGCTGCATAAATATGAGGCATACCTCTTTCATCCCTGTATATTGTGACCTTTTCAGAAAGCCCGGAAGAAACAATTACTCCTTCATATTGTGGACAAGATCTGCAGTTTGAATGCGAAGGGGATGCAAAGCCCGAAATGATGAAGAATAATGCTGCAAGAAGACATAAGAAGAGAACTCTTATGAGGGTTTTCATCTGCTGAGATTGTTTTTCTCTAATTTACTAAATTCCCCGGATTAATGCTTTATCCTCACCGGAAGTCCTGAGGTACAGTTTCTGCAGATTTCAACCAGATTTCGGCCTGACAGTATACTCTTCCTGAAAGTATTGTATCTCAGCCCATGCCAGATATCGTGAAAAGATTCCTCATTAAGATCTCCCATTATGTGATGCGCATCTTTGTCAAAACAGCATGGAATTACCTTGCCATCCCATGTTATGACCGGATTAAACCATAGCCGGGCACACCGGTCAGGAAGAGAATTCTTAATTACGTATTCACCATTCCTTTTTTCATATCTGCTGAACTCAGGTTTTGAAGGCAGCCAGTATCCGGCATTTTCACTGTTGATTATCTGCATGGATTTCAATTTGACTGAAGCCGGAATTCTGCGGGCAAAAGCTTTGACCATGGGTATCTGATGTTCATTATACTTGTTTACCAGGAACTGAATCTGCAGATTTAGTTTTGATGAATATTTCTTTCTGGCTTCAGCGATATTTTTTATGCCATCCATTACCGTGACATAATCGCCATTGATCCTGTACGCTGAATAGGATGCCTTGTCCATCCCGTCAAGCGATATGATTAAGTTGCCCAGCCCCGACAGAACAAGCTTTTCAGAGTTTTCAGGTGATAAAAAATGACCATTTGTAGCGACTGCAGAACGGATCCCTCTGCTTTTTCGCAGAAATGTGAAAAACTGAGGATGGAGCATTGGTTCCCCCTGAAAATAGAGGCTGAGATAGAACAGGTATGGTTCGAGTTCATCGATGAGCTTACTGAAAATCTCAAAGGACATAAATCCCCTTTTGCGCTTCATAAGACCCGGGAGTGATCCCGAATAACATTCCGGGCAATTAAGATTGCATTTGTTTGTCAGTTCAGCAGAGATTGAAAGAGGCATCCGTGGTGCAGACACTTTTCCGGTGAAGGTGCTCATGAAATACGAGTATACCGCAGAGAGGGCATTTCCAGTTTTAACAATTCTGCCGGCCATATGTAATCCAGAAATAGTGAAGTAAGATAAGAATTATTTCTCTCTGTATAGGGTCAAACGTATTCTTAAAGGTCATATGGCTGAAACAGGAAATAATTAAAAGAAAATAATTTGTAAGTAAACTTAATTTGATTATGCCATGAAAACTTTTAAAAACATTTCGTTTATTGCTGTGGTTGTATTGCTGGCTTTTGCGGTTCAGTCCCTGGCACTGCCAGGTCCCTCATCGAGAAAAAAGGCCGATCTGCAAAACTACCTGACCATCAGGGGAAAAGTTGTTGACTCTGAAACAGGTTCACCACTTGTATTTGCGACAGTTGCCGTTATGGAAACCAATGTGGCAATAGTAACAAATATTGATGGGGAATTCACTCTGAAAATCGGTGATTCAGAGGTTTCAAAAAATCTCGAAATCACCTATCTGGGTTACAAGAATAAGGTAGTCCCGATAAGTGTAATGAGGAATGACGGTTTTAAAAACGTCATCGAACTGGAAGCTGCTCCTATTCCTATTAAGGAGATTGTGGTAAGACCACTTAATCCCGAGGATATTGTTGGAAAAGCCATTGACAGAATTGGCAAGAACTATGAAAATGTACCTAATTTAATGACAGCATTTTACAGAGAGACAATCCGTAAAAACCGTACGTATGTTTCAATTGGTGAAGCTGTTGTGGAGATTTTCAAGGCACCTTATGCCAATGATCTTCGCTATGATGGTGCCAGGATTTACAAAGGGAGAAAGAGCGCTGATGTAGAAAGGATGGATACTGTCCTGTTTAAACTGCAGGGAGGTACAACAAGTGTTCTGCAGCTTGATATTGCTAAAAACACCGATCTTATCCTTACAAGGGATGCAATGAAGTACTATAATTATTCATTGTCACGGGTTATAGAGATTGACGGCAAACCTCACTGGGGGATTGATTTCGTGCAGAAACCCTCAGCTGAAATACCGCTGTTCATGGGAACACTTTATATAGATATGGATTCATATGCCATAACAGAAGCTGAATTCGGGTTCAACCTTTCTGACAAAGAGGCTGCTTCTTCAATATTTATCAGAAAGAAACCGCTCGGAATGGAAGTAACACCGGAGGTTGCAACATACCGGACCAAATACAGGGAACAGAATGGCAAATGGCACTTTGAATACTCGAGAGCCGAAGTCAAATTCAAGGTTAACTGGAAAAGGAAACTCTTCAATACTTATTACACAACAATGTCTGAAATAGCTGTAACGGATCGTACTGACCAGGAAGTTATTAAATTTGCAGGTAAGGAGAGAGTTAAATTTACCGATGTATTCTCCGAAAAGGTCGGGGCATTTACTGATCCGAATTTCTGGGGTGACTATAACGTTATTGAACCCGATCAGAGTATTGAATCAGCAATCCGCCGGCTCAGCAGGAAGCTTAAATTCAGTGACAGGGAACCAGAATAAACATGATCCGGTTTTATGATCAGGGATACTGAAATCATCAGGAGGATCCGGCAAGGTGACAAAAGACAATTTGAATCACTTTTCAGATCCTCCTATGTTTCTCTGGTCAGATACGCAAAAACAATCGTCAAAGACCACGATACGGCTGAAGAAATTGTCCAGGATCTGTTTTTCAGATTGTGGCAGGACAGGGAAAAGATTAAAATTGAATGTACTTTAAATGGTTATATGTTCAGGGCAGTCCATAACAAATCTCTTCACTGGATGGATCATAACAGGGTTGTGAACAAATATGCCGAGGAAATGATGAACCAGCAGACTGAAAACACAGAAAACCCGACAGATATTATCCATTTCAGGGAACTTCAGTCAAAAATTGTCAGAATACTTGAACGCCTGCCCGAAAGATGTGGAAAGATTTTTTGTATGAACCGGTTTGAAGGTTTAAAATATGCTGAAATTGCTGAAAAATTATCCGTCTCAATAAAAACAGTAGAAGCCAATATGGGAAAAGCACTCAAAGAATTCAGAAAAGCACTGGCAGAAAGATGAAAGAAATGAAAAATATAGAGAATTTTAATGACAGGGATTGGGAAGAACTCGCCTCTATCCTTTCAGAAGAAAAGAGCGGACAATCTGAAACACTCAGTCATTTCATGGCACAGGACAGCTATGACACTGGAAGTAACTGGAAAAATTTGAAAAAGATGAGCACTGACAGGGAGATAAATGTTGACAAGGCCTGGAATAAGATCCAGACAAAGATCAGGGAAGCCGGTATCGAAGAAAATCCAGTAAGAAACATATTTCAGAGAACCATTTTTAAAATCGCTGCCACTCTTCTCATTTTAACAGGATTGGGCACTGCAGTTCTTTATCTGAACAGAGCAGGTATGATGGGCAGGAAGATCACTGTTTCCACAACTTATGATCAGAAAAATCTCAAGGTTCCTCTTCCCGATGGAAGCACTGTATATCTTAACAGGAACACCAGGCTTACCTATCGTAGCGGCTTTGGGAAACCGGCGAGAAGAGTATCCCTCGACGGAGAAGCTTATTTTGAAATAACACAAAATCCCGAAAAACCGTTTACAATTGATGCCGGGAAAGCTAAAATAGAAGTCATGGGAACTTCATTCAATGTCATCACAGAAAATGAAAATTCTGACGTTGAAGTTTATGTCACAACAGGGAAGGTAATGCTCAGCAATGATTCCGGTGCCAGGAATTTAGTCATTGACCCGGGATATATAGGTACTATCAGTTCCGGCATGTCGGAAAAAAGAATTAATAATAATCCGAATTATCTTTCATGGAAAACAGGAAAACTTGTTTATGACGGACAGAAGCTTGAAGTCGTCTTTAAGGATCTCAAAAGAGTTTATAACATGGATATTATTGCTGATAATCCCGCCATCAATGATATACCATGGACTATCCCGATCTATACACAGTCGCAGGATACGATAATTCGCATAATTTGTGCTACCTTTAATCTGAGTTACACAAAAGATGGTGATGTTTACCATCTTTCGAAAAAATGACTCTTTTCTTGAAAAATGTTGTTGCACAATGGCTCAATATTAAAAAAGATTTCAGCCATTGCACTGTTTCTTCTGCTGACTTTCAGACAGGCTGCCGAGTGCCAGACAGGCATACTGGATTCAACATTCACTTTTCGGGCCGGTACAGTTAAAACATCAGGTGCACTCAACATAATAACCAGGCAGACCGGATATGCTTTCACATACGACAGCCGTCTGATAAATCCGGACAAGAAAGTTGAGATGACATTCAACAAAGTAAAGCTGAATGCAATACTCAGCAGTATCCTGCAAAATGATTCCCTGACCTGTTCCATCATAGACCGATACATCATTATTTCAAAAATATACAAGCCACCTGTTAACAGAATCGATACGCTGCCTCAGGATGTGATAAATTCCATATCAGGGATAATTCTTGACGAGGAATCAATGGAACCATTGCCTTTTGCCACTATCGGCCTGAAAAATAAGGGAAGAGGAACCGTCACAAACAGTAACGGGGAATTCGGGCTGAAAATCACCCGTGATTGTCTTACCGATACCCTGTCGGTGTCATATCTTGGATATATAGGAAGGGAAATTCCTGTAACCCGGTCATTGGGCAATAATTTTACAATTAAAATGAAAAGGGAATTTATTTCAATCCCTGAAATCATAATCAGAACAAAAATTCCCCGGGAGATTATTTATAAAACAGTCGCGGCAATACATAAAAACTATAGTAACATTCCGGCTCTTCTCACAGGTTTTTACAGGGAGGGAGTGATGAAAAAGCAGGAACTTCAGGTTTATTCAGAGGCTGTCCTTCAGATATATAAAAGTCCATATACTGCTTCACTGCTTGGTGACCAGATAAAAGTGTATAAAAGCAGGAAAATAGAAAATACCGACCTGAGTGATACACTGGCAGTAAGGCTTAAAGCCGGTTTAAGCACTTGTCTTGAACTTGACGGTGCTAAACACTTATATGATTTCATCTCCAGGGAAAGCATGGATGAATACAGTTACAGGATCACTGACATTGTCTCATTCGGTGAAGAATCAGCTTACGTGATTGATTTTGAGCAGAAAGAAGGAATAGAATTACCCTTATTCCGCGGAACTGTATATATCAATACTGAGGATTTTGCGATACTTCAGGCTGATTTTGAACTACATCCAAAATATATCCATAAAATGAAGGATACCTTTATATCCAGTTCATCACGTGGATTTAATACATGGCCGGTAACGGTTAAATATTCTGTAAGCTACCGCAGGATAAATGACAGGTATTACCTGAATCATGTAAGAGGAGACCTGGTATTCACTTCTAAAAGGGAGAAAAAACTCTTCAGCAGCCAGTTCCATGTCTTCTTTGAACTCGCTATAACTGATGTGACAACGACCAATGTTAACAGATTTGACAGGGAAGAAATTGCTCCTGTTCATTCAGTATTTTCCAGAACAATCAGTAATTACGACCCCGCCTTCTGGGGAGATCAGGATTTCCTGAAACCGGAAGATAATCTCCTGGATGCACTTAAAAATATCAAGGTTAAGCTGCAGGAATTCTCTGAGAAACAACAGAAATGAATCAGATTATCAGGATCGTATTGAATATCGAACAAGGAATAAGGATTTTTGAATAATGATCTGACTGACTTAATCGTATTTAGTTAATCCTTGTTCAATATTCAGTCTTAATACTTGTCTATAAGCTGGTACAGTTCTGTAAGGTCGGGAGTAAGGACTATTTCTGTTCTCCTGTTCTTCTGTCGGGCATCTGCAGTGTTGCCTGGATCCACGGGTATATACTGGCTTCGACCGGAAGCGGTCAGCCTCCTGGGGTCAATCTTTGAACCTTCCAGAAGTGCGCGGACAACCGATGTAGCTCTTTTAACACTCAGGTCCCAGTTATCTTCAAGCCTTCCGCTGCTTGGATTATACGGTACATTATCGGTATGACCTTCAATAGTGATCTGAATGTCAGGATTTCTTTCCAGTACCACGGCTAATTTCCTGAGCGCATTCCTGCCATTCACATCAATATCCCAGCTGGCCGTTTTAAACAGCAGCTTTTCTTCCAGTGAAACATATACTTTCCCATTCTTCATGGTGACAGTCAGTCCGTTATTTTCAAATCCTAGGAGCGCTTCCGAGACCTTGTTTTTCAAATCCTGAACAATCTTCTTTTGAGCGTCAAGAACTTTTTCGAGCTCGAGCATTCTCTGGTTCCTCTTTTCCAGTTCGAATGTAAGCTCATCAAGTGAAGATTTTTTAACATCAAGATTCTGCTCCAACTGGCGCAGAAGTTCCTCCTTGTTACGGAGATTTTCCTGGGCAGCCTGTAGTTCTGCCAGGAGTTTCTGGGTCTCTTTTACATTACCGCGAACCAGCTCCTCCTGCGCATTCTGCAGATCATTGTATTTTCCTGAAATCTTACTTAGCTCGTCAACAGCCTTATCCCGCTCACCTTCCGCTTTTGCAATATTCTCCTTTAAGGTGCCCATTTCCTTCTGAATGCCAGCCATTTTTGCCTCAAGCTCCCTGTTTGCCATTTCAAGGGCTATGTTCTCAGTCTTGAATTCATCTCTTTCGTTCATAAATTGCCTGCTTGTATCCTGAAGGGTTCTGTACTTCCTTCCCGGCACACAGGAAACAACGGAAACCGCAAGCAGCAAAACGGCTGATGCGAAAAAAACTGACCTGTTCATGATTGAAAATTCATTTTTTGATGTAACTACTTCAGCAGATAATTATTGTTAACCGGATCCTGAATTCCAGGGTAAAAATAAGAAAATCCAACAGAAGCTTCAGCAAACACCCGCGAATAATAATTGCTATATTTGCTGATTATAGATTTGCCATGAGTAACGAAGAGAGCTTACTGTCTGAAATTTCAACACCTGAAGATCTCAGGAAGCTCGATCCGGCTGATCTTGTCAGGGTTAGTGCGGAGCTTCGTCAGTTTATTATTGATGTCGTAAGCAACAATCCCGGTCATTTTGGAGCAAGCCTTGGTGTTGTTGAATTAACAGTGGCCCTGCACTATGTCTTCAATACCCCTTATGATAAAATAATCTGGGATGTGGGACACCAGGCATACGGGCATAAAATTCTGACCGGAAGGCGCAAAAATTTTCACACCAACAGGAAATATAAAGGCATAAGCGGTTTCCCGAAAATGGCAGAGAGTGAGTATGATGCCTTTGGAACCGGACATTCATCCACATCCATCTCAGCAGCCCTTGGAATGGCTGTTGCCTGCAGCCGCAAGGGAGAAAAGCGACATATAGTGGCTGTCATCGGAGACGGTGCAATGACCGCAGGCCAGGCTTTTGAAGGCCTTAATAATGCAGGTATTGGCAAATCCGATATCCTTGTAATCCTCAACGATAATAAGATAGCTATCGATCCCAATGTCGGGGCATTGAAGGAATACCTGCTTGATATAACCACCAGCAAGACTTATAACAGATTCAAGAACAAGATCTGGAATATGCTCGGCATCTTCGGAAGATACGGACCTAAAACACGGACACTTGCTGCGCAGATTGAATCCGGTTTCAAAAGCACTATCCTCGACAGGAGCAACCTTTTTGAGGGAATGAATTTCAGGTATTTCGGGCCTATCGACGGTCATGATGTTCTTCACCTTATACGGGTTCTCGAAGACCTTAAGAGAATCCCCGGACCAAAGCTCCTTCATTGTCTGACGGTAAAAGGGAAAGGATTTAAACAGGCTGAGGAGAACCAGACAAAATTTCATGCTCCTGGCAAATTTGACAAGAACACCGGAAAAATCATAGATTCCGTCAACACAGATACTCCACCGACATACCAGGAAGTATTTGGAAAGACAATACTTGAGCTTGCCGGGAAGAATGACAGGATCACAGGTATAACTCCGGCAATGCCTTCAGGGTGCTCCCTAAGTATAATGATGAAGGAGATGCCTGAAAGAACGTTCGATGTCGGTATAGCAGAACAGCACGCAGTTACATTTGCTGCCGGACAGGCAGCCCAGGGAATGATCCCCTATTGCAACATATACTCTTCATTTATCCAGAGAGCATATGACCAGGTGATACATGATGTTGCCCTGCAGAATCTTCATGTTGTGTTCTGCCTTGACCGTGCCGGTCTTGTGGGTCCGGATGGCGCCACGCATCATGGCTTTTTTGATCTGGCATTTATGCGTACAATACCGAATATGATTGTCTCAGCTCCCATGGACGGCATAGAGCTGAGAAACCTGATGTATACTGCACAACTTGATAAAAACAGATCGCCATTTTCCATCCGGTACCCGAGGGGCTGCACCCTTACCTCCGACTGGAAGAAACCTTTCAGTGAAATCGAAATTGGTAAAGCGCGTCTGATAAGTGAAGGAAATGATATTGCAGTCTTAAGCATAGGGCATCCTGGCAGTTATGTCGCATCAGCAGCTAAGAAGCTTGCACAGGAATCGATAACAGTTACACACTGGGACATGAGGTTTGCGGCACCTCTGGATACTGAGGCACTTCATTCGGTTTTCAGGAAATTTAAAAAGATAATCACCGTTGAGGACGGAATTCTGAAGGGTGGCTTTGGGAGTGCTGTTATTGAATTTATGTCGGATAACGGGTATACTGCTGAAATACACCGTCTGGGGATCCCCGATTATTTTGTCGAACAGGGAACACAGGAGGAACTTATAAGGGAGTGCGGATTCGATGCAGCTGCGATTGAAAAGACAATCAAACGGTTAATCGGGACAAAAGGCCAGAGTCTGAACGGTGCTATGGCTCATAGGCACAACGATAACAGGGCATAGATGATTAATTTTCAGTGGTAAAAGGAATTATATCAAAAACTCAAAAGCTTTACTATGAAGAAAACTCTTATTTTTCTGATGATTCTGATATTCCTTGCATCCTGCAGCACCAGGGTCAAAAAAGAGAACTGGATCCAGCTTTTTAATGGTAAGGATCTTACCGGCTGGGACATAAAGATAAAAGGTTATGAGCTTAACAATAACTATAAGAACATCTTCAGGGTCGAGGATGGCATTATGAAAGTGAAATATGAAGGATTTGAAAAATTCAATAATGAATTTGGTCATATCTTTTATAAAGAACCTTTCTCATATTATAAACTTAGAATTGAATACCGTTTTACAGGTGACCAGGTGCCTGAAGGTCCCTCCTGGGCATTCAGGAACAGCGGGGTAATGCTTCATTCGCAATCTGCAGCATCGATGGGTCTCGGACAGGATTTTCCCGTTTCCATTGAGGCTCAGTTCCTTGGAGGTGACGGGGTTTCGGAACGTACCACGGGGAATGTATGTACTCCGGGGACAAATATAGTAATGAATGGTGAGCTTATTACCCGGCATTGCACTAACTCAACCTCAAAGACATATCACGGGGACGTCTGGGTTCACGCTGAATTTGTGGTTCTCGGGGACAGTATTATCCATCATATTATTGAAGGAGATACGGTATTAACATATACCAGACCCCAGATCGGAGGGACCAATAAACCGGCGGATTACCCGGTCCCTGACGGCACACTGTTGAGCTCGGGTTATATCTGTCTGCAGGCAGAGAGTCACCCTGTGGAGTTCAGGAAGGTGGAATTATTAAAACTTAAATAACCGGCACATCCAGCCCGGATGGCGGAACTGGTAGACGCGCTGGTCTCAAACACCAGTGGTAGCAATACTGTGCGGGTTCAACTCCCGCTCCGGGTACATTGCCCGCCGAAGCTTTAGCGAAGGTGGGCTGAAAAAAGAGTGAGAGCGAGAGCGAGAGTGAGCACTCTCGTCTTTTTTCCTCGCTCCCGCTCTCACACTCACGCTTTTTTATGTGCCAGTTTGGTGCCAGGTTTTGGGCGAAAATGAGAGTTAGAGTCATACCATCGTCCATAATAAGTCTGTCCGTTGGTATTCAAGGCTGGTAGTTTTACCGGACCAGTCAAATCTGGTTGTCCTGAAGTATCCCGTATTAATATCTGGCAAATATAAGTGCGTAGTGATTATCCGGTTTGAAATTTCCGCCTCCGGAAAATTTTCCTGGGGTGCTGCATTAATCAATATGAATGAAACTAATCTTATAACCATGTCGGATCTTCTCATATTCATATGATTAATATGTTAAAAACAGGTAATAATTTGGTATAATATGTTTTATAATTGTCTAAGATTATATTGTTCAAATGATTAAAAGAGTATAGTCATCAGGCCGTTGGCCGGACATGTGAATTTGATCACTTTGCCTTCTATCCACATCTGCCCCATCTGATCTGCATTTTTAAGGTTGAGGATTTCCACCGCTATTTTCCCGTCAGTATTCAGGAATGCAGTCGCAATGAAATCATCATTGTTGGAGGTACAGGGTAAACGCTTGGCACCCGGCTTTATGAACCTTGAAAAATGACCGAAAACATAATGAGGAGGATTATATGTGACTGTTCCTGTGGTAAGGTCAGCATTAACGATATTTGATCCGTATAATCCTCCAGCATGTCTGGGTCCATTGTTCTGATCAAGGATCAGGTTCCAGAACACCCATCCGTTGGCCCAGTTATTAAGGTCAATGATAATGTTTTTTGCCAGGTTCATAGCTGACTGCCATGTTCCCCGCATACCTGCCTCTGTATAAAGAAGCTTCTTGTCGGGATAACTATCATGCACTATACGGACATTATCAAAATGGTTTCCCACATACCAGTGGAAAGCCGTTCCCCAGATGTACTTTGAGGCTTCCGGATCTTCATATGCCAATTCTGTCCGTTGATACATTATTCCCCGGTTATGATCCCAGATCATAAGCTTTATATCACCCAGTTTGTTCTTCTGAAGTGTCGGGCCCAGGTAATCCCTGACAAAATTCTTTTCCTCAGTGGCCGTAAAAATACATGATTCCCATACCTGTGTTGCCATTGCTTCATTCTGCACTGTCAGCCCCCACATCGGGATTCCGATAGCCTGGTATGCCTTGACATATTTCACGAAATAATTAGCCCATGTCTGGTTATATTCAGGCTTTAGCTTGCCGCCATGCTTCATTTCATTATTTGTCTTCATCCAGCCGGGAGGACTCCAGGGAGAAGCAAAAAGCCTTAAAGTGCCATTTGATACCCTTATAGCTTCTTTTATCATAGGGATACGATACTGCATATCGTGGTCAATGGTGAAATATTTTAAGTCTTTGTCACCCTCGACATCATCGTAGGTATACATCTCATCTGAATAATCACAGCTGTGGATAGTTGTCCGGCAAAGGTTGTAGCCATTACCTTCGACCTGATCAAAACATTCTTTCATAAATTGCTTTTGTACAGTTTCCGGAAGCTTACCAAAAGTTATTGCTGCGGCATCGGTAAAGGCACCGCCAAAGCCCTCAATTGTCTGAAAGGTTTTATCATCATCAATAAATATAGTCGGATAATTTTCATCTGGTTGCTCCAAAGGCTCAAAAGCCCTCGATCCTGTTCTGACAAGCAGCTGTTTTGTAAATTCCGACGTTACAAAGACCTCAGCTTCTTTATAAACCTTTTGCTGGCAATAAGCATTGACCAGTGAAGCAATAAAGAACAGTACAGAGAAATTTACGAAAATTACGCAGGAACGGAAATGGTTTACAATTGATATCATAGTTTAGCTTTTTTGAATTGTTTTGGTTGTTAGTTAACAAAATTATCCAATAAAACCAGGCGATTTCCAGAGTTCACGTTCGCTTTTATTTATGCTTGTTCTATCTGACCTTTACAGAATACAATGAAGTCTCGGTTGTTATAAAAAGGGTGTTACCATCACTGCCACCGAATATGATGGAAATAGGCCGTTCTTCAACATTTATTCTTCTTATTTCTTTTCCGGTTTTATCATATACGAAAATTTGTCCGTCAGCAATATACAGGTTACCATCCTTGTCAGCTGCGGTACTGGTTTCACCTCTTGGATGAATTTCCTTCAGATTGGAAAGCTTTCCTTTTGCATCAACATCCATGCTCACAGTCCTTTTCTGGATTTCGTCTGATGCAAAGACAGTGTGACCCGGTACAGCAGCAGATAACGCAGCACAGCGTCCGATATCGTATGTCTCCGGAATAATAGTCACTCCATCAGGAGCCATGAAGGCTGAATCCGGATAATATTCTGCTGCCCTGTCGAAAGTATAATGCCACCTGCTGGACGGATACCAGGCTTTCCTGATATTTGAAAGTCTGTTGGTAGGGACTCTGGGCATAGGCCTGAATGTCTCATCCGGATTATTCGGATCAAAAGAAACTGCATAAGCTGCCCATCCGCTGTTACCAAAACTGCTGTACGCAATATTATCATCGGGAAGTCTTTTTACTGATTCCTGCCTGCCTCCAACAATGTACCCTGGTTGAGGATCATACCTGAAAACCGCCAGGATATTATCCTTTGAATCAGTAGCAAGAACGAGGGGCTGAAGCGGATAATCAACTATCAGCTTTGCGCTGTTTGTCTCTACCGACCATTTATAAATATGTTTCTTTCTTGTATCACAGAAATAAACATTCCCCTTGCTGTCACTGGTAATTCCTGTCAGGAAATTAAAACCTGAAACCAGCTTGTCTGCCTTCCATGGCTGGTTCCCTATTGCCATATTACCCGGCTCCTTACCTGTGACTGTCAGCTTTGCATATTCCCATGGATAGACTGGCAGTTTCTTATTAATATCGTAAACAGTAAACTCAGTATTTACCAGTTTCTGAGTATAGTTCTTGACATTGCGGAATTCAACATTTTCACAATCCCACAATCTTATGCCAATTGTTTTCGGAGTATATACCCTGATAACCCTGTAAATCCAGAGGTTACTGAAACGTATATTCTTACAATTCGACATGTCAATCATCTGGCACTCTTTTCCTTCGCGAACCTCTTCTTCCATCTGCCAGGCATAGATCCTCCAGTTTGAGACATTGTCAAATCTTGCTTCATTTCTTACATGGTGCTCCAGCGACATGCAATAGATTCTCGTTGGCGTCGAGGTATTGCTTGCATAGAATCCGTTTGTCGCGTAGGTGTTTGCGGTCCAGACATCCTTGATGGTTCCGCCACCGTTTTTGGTTACCCACAAGCTCCAATACTGGTTATCCCATCCCAGATCGAGACCCTGTTCCGCAACAGGATTGATTGGTGAGCTTATCTGTCTTGTCATACCGAATCCGGAGCCACCTCCCTGTCTGCCACCTGTCTGTCCTGGCTGCTGACCGGATTGTGTTCCTGGTCTGCGCATAGTACCATGCCCGCCAACATATTTAATATCATTCATATATGACTTCTCGCCCGCCATCCATTTACACGCTACGGCACGGTAATTCATACCGCCAGTGCATAGTCCGATACCATTAATAATATCATCACCTCCTTCCGATGATTCAACAAGCGGCACCGGACCTCCGAATCCGCTGAATGCAGGTTCACTCTCCCTGATAATGAATTGCGTTGCCATCGGGTGAAGTCCAATGAGCCTTGTTCCGGGTCTCATTTTCAGGGTGCCTGTAAAATGATACCAGCCCTGGGGTACATAAATATTCTGGTATTTTGCAATTGCATCCTGGAATACCTTGAGATCGTCTGTCTCGCCATCACCTTTTGCACCCAGCTCCTTACTATTAACCCATGTTTCCATCGGAGGAAGTGAAGGTATATCCTTTTCAAGTTTCAGAGGGAATTTCTGCAGAGGTTCAATGTTGCTAATGGTACTAAATTCCGAATTTGTAACTAAATCGGTCATTACCAGACCATATGTAAAATCCTTCACCCTGTACATCTGCAATGCAGGCTCTATCTTTTTCCCGCTTTCCCTGAATTTTATAAATACAGGGACATTCCTGCAGTCTATATTGATAAG
>Ga0153915_10002516_pt1 | contig 16727 bp, 10 predicted proteins | sample Opewatmetagenome_2_FD_107003 | JGI IMG/M metagenome (GOLD analysis project Ga0153915, IMG submission 107003) | Freshwater wetland microbial communities from Ohio, USA - Open water 3 Core 3 Depth 3 metaG | ecosystem: Environmental > Aquatic > Freshwater > Wetlands | place: USA: Ohio, Lake Erie...
AAATATTTTACAACAGACAGAGGATGCATTCTTATTTGAATTATTTATCACCTATTGAATTTGAGAGATTAAACATTAAATTAGTGGCTTAAATATTGGTACTCTCTTTGGGGGGAAGTTTACCTTGGAATAAAAGGTGTATGTCCAATTGGATGGCATATACCGACAAAAGTGGAATTTGAGACTTTGGCCAATACTGTGACAAATAATGGTAATGCCTTAAAAGAAATTGGGCAAGGCACAGGGAATGGAGTAGGTACAAACACAAGCGGCTTTTCTATATTATTCGCAGGCTCTCTTCAATTAGTTGGTGGTTTTGGTAGTTCAGATTATACTTCATTATGGTGTTCTACTTGGAATTTATACACTATTAATCCGCATTATATATATCTCACTCACGATACTGGTTCAATTTCTTTCGGAGAATATTCGAAGGACGTAGGCTATAGCTTAAGATGTATCAAAGATGAATATCCCGCACCGATATTATCCACACCCATCAATAATTCGATTTATATCTCAGTGTCACCAAACCTTACATGGAATTCTGTCAATGGAGCAATGAGTTATTCTTTACAAGTATCAACAAACAGCACCTTTACAAGCATTGTTTATGATCAGAGCGGCATACTGAATACAAATCAACAAATAAACGGACTAAATTACCTTACACAATACTATTGGAGAGTAAGTGCAACAAATACTAACGGAACTTCCGATTGGTCAGCCATTTGGTCATTTACAACTACCGTATTACCTCCAAATCCGCCAACTTTATCCTCGCCAATTGATGGTTCTATTGAAGTATCTTTATTACCAACCCTATATTGGAATGTGAGCACATCAGCAACAAGTTATACATTACAGATTTCCACAAATAGTTCATTTACAAGCTATGTCTTCAATCAAAGTGGTATAACAAACACAAATCAACAAATAAGTGGTTTATCAAACTTTACGAAATATTATTGGCGAGTTAATGCTGAAAAAAATAATAGTGTATCTGGCTGGTCTAACACTTGGTCATTTACAACTATTGGAACTATCCCCCAAAAGCCAATATTGTCTTCTCCTTCTAATGCATCGATAGGTGTTTCTACATCACCAACATTCATTTGGGACTCTAGCATTGGTGCAACAAGTTATACATTGCAGGTGTCGACAAGCAGTTCATTCACAAGTTTTGTATATAATCAGAGCGGGTTGACAAGCACAAACCAACAAGTAGCCGGGTTACCTAACTCAACTCAATATTATTGGCGGGTAAATGCAACTAATAGTTACGGCACTTCAGACTGGTCAACCGTTTGGCCGTTTACAACACTTATTACTATTCCATTAGTACCGCTATTATCCGCACCTTCAGATCTAGCTGGGAACGTTGCTATTTCTCCAATTCTTTATTGGAATGTTAGTAACTCAGCCACAAGTTATACATTACAAGTATCTGCAATAAGTGATTTTACAACTTGTATTTATAACCAAGGCGGTTTGGTAAACACTAATCAACAAATAAGTGGCTTATCAAATTTTACCAATTATTATTGGCGAGTAAGCGCAACTAATAGTTTTGAGACTTCTGGCTGGTCTAATATATGGTCTTTTAAAACAATTAGTGGATCTTGTCCAGGGACACCAACAGTTTCTTATCAAGGACGGATATATAACACGGTTCAGATCGGTACACAATGTTGGCTGAAGGAAAATCTCGATATTGGGATAATGATACAGGGCAACCAAAATGCAACAAATAACGGCCAAATAGAAAAATATTGTTATAATAACGATCCCAATAACTGTACAATATATGGCGGCTTATATCAATGGAATGAAGCTATGCAATATGTTACTATTCCAGGTACTCAAGGTATTTGTCCAAGTGGATGGCATATTCCTACGAAGGTTGAATTTGAGATATTAAAAACAACAGCGAGTAATAATGGCAACACATTAAAAGAAATTGGTCAAGGGACTGGTACAAACACAAGTGGCTTCTCTGCGTTATTTGGAGGATACCTCGACGTCGATGGTTCCTATGGTGCTTTAGGATCCCACGCTTTCATATGGTCTTCTACTGAGTATGATACTTTTACTGGATACCCCATGAACCTAAACACTGGGCATAGTAACATCGACCTCAACGGCAACAGTAAGAATTCTGGGTATAGTGTTCGTTGCCTCAAAGATTGAGAAAGCCGATAATGTCGGACAAATTGAAATATTGCTTAATCAGCAAGAATAATGTTATGAAAAATATCCTTGTTATAGCGGAGCGAGCCGGAGACAAAGATCGAAGGGCTACCTTCTTAAGAAAGATATGCATTGTAGAGCTGGATGATTTGTTTTATATTGTTCTACAAATCGAATAGATTTGCATTATTCCCTGTGCAAATTGTTTTAATTCTATCGTTTATTTTCCCAACTGGCAACTTATGTACCACTTTAAAATTGACTTTCATTTTATTGTCGGTCTTATTATTTTTAGACCCATGAATACTACTTCGCGTTCAATCAGAAAAAGAGTCAACCATAATATCGGTTTTTTCGGGAGCTGACGCTTGTTTTATCTGGATTATCGAGGAGGAGCTATTTACGTTACAATAAAACTAGCGTAGTTATGTTTGGGGCAGGTTTGTTTACACCATGGAATGCATTCCTTCCCCCTAAATAACTTAAGAGAAAAGAATGAGAGAGTCGGTGTCATAAGAATTGATATACAGTTTATGTTTGTAATGAATTGCTCTCTGATTATTCAATAAAATTCTGGAATATTATGAAAGACAGAAATGTCATTAAAAAGCTAAATGAGCTATTGACAGTATCCATCAAGTTGCTGGAAATTGATCATAATTCATCCTTAATTATTACTAGAAAATCTTTAGAATACATCGTTCACTGTGTATATGACCGTGAAAACATTCAAATGCCACGTGATGAAAACAATTATTATGTCCTAAGCAACTTAATTGATGTACTAAAAAAGAAGAGAAAAATATCTTCTGAGCAGGCAGAGTTAATGCACAAAATCAGGAGGAATGGGAACAACGCAGCACATTTTAATATTAAAAAACCCAAAAATACAACAGCCTTAAACAACACAAAACTTCTTTGTAAAGTATTAATATGGTTTTTGAAAAAATATGATATGTGTGAAAATTCACTTTATTTGCTCGCACATCGCAGAACAAAGGTAAAAATATCACAAAGAGGAAACAAAACGATATATCACCTTAATGAATCATTAACGAAACTCACCCGACTCAGCATTTTTAAGAGCATGAATACTCTTGTGGATATAATTGATGAGCTGCCAGTGAATTTGCTGCTTGATGAAGAACTACTAGATTATATTTATCGACTGTGTCAGTTAATCGATAAATATTCTCAAACTCTAAAGAAACATAATGATTCTAGCTCAATGCTCAAATTAGCAAAACTCATTCTGCCGTGGAAAAAGAAAACTACTCCTCGACAGGTCTTTGAAGAATTGTATGGACCTCGTTTAGACTATTTGCAAGAAGTAAAAATGACAATCAAAAAGCGTTATTTGCTATAGATAGCGAGTTAATAGTGACTTCTAAGTATAGTTTTTATACAAAATGTAAGTCCTTGTTATATAACGAGATATAGACATTACTTGTTAATCTATACTTAAAATGTCTAAAATATTTGCTTTTTTAGATGATCAGCCTGAATATTAGGATAAATTTTACGTCAGAGCTTTAATATGCAACAATATTTTCCATACAACCATTAAATGGGAGTAATATATGATCGAAGAGATCCGTAATTTGCTCAGTGAGAAAAAATATGATGAAGCTGCGGCGCTTGCCGAAAAAGAAATTCATCGAATTGAGGTTGGGGATTTAATTACACGACTTTCTGATTTTTACAACGAATTAGTTGGATTGAGGATCGCTGCCTATGCCTTGGCTAAGAAAACAGACGACTTAGTACATTATACAACATGGAAGCATAAATATCCGCATACGGAAAAAATAGAATTTGCTTCTGGCAATTCTGTAACCTTAACTGATGAAAATATTACGTTTGTACATTCCGATGCTTATATCAACACTACTCATGCTTACAAATATTTTGACTATAATCAGCGGAGTTTTTCGAATACTATTTTGAAGGAATTAGGGAAAGATGAAATTGCTTTACAAATTCAGAGTATAAAGCAGAACCAAGAACAGCGGTTTTATATTATCTCGCATCCAACGCTTTCTGCACCAATGAGTTACAATATACCGGCTGTTGAAGGTGAAGGGGATATAAATCTGGAAAGCCTAAAAAAAGGGTTGATCAATTCATTAAATGATGCTAAAGCGAAAGGGCTAGGTAAAATTAGCATTGCAGCACTAGGAATGGAAACAAATCCTTGGGATGATAAAAAAGAACAGATAATACAAACCATAGCTGATTGTCTGGAAGAGTTTTTTAATTCTTCGAAAAGCAATAAGATTCCTGAAATAGTATTCCCATTTATAACAGTCTCTTCATATAATGCATTTCGTGATGTATTCACAAATTACTCCGAAAAAGGCAAATGCATTTCTAGGTACAATTCAGAGTTAAATGACACACAAAACATATTGAGAAGATTGCTTCACACGAACGATTCGCAAATGCTTAAAATAGTCAAATCACTGAGCTACGTAATTAATGATGATTTTAACATTCTTTTCTTAGGGGAAAGTGGAACCGGAAAAAGCTATCTGGCGGAAGAATTGCATAAATTAAGCAATAGAAAAGATAAACCGTTCAAAAGTCTCAACTGTACTCATGTTTCACATGATCAATTAGCCACTCATGTATTTGGGTGGGCGGGGAAAGTATACCACGGCTCGCCCGATGGCGGAAAAAGCATTTTCGAAGCAGCAGATGAGGGGACGGTGTTTTTTGATGAGATCGGCTATACAGACATATCATTCCAAACGTCATTGCTTTCTTTTTTAGATAAAGGTGTTTATCAAAAAGCCGGAGGCAAAGATGATTACAAATCAACTGCTAGATTGATATTTGGAACCAATAAAAATTTAGAAGAATTAGTTGAAGAAGGATCCTTCCTTCCTGATTTATATGAACGATTAACTTCATATCAAACATATAAATTGCCATCATTAAGAGAGCGACGAGGAGATCTCGCAGAAATCTTAGAGACAGAATTGGAAAAATTCAATAATTTTCGTAAAACAAGCATTACCTATGCCCCTGATGCATTAACGCATTTGATTTCATTGGATTGGCCGGGAAATTACCGCCAGTTGAGTAGCTATATTCAAAAAAAGTTGTACAATTTGTCATGTCGGGGAGAAAGGTGTGTTACGATGGATCTTATTAACGAAGACCCTCCTAGGAAACATTCTTTTAATAGCGAAAACAAACTCGGTAAGTTAGAGAGCATCCTCATTGAAATGTTGAGAAATTGGGATTATTCCAAAAATGGAAAGTATTTGGAAAATATGATTAAACCAATATTAGCTAAAATCTATTTGCATGATTTAAAAGGAACTTATAATAAATCAGATTCAAATAAGATACTAGGTATAGATGGGCAAAGAGCTGGGAGCTTGCTTGAGCAGTATTATGAAAAGTATCGAGAAATTACTAAATCTAAGCCCTAACCTATTCAATCTGTATTTACAATAAATCCGAATCGGTTCGACTATTATTCGAAGCAGTTCGGATTTCCCTTTTAACACCTCTTCAAAAAACTGCAAAAACGCATTAAAACTCTGGCATCAAGCTTGTAATATATTAATAGAGCTCACATGAAGTGAGAAAATTAAAAATCAAAAAAATAGGAGACTCTATTATGAAGACTCTAAAAAAAATCCAACTAAAACGCGTTAGCTTTAATGGTGCAATGCGTCGTAACAATTCATTAGAAAGACGAATGGAAGAATTGACGGGGGCAATTCAAAATCGCAAAATAGTTGTTGCGGATCCAAAGAATCCAGACACTACAATTACAAAATATTTTAATGCCGCTCAAGTAGCTGATCTTAGAAGAAGACGTGAGGAAGTTAAAAACGCCCTTCTGGAATCAAATCATGATTGCAGAAAAAAAGAATTTGAATTTAAAGCAATTGTAAAAGACAAAGCCTCGATAGCACGAGAAAACAGAATTACTATTAGAAAAACTATTGAAAAAGGCAAAGCAAATAGTATCATTAAGTTGCTAAATACCTCTTCGGCAAAAGTAATGGATGACTTGAATTCATTTAGGACGGCATACCCTGAAAACCTCGAGACTGCCCAGACTCAGATAAAGGGCGATCTTTTGAAAATTATCCGCAAAGTAAACACTGGAATGCCAATAACAAATATTTCAAAAAAAATGACTGCTGACTTGCATAATGGGATTTCAAGATGGAATGGACAAAATGTTAAAATTATGGAGAAATTATGAGCCCCTAAAATAACTCGAGTGAATCACTCAAAATCATACTTTTACAAATAAAAATGGTGGTTATTATCATATACCAATTAAAAAAGCGAGACTAAGTCTCGTTTTTTTTTATAATGAAATCGAGATTGATGTAAAACGATGTTGTTGTTGGAGATAATTGCTGGAAATGAGCCTCTCACTTTTGCGGAGCAAGCCGGAGGCGAAGGACGGAGGAGCTAACTTAAGAAAGGTATATTGTCAAACTATTAGATAAGATTGAACCATTTTTTCTACTTATACTCGGGGCAATAGATTTTACTAAATAAATGCCATCTTCAATTTTCACTTCCTCGCCAATGTTAAGGAGTGTCTCACCGATTAAAGCCTGTTCCTGTGAAATCAGAATCTCTGTCGTTTCAGATAAGTGCTCGCATGAAAGTTTAGATTTTGACCAAACACGTATTGCTCTGGATTCACTATATGGCTCTCTTTTCTCATAGAATCTACTTACAATATCATTAGAGTTAACATGTGCCGCCAACTCCATATTTGCTATCATTTCTATCATAATATCAGCTGTTCCATTTAATTCTCCCTTATCGGAAATCCATAAAATGCTGTCATGCACAAATCCCTGCCCTTTATATATGTTATATGCGATAGATTTTATAATTTCAATTCTTTCCTGGGTAGAGAAACAATTTAAATCCTGTAATAACTGTCTTTGAATCTGTTCAATTTCTTTAGAACGGACTATTTCCCTGGTTTCGGAAGGTAAATTACTCGTCCTGCCCAAAAGTGCACCTATTTTCCTATTATATATACCCATATAGTTTTGGGCACAATCATTCATCGGATTATTAAGATTTGATGTCCCGATTTCTATTAGTGGAACATTGCATTGATCTATAAGACCATTAATTCTATTGTGACGCGAAGCGCTCCCCTCCCCTAATATGTCTAAATCAGCCTGTTTCACTAAAAACTTAACTGCCTCAAATAATTCATCCAGTTTATGATTATTCGCAGGTACAGCTTCACAACCCTTAGATTCTGGTAAACGCTTTAATAACGTCGTCGGTAATTCGTATTTGTTGGCAATAATATGTTTGTACATATTTTCTACTGCCGATAAATCATCTGAACAGCTGATCCCATCCTTGACTACAGAATCAATTACCCTTTCTAGATTCCAAGGATATAAATCATTTAGCTCTTTTTGTTTGTCGGGATCGTTTATTCCAATGGCAGAACGTATCATTTCTGCATTTGCTACAATGCCAATATTAGAAGTATTAGCCGAAATCTTAGAATACGTTCTAAGCAAATTAGTCTGTGTAAATTCGATATAATTATTTTGTATAATATGCTCTGATAAGTATTTTTCGATAAATGGATTACAAATACATTCTCTTACAGCATTTAAATTACTTTCCTTCCTTGGTTTAATCTGTGTTACGTGGCCAACTAATTTATTCACTGCATTAATAATAATTTCATCGTCGTGCATTAGATTAACAATTAAGTATTCACCATACTGGTTGGGATTACGATATACAACGGCTTTATTATCCTCAATAGGTATTATTACAACAGAATCATCTTGATCGGCTCCTCCTAAAATTGATAGATATTCCTCGGCATCTTCCTTATTAAACCATAGATTGCCATACTTATCTAAATGCATACTACCAGCAGGAACTACAGAAGTAAAATTTCCGTAATTATCATGGTTCCTAAGATCACAACGTAAATAGCCTCTGTATGCCGATGGAACTGGTATGCGAAATACAGGCGTTCCTTTCCGCTCAGCATAATGCAATATAGATTTTCTAAACATCTGCCAGCCAAGACGCATTAAACCTGGAAAACGAGTATAATCAATCTTATGCCAAATAGCTTTCTTAAACGTCCATGCTTCTTTTTCATAATCGCGCGGAGTAATATCATCAAAATCATCTAACATCTCAGCCAATTTACCAGAAACCAAATCATTCTTATATTTTTCAATTCCATCCTTTGCCCAAGAAAAATACTGATCTTCGCCAAACAGGCCCCATAGGTTTAATAAGGATTGTATGTCCATCTTGACAGAATCTGATATTTTCACCGGCTCGATAGAAACATAGGTACAATCCTTAGTGAATCTTATCTCTTCTTTAACATTATGTGTCCATATTATGGCGTCACACGTAATTTTAGAACTTATTACACAATGTCCTTTGACTAATCCTCTGTTTGAGAACAACGTAAATTGCGCTGACTTACCATTTTGTGCATTGCTCCAGCCTAAGTTTTTAGCTAATTCCAGAGAAATAATGCTTATTCCGTCTGTACACTTGTTTTGAAACTCAGGATTATCATTGTAGTGTACCTTTAGATCTTTATAGAAGCCAGCGTATTTTGTCGGCCTGCATATCCTACTAAGATATTTTCCCGTCTTAAATAGGTTTTTAGATTGAACTGATATACTAAGTTTTGTTAAAAACTCATCCTTGGATATTTTCTCACCTTCTGAGATGTACAAATCAATTGTGCGTAATTTATCCTCGCGTAAATAAGCAAAAGAGTAATTACCTTTCAATATTTGACTCTCAACATCACTCTCAGTAAAAAATAGACTGTTAAATTCAACTTTGCCTAAATTGAACTCCTCCAAATCAAAAAACATTGGTGAATACCTTCCAGTTGATGCATTATTCTCAACCGCCTTTATAGGCATTAAGGAAAAACGATTTGTTATACTCATTGTCTTACTCCTTATATTAAATTATTAAGTTTGATTTCTTTATTGTTGGTTACTCTTCCTGAATTGAATCTAAATAGACCAGAATATCTTCATCGGTAAACGACCGTCCGCACACTGGGCAAATGAATAACTCATCACCTTTATTTACCTCGATATAGTTAAAACAATGCGGGCAAGTGACGTTCTGTTTTGTGTTTTCTTCTTCCATAAATACTCCATAGTTTTGGATAATAAAAATCCCCTCATCCTAAAGAGAGGAAATACTCTCCGGGCGAGGGGCTTAATTAAGTTCTCTTCCTTTCCTTAAGGAAGCAGATTTTGATTGTTACGTTTGATTACCCGGATAAGCGAACGAATCATTAGAATTATTACCGACAGCAATATTATCATAACTGCATGCATAATAAATCTCCTTTATGTTTGTTTAAATTGTTTTATTTCGGAGGGGGGGTGGGCTCGCAGCGGGCTTCAAAAAGGTACTATATATGGGTATAAGTAACACCCGGTGGCGTCTTAATAAGTGTTACCTTACAGACCTTACAGGTTTTGAAGGTATATACAGACTCTAAATATAGGATAGAAAAGTGTAAGGGGTGTAAGGTACGCTTGCTAACTCCTCTAACAGAATTTCCGCTTAGGTTATTGTTTGCAATAACATTCTATCGTTGGCGTTAATATATTTCATTTCAATTTCAAACTAATAAACCATTTTAAGCTTCATATGAAGTATTGAATAGCTACAGGGATTATATTACATAGTTACACCGAAGAATATCTAACGACCGATAACGAGCTTGTCTCAAACATTCTCTTATCAGTTATGAGCTACTTTGCAAAACTGGAAAGAGAAAAGATTTCCGAAAGAACTAAAGCCGGTTTGGAAAAAGCCCAACTTAATGGAAAACAGATCGGACGCCCTGGAAAAGAAAAAATGAAGGAAAGGATTATAGAGCTAAGAAAAAACAATTCAATTCGAGAAGTGGCAAAACTTTTGAATATTTAGACCGGAATGGTAATGAATAATTCATAGTCTTATAAGCTTATAACAATATGCTCCCCTTTTATAAATCCCCACATATTGCAAATTATCAACACCTATTATGTCAGTTGCTTTACCTTTTTATAAAGGTCAACTAAATGAAATACTGAAATGTCTATCAATGGCTCAAACATAAAAGCATTAAGATGGATATTTTCAGGAGTAATTAAATTAACTCTCTCTAAAATCATTATGGTAGATAGGTCTGAACTTGATAACTTAAAATGTTTTAATAATTCTGAAGTTTGATTAGATGTTATGTTTAACGAAGCAGAATTAGGAACTTTATCGAACATATATTCCTCTGCTTTAAGCCTTATCGCAATAGACAAAGTAATTTTATTTTCCAACAGTATTTCGTTTATTGGATTTTCCTTCTCAATTGTATCCGCAGTTTCTAAAATAAATTCTTTTATCTTTTTTGCTCCAAATACAATATTTTGATTCTTTGTTGAGAGAAAAATGTTGTGTATTAAAGTCAATATATCACTGCATTTTATTGTGTCAGTGTCAGACTTTATATGAAGACATGAAGTTAGTTGGATATACTCTGCACATGCGACGCCTTTCATATACTCAATTAAATTTCTCACCAATGGGATTATGCTTACAAATATCTTTTCTTTAGAAACGTTCTCTTTGAAATATTTAAATATATCATTTATATAATGTCCTTCCACAAATGTAACCTCTCTTGAATCATTCTTTAATGTCATAAGTGATGCCTGTCTTTTTATATATAGTCTTTTTGCAACCGTCCTATAAAAATCGAAATTGTGAGTAAGTATTAATACTCGAAATAGGGAGTTCTGATGCAATTCCTTTATATATTCAATTATGGCATACTTATTCTTATAGTCGAAAGAATCCGCAATATCATCTAATATTAAAAGCGTTTCTTGTTTCAATTGTTTTCGTGATTCTACATCAAATAGAAATTGTAGAATATAAAATGCTCTTTTTTCACCTCTGCTTAAAATTGAAAGCAAAGAATTTTTGTCTTTTTTTATTGGATTATCATTCGGTTCTCTATAGTTAAATTCTAAATTTGCGGTTTCTTCCTTTAGGACAACATCTTCCTGGTTTACTAGCTTTATTTCAAAGGGGACAAAAAATCTTTCATTGAAAGTTTCAATAATACCCTTCCATATTTCGAATTCATTTTTTGATTCATTAATTATTTTTTCAAGTTCTGCTTTTTTACTTTCATAATATATAGAAAGCTCTTTAGTTTCACTTTCAAGACTCGATATATAATTTAACCATATCTTTTTTCTAAAATCCTCATATTTTTCAAGCTCAACAAGTAGTAAATTGTTTTTTTCAATCGCACTCTTAAAAGACCTCAATTCTACATTTGCGCCAATAGCACTGTCAACTTGATCGAAAGATTTTCGTAAATTATTATCATTTACGATAGTTGCTATTTCACTCTGAAGCAACTGCTTTAATTCTTCTACTGATTTAATTTCCTCATTATCACTTAGCGTAAATCTATGTCCGGCATCAAAGTAGGAATTATCCTGAGTTGATTTTAGCAATTCATTAGCTTGGTAAGTGCCAAAGGAATTATCTGAGCCCTTGAAAAACTTTGACTTTTTCAACAGCTCATCATATTTGCTAACATATTCTGCTAAAAGTTTTTGATTTTTTTCTAAGAATTTTTTTACGTTTCCTTTTTTATCAAAAATGTCGTTATATTTGAAGTCGTAATTAGTCGTTTTAGAAATTAATGATTTAGAAATGGTTAGTAATAATTCGAAAAAGGTATCCCGGGAAGATTGACTATAAGTATTTATAAATTCACTTTCACAGTCACTACTTTGTGAAACTTGTTTCAATTTTTTTATATATTCTCTTTTTTTATTGTCCAATTCAGAATATATCTCATCATACTTTTTCTTTAATTCTTTACTTGCAATAAATGAACTTATTTTACCAGAAGAATCATAATCGGCGTCTTCTGCATTAACTACTAAAATTGATTCTGCTGATATCGAGTTTCCATCTACAACAATATTATATGTGGTCACTCTATCTTCATACGCCCTGTCATTCGGCTTTGATTTTGCGTCATTTTTGGAAATGAGGTCTAATGTCTTTGCAAATGAGGTTTTCATTGAGCCATTTGGAGCATATATAAGAAATGAATTAGATTGCCCAAAATCGAACTTGTGTTCAAGCTTACCAATTCCAAAACAGTTCTCAAGAGTCATTTCAATAATATCCATCGCTAATACCTTTATTTATTCTACTAATCAGTTTTTCTATCTCATAACCTTATCTCTCAATTCTTGATAAGTAGAGACGACATCATATCTGATATTTGTGTGCCCTAAAGCTTCAAAGTGCTTTCTTGCATAATTTATCTTCCTGGTCTCTATTTCTTTCAACTGCAAAGTTTCCATTGTTCCTTTAGTCTCAGCAATGAAATAAACGTACTTAAATTCTGTTGTGTCGAATACAATCGCCCAATCCGGATTATAATTACCCACCGGAGTCGGGATTTTGAAACCGTTCGGAAGTTTTGCATATACCAACACTTGCCCGCTTTCAAGATCCCCGGCAAATGTGCGCTCTGTTTTTGAATCGGTTTTTACAAAGTCATAAATATGCTTCTTCACGGCCAGTATATTTTCACTCAAAGAACCCTTAAAACTATTTATCGTGAATATCTCGTCTTCATATACTTTATCAGTCTTTGAATAGATAATATTATCAATTAGAGTAGCTGCCTTTTCGCCATTTATGAGTTTTGAAACTTCTTTAATGAAGCTTTCCGGGTTCACTCTGAAATTAGCAAAGGTAAGCTGTTTAAGACCTTGCAATATTTTTACTACCGTTTTTCGTGTGAGATTAGTTTCTTTGGTTATTTCTGCAACTAAATCATATTTAAGAGCACCTAGCAATGATTCAGTCCTTTCGGCTATGTTTTTCTTCTTTATCATACTATCGCCGGATTTTAGACTCGCCTCATCTATTTGCTCTTTCTGTTCACCTTCCGTAATCGTTACAAGCACTTTTTTAACTTCCAGCTTTGCATCAATAGCATTTATACTTTTTTCAATAAGCTCATCACTATTAAAATCCACTTCATAAACGGTTTTAATTTTTATCTTATTCCACAAGTCTTGAAATTCTTTCTTTGCAAAGTTTTCATTGGGTTTAAGTATCGCTTCGCTGATATTATTTTCTTTTTCGTTATCAGAAGCCTTAAAATTTGCTGTTGTATAGATGCTTTGCATTAAATCAATTACCGCATCTTTGAAGTCTTTAAGTTCTTCCGGCAGTTCTACTTTATCTTTTTCAATGTCTTCTATTAATTTCTCAGTAATCATATATTCCTTATCAACATAACCTTTTGCACGGCATTCAAAAATCAAGTCCATTGCTTTTTGATTATCAAATACAAACTTTTTCCCTTCTTTATTCTTAAGAATACGTCCAACCAAAATCTCTGTAGTTAGTTTTATTGGTCTCTCTGAAAGAGTTTCCACAATTTCTTTTTGTAGCTCCCGGGCAAAGTTATCATAAGATTCGCTTGCAACAACAGTAAGAGTATTTAGGTCAAAGAATTCATTCTCTAATACAGCATAATCCATCCTATCGCCGTTATTGTTTACACAAATTCTAAGCCCCCTTCCTATTTCTTGCCTTTTGCTAATAGTCGATTGACTATGTTTTAACGTGCATATCTGAAATACATTCGGGCTGTCCCATCCTTCACGAAGAGCGGAGTGAGAGAATATAAATCTCGTCGGCTCATTTAGGCTTAACAATATTTCCTTTCTTTTCATTATAAGTTCGTAAGCGCTTTCATCGTCACTTCCCCCTTCAGTTTTCTTTTCGGCAGAGTTTACAAAGCGTCCTTTTTTATCAATTGAGAAATATCCTTTGTGTATTTCTTCTGTCGTAAAAGCACTTAAATATTTATTGTAATCTTCTTCAAATAGACTTTGCTCTTGAATCGCTTTATTATATTCCTCTTCAAATATCAACGCATATTCACTCTTTAACGGATTATTATTGTCATCATAAAGCCTGTATTTCGCAACTTCATCAATAAAGAATAATGATAATACTTTTATTCCTCTCTGGTATAGCTTTCTTTCCTTTTCCAGATGTGATTTTATTGTTTCCCGTATTTGTATCCTTCTTACATGTTCTTCGTCAACGTCCCCTACTGTTTGCCCTACAAATATTTCCACGCTGTTCGTAAATACAACCCTATTCTTAAGTCCATTTATTTCTTTTACAATAAACCCTTTGTATTGAGCTAATTCTCCGGAAAGTTGATATAAGTCGTCTTTCTCAGAAATGTTTTTAATTACTTTCTTAATACCCGACTTCTGATCAACTTCCATTTCAATATATGCAGTTGGATAATGTTTCGTACTTATTTGTATTCTATCTAAAAATAAATAGCTATTCGTCCCGCTGTTCCCGACAACTTCAATTCCTTTTACATTAATTTTCTTCACTAGCTTTTGATTATAAGCATCAATTGCATCTAGACGGTAAATTTTATTGTATTCCTTTTTATGAGTCGCAGAATAGCGAAGATTAAATAATGGGTTAAACTCATGAAGAAGTGATTCTGCTTTCTCACCAAATCTTTGAGGTTCGTCAATTATTAGAATTGGTCTAGCTCGTTTAATTATATCGATTGGTTTTTCAGATTGAATGCTATCAAGTTTCTGATAAATCTTCCTTGATTCCTTACTCTTAGTAGCGAAAGCTTGATGATTCATTATAATCACTTCTATGTTAGAAGTGTTTGCAAAACTCTTAATATTTACAAGGTTGGATTTATTCTGAGTGTTATAAATAGTAAAGCGAATCTTTTTACCATAAATTTCTTGAAAATGATCTGCTGTAATTTCTAAAGATTTATGAACACCCTCACGAATTGCAATAGAAGGGACCATTATTATAAACTTACTCCATCCATAATGAGCATTGAGTTCATACATTGTTTTAGTATAAACATAGGTTTTACCCGTTCCTGTTTCCATTTCTATAGTAAAATTAAGCCCCTCAAGTGCATTAATTTCTTTTAACCCTTGGTCTTTCTGAACTTCCTGAACATTTCTAAGAATCTCTTCCCCTGTAATTTGAAATTTGTTGTTGGAGAAAATATTTTCTTCTTTTACTTCTTTGCCGAATAACTGGTTATCAACCGTTATTCTTCTAACAGTCTCTAGCCTCTCACCTTTTGTTTGACCGGCAAAGCAGTTTACTACTGCCATTGTAGCATCCGACTGATATTGCTGTTGTTTGAATTTTAATTTCATCTTATATCACCGTAATTACTGTTTCCGGAGAAAGTCTCTTGAAACGCTCTTCAACATTAATTCTATCCTTATCATCTTTAAAACTTGCATCCTTAAAAACTACTTTGAATGGCTTTATCTCAGCAATTTTATCCACAATACCGAAATCAATGTTATCATCGAAACATGCAACAAGGGCGTTCTCTTGTACTACAAATACATTATTGCCAAGCATTTCTTTTTTGTCAATAGAGAGAGATAATTCAAGGCCTAGATCTAGCAATACTTGAGTCAGTAAGTCTTCCGGCGTTCTGTCTTCTTTAATATTGCTTTCAAAAGCCGAAAGCTGATCCTGCTTAATATCTGTTGGATGGTAAAAAACGTCTTTCATATTGCTGGTGTCAGTTCTATAAACTCTGAATCCAGTATCAAGGTTTTTTATATTATTTATTTTAGCCTCAAGTTCAACCTTCCGCTTTTCTAACTCTTCGTTTCCTTCTAAAGATTCTTGCTCTAATTCCTTATTTATCTTTTCAAGTTCCTTTTCATACTTCTGTAAATATTCTACTTTGATTTTCTTACCCGCACGACGAATTCGTTCTTTTCCAATATCGGATATTTTATTATACCCGGCTTTATATGCCTCAGACTCTTCTTCTGCTATTTCTGGTAGTTGCACCATAATAAATTTTCGGTTCCCTCCGTCTTCTGCATTTAATTGCATCACTGCATGGGCGGTTGTAGCTGAGCCAGAAAAAAAATCCATAATATTACAATTTTTATTGAACCTACAAGCAGATAGAATAAGTTTTGCAATTAATTTAGATGGTTTAGGGAAATTCATAATACTCTGTGCATCTAACAAGTTATGTAACTCATCAAATCCATCTTCGTTAGTTCCCCATCCATCATCAAATAAATCATCGGACATTCTAAACTCTATTCCAGTTTCAGTTTCTCCTTTCATTAGAAGAAGGTCTTTTAGCATTTTTGTTCTTGGCTCAGATACAATTCTTCTAAAGTATAAGTCCTGTGTAATATAAAGATCTCCGTCATCAGCAAATTTATTTAATAAGGATTGAGAATAAATCCAATTACTATCCACCACTAAATCATTTACAAGTTTCCCATTTTCAATTTGAAGATCGGGTGTGTAAATAATTTTGTGTAAATGGTTAAAGAAGTATAGGAAGCTAAGCGAAGAGAGGCGTAGCCGAACGTAGCTTAGCTTCTAAAGGCGACCCTTGCAAAAGGGTAAAATAATTAACA
>Ga0153915_10002517_pt1 | contig 16725 bp, 10 predicted proteins | sample Opewatmetagenome_2_FD_107003 | JGI IMG/M metagenome (GOLD analysis project Ga0153915, IMG submission 107003) | Freshwater wetland microbial communities from Ohio, USA - Open water 3 Core 3 Depth 3 metaG | ecosystem: Environmental > Aquatic > Freshwater > Wetlands | place: USA: Ohio, Lake Erie...
AACCTTCTGTTTGTTGCCGCCGCTCAGGTAGCGCACCTCCTGCTCGGCGGAAGGGGTCTCGATGGACAGGGCGGAGATCAGCTCCGCGGCGCGTTTTTCCTCCCGGGCGCGGTCCAGGAAGGGCCCGTGCATGACGTGGCCGAGGGAGGAGAGGGACAGGTTGAGCCGTACCCCGTGGGTCTCGATGAGTCCCTCGCCGTCGCGGTCCTCCGGCAGGTAGACGATCCCGCGGGCGAGGGCCGCGTCCGGTCCCGACGTGAGGGCGTCCCTGCCGTCCAGCGCCACGCGGCCGCAGTCCGGCCGGAGGAGGCCGGAGAGGCCCTTCATGATCTCCGTGCGGCCGCAGCCCCGCAGGCCCGCGAGGCCCAGGATCTCCCCCTCCTGCAGGATGAAGGAGACGTCCCTGTACCGGCCGGCCCGGGAGAGGCCCTCCACGCGGAGAAGCGGCGCGGAGGCCGGCGGCGCGGTCCGCCGCGCTTCGGGCCGCCCGGCCGGGGCCCGGCCGGCATCCGCCCCCGTGACGTAGGCGGAAAGACGCGCCTCGTCCAGGTCGGCCACGCGCTGCGTGGCCACGGTACGGCCGTCGCGCAGCACGGACACGCGGTCGCACAGGCGCAGGATCTCCGCCATGCGGTGCGTGATGTAGATGATGGCCTTGCCCTTGGCCTTCTGGGCCGCGATCAGGCCGTCCAGGAGCGTCTCGTCCTTCTCGGAGAGGGAGGCCGTGACCTCGTCGAGAAGGAGGATGTCGGAGCGGTCCACGAAGAAGGCCTTGGCCACCAGGACCAGCTGCTGCTCGCTCACGGTGAGGTCGCTGCCGCGCGCGCGGGCGTTCACGCCGATGCCCGCCTCCGCGAGCACCTTCTCCGCCCGGCCGTACAGGTCGCGCCAGCGGATGCGGCCCAGGGGGGACCGGGGGTAGTCGGGCGTGAACAGGTTTTCCGCCACCGTGAAGTCGGGTACGATCTGCGGCTCCTGGGACACGATGGAGATCCCGTGGTCCAGCGCGTCGCGGCGGGTCCATCCGGCGTGGGGCACGCCGCGCAGCTCCATGGTGCCGGAGGTGGGCGTCTCGATCCCGCTGATGATCTTCACCAGGGTGGTCTTGCCCGCGCCGTTCCTGCCGATGATGCCGTGGACCTCCCCGCGTTCCAGTTCGAGGGAGGCGTCGCGCAGGGCGACGGTGCCGGGGTAGAGCTTGGTGAGCCGCTCGAGGCGCAGCAGGGTTTCCGTCAATGGATTCTCCGGACCGGAAGGCCGGGAGGCGGCCGTTGACGGCCGCCTCCGCGGGTTCACTTGGTCAGGATGTTCTCCCAGAGCCTGGCGTCGTCCGCCTTCACCTGCAGGGGGACCACGGGGCCCTGCAGCTTCATGAATCCCCCTTCGCAGAGGGGATTCTTCACGACTTCCGCCGGAGCCCAGAGGGCGTTTTCCGCCTTTACGACGTCGCCCACCTTGGGGATGGACTTGCCGTTGTTCAGGGCCCAGAGGTACTGCACCGCCAGGGTGGCCGCGTCGAGGACCGGCTGGTTGACGATGGCGTACATCTTGCCTTCCTTGATCAGGTCCCGGCCTTCGGGCCCCATGCAGATGCCGGTGATGTGGTAGTCCGCGGGGTTCAGCTTGGCCTGCTCCACCGCCTTCACCACGCCGGTGGCCATGACGTCGGGGGTGTGCACGTAGATGCCGATCACCTGCTTGCCGTACTTGGTGAGCAGTTCCGCGGTGCGCTGGAAGGAGGCGTCATTGTCCCACTTGCCCTCGCCCTGCACCACCTGGATGCCCTTGTAGGCGTCCATCACGGAGTGGAACCCAGCGGCGCACTCCGTGGTGAAGGCGTCGCCCAGGGCCCCGGTGATCTCGATGACCACGCCCTTGGGATCCGCCCCGTTTTTCTCCTTGATCTTCGCCACGAACAGCTCCGCGGCCTTCCTGGAGGAATCGGTGATGTCGAAGGACAGCCACAGGTCCACCTTGCCGCCCTCGGGCGAGTTGTCCAGGGCCATGATGGGGATTTTCCTGTCGTTGAACTTCTTGATCCCGGGGACGATGGCCTTGGTGTCGATGGTGCCGCCGAACAGGAGCCCCTTCACCCCCTGGGTGAGCAGGGAGTCCATCTGGTTCAGCTGTTGGAGCACGTCGTTCTTCGAGTCCAGCACGACGATTTTGGCGCCCAGCTTCCCGGCCTCCGCCTCGGCGGCCTGGATCATGGCGGCCATGTAGGGCGCCGAGGCGTCCCGTACCGTCATGCCGTAGACCACCTGCTTCTCCTTGCCGCCGCCGGCGAAGAGGGGCAGGGCCAGGACGGCCAGGGCCGTCGCGATGAAAAGCGCTCGTTTCCCGATCATTTGGACTCCTCCTTGAATCGTTCCAGGATCGCGTTCCTGTGGGCCGGGAAGCCTTCGTAGTCGGCCAGGTCGACCATGGCCTGCTTGAGGTCGGTCAGGCCCTCCTTGGAGAAATACTCGAAGCTCACGGCTTTCAGGAAGTGCATGGTGGAAAGGCCGCCCTCCACGAACGCCTGCCGGGCGGTGGGGAGCACGTGGTTGGGACCGGAACCGAAGCAGCCGCAGGACAGGGGCGTGTAGTCGCCCAGGTAGATCCCGCCGGCGTTCTTGATCTTGAGCAGGTCGTGCATGACGTCCTTCGTCTGGATCTCCAGGTGCTCCACGGCGTACTCATTGGCGAAGTCGATGGCTTCCTGGTGCGTCCCGGTCACGATGATGGCCCCGTACTTGGACAGGGACTCCGTGACGAAGGTCCGGTGCGTCTCGTCCAGCTCCGCGATATGGCGCCCGATGAGCCGCTGCACCTCCTCGGCCAGTTCGCGCGATTCGGTGACGAGCACCCCGGTGGAGTCCGTTCCGTGCTCCGCCTGGATGATCAGGTCCGCGGCCACGTGCTCCGGATTGGCCGTCCCGTCGGCCAGGATCAGCCCTTCTCCGGGACCGGCCTGGGTGCCCACGGCCACCTCGCCCTGCAGCAGCCGGAAGGCCGAGAGGACCCACTTGGAGCCGGGGCCGGTGACCTTGTGCACCTTGGGCACGCTCCTGGTGCCGAGGGCCATGGCCGCTATGGACTGCGCCCCGCTGATGCGGAACACCTTGTCCGCGCCGGTGATGTCGCAGGCCACCAGGACCCCCGGATTGACCTTGCCGTCCGGCATGGGGGGCGTGCAGACCACCACCTCGGGGACTCCGGCCACCTTGGCGGGAATGACGGACATCATCACGGAGGAGGGGAACCAGCCGCGGCCGCCGGGCACGTAGGAGCCCGCCTTTTCCAGGGGGATGAAGACCTGCCCGCCGATGAGGCCGGGGGAGATCTCCATGGACCACATCCTCTGGGGAAGCTGCGCCTGGTGGAAGCGGCGGATGTTGCCGGAAAGCGTCTCGATGGCCTTCACGACCTTCTTGTCCACCATGCCGTAGGCCGCCTCGATCTCCTTCCCGGTGACCTGGAGCCCGTCCGCGGAGACGTCGACCTTGTCGAACTTCTTCGCGTACTCCGCCAGGGCCTCGTCGCCCCTGCGGCGCACGTTGTCGATGATCTCCTGCACCGTCTTCCCGACGGATTCCGTCTCCACGGATCCGCGGGCCAGGATCCGCTTGCGGTCCTCCGGGGGCAGCTTGTCGAGGAAATAGAGCTTGATGGGCACGCTGGATACCGACATGGGACCTCCTTGGCCATGGGAAGAGGGGGTGCGTAAATAGGATGCCGGGACGGTCTTTTCTATACCTTGAATCGGGCTTTTCTGCAACTGGTTCAGCCTCGCTACCCGGCGGCGGCGTGGCGGGCCGTGGTTTGACACCCCATCGGGAATGCTACAAGATGAGTCCACGATGATCGACATAAGAAATTACGCGCGGAAGGCCGTTCTCGGCATCGAACCCTATCCGATGGGCAAGCCGGTGGAGGAACTGCAGGCGGAGTTGGGCCTGCCCGACCTGGCCTTGATGGCGACCAACGAAAACCCGCTGGGCCCCTCGCCCCTCGCCATGAAAGCCGCCATCCAGGAGATGAAACGGGTCAGCATCTATCCCGACGGCGGTTGCGCGGCATTGTCGCGCAAGCTGGCCGGGAAGCTCGATATAAAGGAAGAGATGGTGGTCTTCGGCAATGGCGGGGACAACTGCATCACCATGATCGCCTCCGCGTTTCTGGAGGCGGGCAGCGAGGTGATCGTCTCCGATCCGTCCTTCCCCGTGTACGCCATCGCGGCCGGCGCGGCCGGCGCGACCATGGTCCGCGTGCCCCATCGCGGCTTCTCCCATCACCTGGAGGGGATGCGCCGGCGCGTCGGGCCGCGCACCAAGCTCGTCATCGTCTGCAACCCGAACAACCCGACCGGGACCCTCGTGGACGCGGGGGAACTGGACGCCTTCATCCGCGGGATGCCGGGGGGGGTGCTCGTCCTCCTGGACGAGGCGTACCGCGAGTTCGCCTCGGGCCGCGACGCGCCGGACGGCCTGCGCTTCGTGCGGGAAGGGTTCCCCGTCCTGTGCCTCCGCACCTTTTCCAAGGCCTACGGCCTGGCGGGACTGCGCGTCGGCTACCTGCTGGGGGACCCCGGGCTCCTGGGCGCCGTCCGCCGCGTGCGGGAGGCCTTCCCCGTGTCCCGCGTGGCGCAGGCGGCCGCCCTGGCCGCGCTGGACGACGCGGGGTACGTCCGCCGGGCATTGGCCCACAACGAGGAGTCCAAGGCCTACCTGTACGGCGAGTTCAGGGTCCTCGGGCTCCCCTACGTGCCCACGTTCGCCAACTTCGTGTTTGTCGACCTGCACCGGGACGCGGAGGAGGTGGGACAGGCGCTGCTTGCCCGCGGCTTCCTGATCCGGCCGGGGACGCTCTGGAACCTGCCCACCTGGGCGCGCATCAGCTTCGGCACCATGGAGCAGAACCGCGCTCTCATAGCGGCCCTCGGGGAGGTCCTGCGCTGAACTGGCGGATCCGCCGCATGGCTCTCGTCTGCCTCATGGCCCTCCCGCTTTCCGGCTGCTACTACATCGGGCAGGGCGCGCGGCTCCTGGCCGCCTACGGCGGGGCGGAGGAGATCGATCGGGCCCTGGCCACGGAGGACCTCGGCGAGGAGGAGCGTTCGCTCCTCCTCCTGGTGAAGGACGTGCGGCGTTTCGCCGTGGAGGATCTGGGACTGGCGGAGAACCGCAACTACACCACGTACAAGCGCATCGACTCGGATCACCTGGCCACCGTGGTGTCGGCCTGCCCCGCCGATTCCTTCAGGCAGTACAGGTGGTCGTACCCGGTCATGGGGGAGATGCCCTACAAGGGCTTCTTCGACAAACAGGGTGCCGTCGACGAGGGGAGGCGCCTGGAGGCCGAGGGCTACGACGTGCTGGTGCGCGACGTGGACGCCTTCAGCACCCTCGGCTTCCTCACGGATCCCGTGTTCAGCTACATGAAGGACTACCCGGTCTTCTCCCTGGCGGAGCTCCTGATCCACGAGCAGACGCATGCCACGGTCTTCCCGCGCCCCTACGTGGACTTCGCGGAGAACCTGGGGAGCTTCGTGGGGGAGCGGGGAGCGCTGGCGTACCTGGCCCGACGCGACGGGGCGGACAGCGAATCCTATCGGGACGGCCTGGACCTGATCCACGACCAGGCCGTCTACAACGGACTCCTGAGGGACCTGCGGGACAGGCTGGAGGCGGTCTACGGGTCGGGTATCCCCCGGGAGGGGAAGCTTTCCTCCAAGGCGGGGGTCATCGCGGCCTGGAAGGCGGAGTTCGCCGCCTCCTACGGATCGAGTTTCCGGACACGGCGCTACGCCAATGTCCCCAGGATGAAGATCGACAATGCCTACCTCTGCACCGCGATGAACTACGTGGGCGACCTCTCCGTCTTCGAACGCCTGTTCGAAAAGGAGGGACGGGACCTTCCGCGCATGATCGCCGTCGTGAAAAAGCTGGCTGCGGAGCCGGGGGATCCGCTGGCGCACGTGCGGGAGTACCTGGGAGGGGAGTGAATCGACGGCTACGCGCCCGGGGCCGCGTTGCGCGCGCCCGGGGCCGCGACCTACGCGCCCGGGGCCGTGCTGCGCGCGCCCGGGGCCGTGCTCGGCGCCGCTTCCCCCGTGTCCGCCACCTCGTTGCAGGAATAGACGGCCCCGGCGGCCAGGTACAGCGCCCCGGCGGCCACGAGGAGCACCGGGAAGCCGTAGGCGACGGCGGAGACCTGGGCCAGGGCCGTACCCGTGACGGACAGCCCGCCGTTCAGGCCCCAGGCCCAGGGCAGAAGGCGCGGCCGCTTTTCCGTGAGGGCGGAAAGCCCGGTGGGGAAGGGGATGCCCAGGAAGAAGGCCATGGGGAAGATGACGGCCACGGACACCAGGATGCGGACGGCCATCGGTTCCCCGAGGAAGCGGTCGAAGACCGGCTTGAGCCCCAGGCCGTAGAACACCGCCATGGCGACGATGCCCAGCGCGGCGATGCGCACCGCCCAGGCGCGGGACTTCGCGATGTGCGGCGCCGCCAGGTTGCCCAGCGCGGAGACGATGAGCATCACGGTGATCACGATGGAGCTGGAGTACACGGGATCGCTCAGGAAGAAGACCAGCTTCTGCATCAGGAAGATCTCCACGATCATGTAGCCCAGGCCGAGTGCCGCGTAGTAGACCACCACCCCGCCCGTGCCGCGCCTGCGGCGGAAGAGGTCCTTCCACCGGCCGGCCACGGGCAGCAGCACCACGACCAGGCCGAAGGCCACGGACTGCAGGAGGATCCCCAGGATCAGGAGCAGCCCCCATTCCTCGCTCACGTCCTGGATCTGGTCCACGTAGTCCGGCAGCCTGTCGAAGCGCAGGTACCCGCTGTAGTAGGGCCGGTCGTCGGTCATGGGCCGGATGTCGAAGATGTAGGACGCGTACAGCTCCTCCTCCCTGCCCTCCAGGAGCTTCCAGAGGACCAGGTGGTAGACGTCCCCGACGGAGAACGCCGGGGAGTCCGCGGGTTTGCGCCCGCCGGAGAAATGCGCGTTGTAGGCGTCGGCGATCACGGAGAAGTCCAGGTCCCTCTTGGGCATGCCGGGGTAGTACTCGACCTCGAACGACCGCACGGCGGCGAAGTTGCGCAGCTCGTAGATCTGCCCTTCCGTGAACGGGCCGTTCTTCACGAGCAGCGTGGCTGTGGACTGGAACAGGTCGAAGAGGAACAGCCGCTCCCCGGGATCCTTCACGCCGAGCTCCCGCAGGGCGCTGACCACCGTGGTGAGGATCCGGGGCACGTTGCGCGGCGGGTTCAGGCGGTTCCACACCGTGATGGCGAGCATCCCGTCCGGGGACAGGCTTCCCATGTAGGCCCGGATCGCCTCGCGGGTGTACGTGTAGTTTTCCGACACGGCGTAGCCTCCGGAGTCGGAAAGGCCGATGGAATCGATGAGGCCGATCTCCACGAGGTCGTAGGCGCCCCGGTTCTTGAGGCAATGGGCGCGCGGCTCCCCGACGATGGTCTCGATGCGGGGATCCTTGAGCAGGTTCCCGGTGAACGCGGAGACCATGGGGTCCTCCCGCAGCAGTTTCACCGTCTCGGGATCCCGTTCCACCACAGTGATCCTCGAGGCGTCCTTGTAGCGGGCGATCTGCGCGCTGATCCCGCCGCCCAGGTTGACGAGGAGCACCCGCGGGCGCTCCCGCAGCGCGTACGGGGCCGCCATGGGGAGGAAGTCCATGTAGCCCTTCTCCTCCTCGCGGACCCTCCCCATGATCCCGACGGGGCCGTTGCCGTCGCGGAACAGGGCCCAGTAGGGCTGCTGCGGCACGGTGCCCAGGGCGATGTAGGCGTTGTCGCTCAGGCCCGGGGCGAAGTGGAAGTAGGAGCTGGCGTAGACGCTCATCTCGGAGACCGGGTTGCTGGAGCGGTGGACCTGCACGGCATCCGGATACTTGCGCACGTAGCTTTCCGCCTTGTATTCCGAGACGCGGATGTCCCCGAAGGCGAGGACCAGCGCCGTCGCGGCGAGGAAGGCGGCCGCCGTGAAGGCCATGCGCCCCGCGGGGACGTAGGCCGGTCCGCTTCCGTCCCGTTCGACGGCGGCCAGGAGGCAGGCGAGGCAGGCGATGGCGAGAATGGGGAGGATCAGGGCCGCCGTCGGGAGTAGGGCCATGAGCGGGATGAGCAGGAGCCCGCCCAGTCCGGAGCCCAGCATGTTCCAGAAATACAGCTGGCGCACCTTGTCCTCCAGCGCGATGAAGGAGACGCCGATGAACAACGCGCCGAAGAAGAAGGGGAGCCCGTAGACGAGGTAGTAGGCGCCGATCCAGAGCAGCTGCCTGTCGTCGGATCCGATGAAGATGGGGTTGAAGGGGACCATCTGTCCGGCCACGTGGGCCGCGGCCAGGGCGGGAAGGAAGCCGGCCGCGGAGGCGAACATCCAGAGGTCGGGCCGCCGTTCCACGCGCGGCCTGAGGAACGTGAGCAGCGTGCCGGCCACGCCGAAGCCGAGAAGGGCCGTGCTGATCACCAGGGAACCGAAATTGGACCAGCTGCCGACGGAGAAGACGCGCATCGTGAACAGCTCGTACATGATGAGCGCCATGGAGAGCAGAAAGAGAGCTATGAGCTTTGCCCGTGCGGTCATCGCCTTGCCGCGATTGTAGGGTGAAGCGGCCAAGAATGCAATGGGAATCGTCGGGGACTGTACAGGCCTTTCGGGTTGCTGTAGAATTCGGTCCCATCGGAATGAAGGAACCTCGGAAAGACGCGAGGAACGCCTCGAAAAACGCCCCGGCCGCCGGGCGGAAAAAGGCCGTGCGCCGCTTCCGCGTCGGGGCGGCTCCGCTCTGGTTCCTTGCCGCCGGCCTCCTTCTCGGTTTCCTGGCCGGAGCCATGCTGCCCCGACTGCTGCCCGGAGGGGACGCCGGGGTTTTCCGTCCGTCCCTTGCCTGGCGGAAGGACGGCGTCCTCGAGGTCCGGCCGCGGAGCGGCGGTTCCCCCGCCCTGCCCTCCGCGGTCCTCGGCGCCCTCCTTCCTCCGGAGCAGGCGTCCGTGGAGCGCGCCATCCTCGCCGTCCCGGCGGAAGGCGCGGCCCCCGGGGAGCGCGCGCCGGAACGGTTCGACGTCCGCCTGGAGCTGGGCCGCCTGCCGATGGGAAGCCGTTGGGAGTTCGTGTCCTACATGCGGGACCGCTACGGCCAGGACCCGAAATACCTGGAGGCCCGCTGGGATCTGGCGCAGCAGCTGATCGGCACGGGGGAGCTGGCGGGCGCCTCCCTGGAGGCGTTCCTACGCACGCCGCGGGAGGCCTTCGTGCGGGAGAAGAACCTGGCCCGCGCCTACGACGACAGCTGGCTTCCCATCGGCTGGGGGGCCACCATCACGGACCCGGACGTGGTGTCCATGATGACCACCGTCCTGGACGTGAAGCCGGACCACAAGGTCCTCGAGATCGGCACGGGTTCCGGCTACCAGTCGGCCATCCTGGCCCACCTGTCCAACCGCGTCTATACCATCGAGATCATCCAGCCCCTGTTCCGCGAAACGGACGCCCTCTACCGCACCATGGAGGCGACGGAGCCCCAGATCCGAAACATCGAGCGTAAGCTGGGCGACGGCTACTACGGCTGGGAGAAGTACGCGCCCTTCGACCGCATCATCGTCACCTGCGCCATCGACCATCTGCCTCCTCCCCTGCTGCGGCAACTGGCGCCGGACGGCATCATGGTGGTCCCCCTGGGACCGCCCGGCCGGCAGTACATCATGAAGGTGGAGCGCGCCACGGACGCCGCGGGCCACGCGGTGCTCAAGCGGACCGACGTCTACAACGGCCTCGAGGTGAAGTTCATCCCCTTCCGGGACGAGAGCGGGAAGAGCTACAGCGGGAAGGAAAAGACGGGCTCCGGAGACTAGGGGTCCTGCGGGCGGATCCGGCCTCCGGCGGCCAGGAGCCTCTCCATCTCCGCTTCCGGCACCGGCCTGCTGTAGTAGAAGCCCTGGATCATGGAACAGCCGAAGCTCAGGAAGCGGTCCCGCTGCTCCGCGGTCTCCACCCCTTCGGCGATCGTGTTCATGCCGAGCCTTCTGCCGATCGTCACTATGCCTTCCGCCACGGCCGCGGCGCGCGGGTCCCCGGACAGGTCCGAGGCGAAGCGCTTGTCGAGCTTCAGCGTGTCCAGGGGGAAGCGGGCCAGCTGCCCCAGGGTGGAGTAGCCATTGCCGAAATCGTCGACGGCCAGGGAGACGCCCCGGTTCTTGATGGACTGCAGGAGCTGCTCCGATTCGGCCACGTCCTGGAACAGGATGTTCTCCGTCAGTTCCAGCTCCAGGCGGTCCGCCGGGATCCCCGAGGCGGCCAGTGCCCGGTCCAGGTCCTCCAGGATGAGGCCGCCGCGCAGCTGGCGGGCCGAAAGGTTCACGCTGATGCGGATGTTCGGCAGTCCCGCCTCCAGCCACGCGCGCAGGCGCGCGCAGGCTGCCTCCAGGGCCCATCGGCCGATGGGCACGATGAGTCCCGTCTCCTCCGCCACGGGGATGAACTCCCCGGGGGACACGAGGCGGCCGGCCCGGTTCCAGCGCAGCAGGGCCTCGGCGCCCAGGATCGTCCCGTCCCTCGAATCCACCTGCGGCTGGTAGTACAGAGCCAGTTCCCCCTTCTCCGCGGCGTGCCGCAGGGCGGAGGCCACGGCGATGCGTTCCGCGGCGCGGCGGGTCATCCTGCCGTTGAAGAACCGCCAGGTGTTCTTGCCTTCCGCCTTGGCGTTGTAGAGCTCCGTCTCCGCGTTCTGCAGCAGCGTCTCGGGGTTCTGTCCATCCGCCGGGGAGAGGCTTACCCCGATGCTCGCCGTGACGAAGATCTCCTTCTCCCCGATGAGGAAGGCGGGCGCCATGGCCGCGGCGATCTTCTCCAGCACCGGCATGACGGAGAGGGAATCCTGCAGGTTGTCCACCAGGATGGAAAAATCGTCCCCGCCCCCGCGGGCCACCGTGTCGCTGCCCCGCAGGCAGGTCGTGAGGCGGCGGGCCGTCTCCATCAGGAGGATGTCCCCGCGCGTGTGGTCGAAGGCGTCGTTGACCGTCTTGAAGTCGTCCAGGTCGAAGAGGAGCACGGCCAGGGCCCCCTGGGAGCGCTGGGCGCGGGCCAGGGAACCGGCCAGGCGGTCGGCGAACAGGGAGCGGTTGGGGAGCCCCGTCAGCTCGTCGTGCGTGGCCATGTGGCGCAGCCGGGCCTCCGTCCGCTTGCGGGCGGACAGGTCGATGAGGCTGACGCAGATCCATCCGGACCCGGACAGGCGCACCGGACGGACCTCGCAGGTCCGGGAGACGCCGCCGCGGCCGAGGATCGTGAGCTCGAAGGGCTCCACGGGACCGCGTCCCGCGGCATCCAGTCCCGCGCGCAGGCGTTCCAATGCGTCCTCATTGCCCGGGGGGGCCCAGCCGGCGCCACGGCCCACCGGGGCTTCCCGGAGCATCCGGGGATCCGTCTCCAGGAACTCGGCGGCGTTCCGGTTGGTTTCCACGAGCCGGTCCCGCCCGGCATCCCAGACCAGGAGGGCCTCCGGGGCGTTCGCCACGATGGTGCGGAAACGTTCCTCGCTTTCCGCAAGCGCCCGTCCGCGGTCCTTCTCGATGCGCCCGCGGTGCCAGGATGCCAGGATGAGGATCGTCATCACCGCAAGGATCTGCGGGAGGGGCACGGCGTCCCCATACCGGGGGAAGGCGAAACGGAAGACGGCGGTCCCGACGCAGGAGACCAGGGCGAGGACTCCCGTGACGGGCAGCGTCACCAGGAGGTTGCTGAACAGCACGGGGACCACGAGGTATTGCAGGTTGCGCAGATCCGACGGGTCCGGGTAGGGCAGGGAACGGCAGAAGATGGCCGCCGTCGTGACGGATAGGGTGAGAAGGGATGCCGCCTTCACGCGTCCCGCCAGGTTGAGGGCCAGGGCGACGGCGGTCCCGGCCGTGGAGATCAGGATCGTCAGGGTATCCAGATCCAAAAGGAGGAACGGTTTCCGCGGAAAAAGCCGGCCCGTCACGAGCTGGACCAGTCCCACGGACAGGACCGCGATCAGGACGATCGTCAGGACCCTTGAAATCCTCTTCTCTTCCGGAGGCAGTGGCGTGACCGTTTGTCTGGATGATTCCATCGCTCCGTTACCGCCCCAAGGGATAGCATGGCCCGCGCCGTAGGGGCAAGGGTCGCTTTTTTTTCATGGCTTTTTTTCTGATATATAAGTAAGCTATTATAAAATGGCTCACTTGACCTATCACATGGTCCGGGACTAAACTACCAGGGTCACATTCTCTCCGGATACGTCATTCGCGGTTCGATGTCTTTGCTAAGCTATTGGAGGTGGCTATGCATCGCATTGTGCGGATCCTCATTGTCATGCTTTCATTGGTCGCGTCATCCGCCTTCGCGGAGGAGTTCCGGGTGGCGATCATGGACTTCACCGTGGAATCGGACAATCCCCAATTCAAGTACCTGGGCAAGGGCTTCGCGGAACTGACCTCCGTGGAGATGGCCCGCATCCCGGGGGTGGTCCTGGTGGACCGCGCCAAGAGGAACGCGGCCCTTGAGGAGCAGGCCTTCTCCCTGAGCGAGGGAGCCGACGAGAAGAAGGCGCTGCAGATCGGCAAGCTGCTGGCCGTCGACTACCTGGTCTCCGGCACGATCGTGGACATGATGGGCAACCTGATCGTCTCCTACCAGGTGGTGAAGACGGAGTCGGGCGCCATCGTGGACAAGAGGCAGACGGACGGCGCGCCGGCGGAATACAAGCGCATGGTGCGTGAGATCGGGGCCGGCCTTTCCGAGATGATCGGGAGCAAGCCGGTGGCCGTGGCCAAGGTGCCGGAAGCGCCCAAGGTCGAGAAGCAGGCGGAAGTGCTCTCCAACTTTTCCGAGGCCGTTGAGGCATTGGACAAGAAGGACGTGAAGACCGCCACCAGCAAACTGGAAGCGGCCCAGAAGATCGACCCGAGCGACCAGGCGGTGAAGCAGTTCCTGGACAAGCTGGCCGGAGGGACCAGCAAGTTCGCCGTCATCCCGCAGGCCTACCTGTCGCTGGACAACCCGGCCAGCCTGGGCTTCATCAAGGGGGACGACTTCTACGCCTACCTCGCGTACGGCAGTACCGACCTGACAGGATCGGCCTTCCCGAATTTCCAGTACAATGCCGTCGCCCTCGGCAAGCTCTACGGCGGCATGGAATATGCGGCCCGGGAGATCGATACCCGCACTTTTTTGGGATACAGGCTGCCCCTGGGAAGCTCCTTCGGCATCGGGGTGCAGGGCTCCTTCTCCCGCGTGGAGACGAACGTCGTTTCTGAAACCACGGGTGGCACCGGTGCATGGGACGGCCTGAGCCTCTTCGGCGGGGAGATCACCCTCGGTTGGGCGCCGACGGACTGGCTGGCCGTCGGCTTGGGGGGCTCCGTGGGATCGTATGGCGGGAACGTCTCCGACGCCACGGGCAAGATCATGTCGGAAAACAGCGTGGATTGGGCCGCCGACATGTTCTATGCCGGGGAGGTCGGGCTGGTGCTGAAGATGCTGGAAGGCAGCCTGACGTATTCGCTGGACGTGGCGATGAGCACGTACGCGGAGTACGTGCTGGACAAGTCCACCATGAGGCTGTACAAGCAGACCGGGATCCCGCTGATGATCGACACCAGCCTTACATGGGGCTTCAACGGCATGAACGATTTCCTGGTGCTCAAGTATATGATGTCGGCCACCGCGGGAGGGGGCAGCAACAACCGGAACAATGCGCCGTTCGCCCAGCTGATGCCCGGCTACGAGCACTGGTTCGGCAAGTTCCTTTCCGTCCGGGCGGCCGGTGTGGCCTCGATGGGCCTCTCGAACAACCCCTACTACGGCTTCGGCGGTACCCTGGGGGCCACGGTGGTGCTGGATGCCTGGGAGATCGACCTGCAGGGCACCTACCGTTACCAGCCCGCCAAGATCATCCAGGACACGCTGCTGCCGGAGACGATCTTCAGCGTCGGCATCCACAAGAAGGACACGTTCGCGAGGCGGTAGCGGCCGTTCCCCGTCAGGCGCCGCGGCCGGGACGCTCCGTTCCGGCCGCGGCGCTTTTCTTTTCGCACGGCGCCTCCGCGTGCGAATCCGCCGCCTGGTTCTTGCTCACGGCCAGGACCTTGTCGATGCGGGTGCCGTCCATGTCCATCACCTCCAGGCGCAGGCCCTCCCAATCCACCGCGTCCGCGGGGGATGGGATGCGGCCCAGGAGCAGGAGGATCAGGCCGCTCAGGGTCTGGTAGGAGCCCTCCTCGGGCAGCTCGGTCAACGTGAAGATCTCCTTGAACCGGTCCACGGGGAGAAGCCCGTCCAGGAGCCAGGAGCCGTCCTTGCGCTGCACGGCCATGGGCTCCTCGAGTCCGTCCGTGGAGGGCAGGTCCCCCACGACCGATTCCAGGATGTCGTAGATCGTGATCAGGCCCTGCACGATGCCGTATTCGTCCACCACCAGGGCCACGTGCTGCCTCGTCTTCTTGAAAGTCTCCAGGGTCTTCATCACCAGCGCGTTCTCCGGCACGTACAACGGAGGCCGCGCCCGGGAGCGCAGGTCGAAGTCCTTCCGGTCGATGAAGCAGTTGAGGATGTCCTTGGCGTGCACGAATCCCAGGACCTTGTCCAGGCCCCCCTCGCAGACGGGGAAGCGCGAGTGGCCGCTTTCCTGGATCTTCGCGTAGGCCGCCGCGGGGCCGTCGTCCGCGTCCAGCCAGACCACGTCCGTGCGCGGGGTCATGAGCGAGTTCACGCGCTTCTCCCCCAGGTCGAAGACCCCCTCGATCATGTCCCGCTCGGCCTCCTCGAACATCCCGTGCTCGATGCCCTGGTCGATCATCACCTTGATCTCCTCCTCGGAGACGGGATTGGCCGGACGCAGGGGCACGCCGAAGAGACGCAGCACGAGGCCGCTGGAAGCCGTCAGGAGGCGCGCCACCGGGGAGACGACGCGGAAGAGGAAGCCCATGGGGCGGGCCACGGCGGAGGCGACCTTTTCCGGATCGGTAAGGGCCAGCTGTTTGGGGATCAGCTCCCCGAACACGACGGAGAGGTAGGTGGTGACGATCACGACGAGGGTGGCGGCGATGGCCGCCGCATAGGGCCCGATGAGCGGGACGGGGGCCAGCGCCCCGGCCAGCCGCTCCGCGACGGTGGCGCCTCCGAAGGCGCCCATGACGATGCCGGAAAGGGAGATCCAGACCTGCACGGTGGACAGGAACCGGGATGGCTCCGTGGCGATCTTCAGCGCGCGCGCCGCCTTGCGGTTGCCCTCCTCCGCCTGCTGCTGCAGCTTGGTGCGCCGGGAGGAGACCAGGGCGGTCTCCGAGAGGCTGAACAGGCCATTGACAAGCACGATGAGGAGGATGAGAAGAATTTCCCAGACGATCGACATTGCCCTCTTCCTTTGGAGTACGCCGTTTTCGGTTATTTCACCGCTCGGGCGTCCAAGTGTGGATCATACCCGATCGGACGGCCATGCGTCCACAAGCCGCTAGAAACCGCCGAGGAGCGACAGCATGCGGGTGAAGGACGGGCCTTCGCGCCGGAAGGAGCCGAACGCGGCATCGCAGCACGTGCAGCCGTCCACCGCGAAGATCCGGCGTACGCCGGCGCGTTCCAGGAGGACGGCATTGGCCCCTCGGAGGTCGATGCGGCGTTTCCCGTCGGCGGCCTGTAGGGCGGCCCTCGGGCCGTATGCGTCGAGGAAGGACCGCCACCTGTCCTCCGGCACGCCGTAGCAGCAGGGGCCGATGCATGGGCCCAGCACGGCGGTGAGGTCCTCCGGCCTTGAGCCGTAGCGTTCTTCCATCCGGGCGATCGCCTCCACGGCGATCCCCGTGCCCTTCCAGCCGGAGTGGACCAGCGCGAAGGCTCCCGTCCGTCCGTCGGCCAGGTACACCGGGAGGCAATCGCCCACCGTGACGGCGAGGACCGCGCGGCCGCTGCCCGCCGTGATGCCGTCCGCCTCCGGCCAGGCGCCGGTCCCCATGGAAGGGCTTTCCGCCGCGGCCACGATCCGCGAGTGGACCTGATGCACGCGCAGGACGCGGTCGGGATCCACGCCCAGGAGGCGGAAAAGGCGTCCGCGGTTCCCGAGGACGTCCTCCTTGGCCGGGTCCATGTCCCCCGCCGCGCGGAGGGAGATGCCGGCCCGCAGGCCGCGCGGCAGGAGGCGCTCCGGGAAAAGGGCGAAGTACCCGTCGGACCGCGTTTCCAGGTCGATGCGTTCCATGCGGCGGGCATCATAGCACGGCGCACCCCGCGCGTCGCCCCCGGGCCCTACCCCGCTTGCGCGGCCGCGGGCCGCGCGCTATCCTGGCCGCCAATGGGAACCGCGTCGGGTGGGGATTCCATGTACCTGGGCATCGACATCGGCACAGGGAAGGCGGCGGCCGTCCTTGTGGACGGATCGGGGGAGGGCGCGGCCGCGGAATGCCTGCCGCACGGCGCGGACCGTCCGGCCCCTCCCGGCCGCAGCGAGCAGGACCCGGAGGTCCTGCTGGAATCCGCCTGGGCCTGCGTGCGCCGCCTTCCCGCCGGGGGCAGGGCGCGCGTGCGGGGCATCGGGGTGACGGGCCAGATGCACGGCGTGGCGCTCCTGGACGCGGAGGGGCGTTTCGTCTCCCCGCTGTTCGACTGGCGGGACGGCCGCTGCCTGGAGGCGGATTTCCTGGAGCGCCTCCGGCGCGCCACGGGCCGCCGCCTGCGGACGGGCTGCGGCTGCGCGACCCTCGC
>Ga0153915_10002518_pt1 | contig 16725 bp, 13 predicted proteins | sample Opewatmetagenome_2_FD_107003 | JGI IMG/M metagenome (GOLD analysis project Ga0153915, IMG submission 107003) | Freshwater wetland microbial communities from Ohio, USA - Open water 3 Core 3 Depth 3 metaG | ecosystem: Environmental > Aquatic > Freshwater > Wetlands | place: USA: Ohio, Lake Erie...
ATGGTCTTCCAGAGCTGCCTGCCGACCGTGCTCGGGATCGTCTTCACCGACTGGAGCTTCGGGCCGCAGAGCGCCCTTTCGTTCGCCTCGGCGGGGGCCGCGCTGGCGGCCACGCTGGTCATCTTCGGGGTCATGCTCCAGCGAGGCCGGCTCTCGGCATGGTCACTCCTGATCGGGGGCCCGATCTACCTGATCTACATCATCGTGGCGCTGCTTGTGCCGGTGAACGTGCCGGTCCACTGAATCGGGGCCACCGACGGGGGCACCGGCGCCGCAGGAGCCGATCGGTATACTGTCGTCGCCGCTAGCACGCCGCGCGTCACGCGCGGCGCGGCCGCTCAGGAGGCGCTGCGTTGCTGAAGCAGGGGACCACCACCGCCACCGTCGCCGCGGATCACACCGCCGGCCTGTGGGCCTTCTTCCAGGGAGGGTTCGTGCCGCTGGCCGACGCCAAGGTCAGCGTGATGACCCATGGCTTCAACTACGGGACCGCAGTCTTCGAGGGGATCCGGGCGTACTGGAACGCCGAGGAGGGACAGCTCTTCGGGCTCGACCTGCTGGCGCACTATCGCCGCATTCATCGCTCCGCGAGGCTCCTCCACATGGAGATCAGCCAGAGCCCTGAGGAGCTCGTCGGGATCACCGTCGAGCTCCTTCGGCGTGACGGGCTGCGCGAGGACGCCTACTTGCGGCCCATCGTCTACAAGTCAAGCGAAGCGATCGGCGTGCGGCTGCACAACCTCGAGTCGGACCTCACCATCTTCGCGGTGCCGTTTGGCAAGTACATCGACACCGAGACGGGCATTCGCGCGCAGGTCAGCACCTGGCGGCGTACCGATGACAACGCCATCCCGGCCCGCGCCAAGATCACCGGTTCGTACGTGAACGGCGCGTTCGCGAAGTCTGAGGCGCAGCTCAATGGCTTCGACGAGGCGATCATGCTGACCCAGGAGGGCCACGTCAGCGAGGGAAGCGCGGAGAACATCTTCCTCGTCATGAACGGCATCCTGGTCACGCCGCCGGTGACCGACAACGTCCTCGAGGGGATCACGCGACGTCATCTGCTCGAGGTGGCGGGCGACCTCGGCATTCCCGTCACGGAACGGTCGGTGGATCGCACCGAGCTCTACACCGCGGACGAGGTCTTCCTGTGCGGAACCGGCGCCCAACTGGCCCCGGTGGTCGAGATCGATCGGCGCCCGATCGGCACGGGGACGCCCGGCCCGATGACCCGACGCCTGCACAAGGTCTACTTCGACGCCATCCGGGGTCGCATCGAGGCCTACCGCGACTGGCTGACCCCGGTTTACTAGAGAGAGTCCCGCGGTGGGCCGAAACGCCGCCGCGCGGACCCCTTCACGACGCTGATGGTCGACGCGCGCGATTCGGATCGCTATCGGTGGCTCCAGCGACTGCTCGAGACCGTGCCCGGCATGGTCAGCTGGGCGGTCATCGTCGGGCCGATCTGGCTTAGCTTCAGCTATCCGTGGCTGGTTGCCTATTTCGTCCTGAGCTTTGACTTCTACTGGCTCTGCCGCTCGCTCTGGTTCGCTGCCACGGTGCTGGTGGCTCACGGCCGCATCAGCGAGGTGCTGCGCACCGACTGGCGCGCGCGGATCATCTCGATGGCCGATCCGCGGCGTCGCCGCGAGGAGCTGCAGGCTTTCCTTGCCGCGGCTTCCGGCGACCCGCGCGAGATCGAGCGCGAGCTGGCGGCGATGGAGCAGATCGACGGGCTGGCTGAGCCACCGCCATCGTGGGAGGCGTACACCCACCTCGCCCTGATTCCGACCTATACCGAGCCGCTCGAGAAGCTGCGGCACACGGTCCGGGCGTTGGCCGAGGCCGACTGGCCAACGGAGCGCAAGATCTGCGCAATCATCACGCGGCAGACCGACGAGGCCGGGATCGCCAACGTCGCTGCGCTGCGCACGGAGTTCGCCGGCGCCTTTGCCGAGCTTATCCACATCCTGGATCCGCTTGAGCCGGGGATCGTGGTGGGGAAGAGCAGCGCCATGGCCTTCGGAGGGCGCCACCTCTACCGGCTGCTGGTCCGCGAGCGCGGGATGGATCCGTCGCGGGTGCTCGTGACCGATCTCGATGCCGATTACCGGGTCCACCCGCAGTACTTCAACTATCTGATGTGGGTGCATCTGTCCGATCCCAATCGCGAGACGCAGCTCTACCAGCCGATCCCGTACTTCCACAACAACATATGGGAGGCGCCGATGTTGACGCGCCTCTTCGCGGCGGTGCTCACCCAGCTGCAGATGTGGCGCAACGTCATGCCGGAGAAGCTGCAGAGCTTCGGAAGCTACTCGACCACGCTGCACCTGGTTCACGAGGTCGGCTACTGGGCCACCGACGCCATCCCGGAGGACAGCCGCTTCTACTGGAAGAGCTACTTCACCTACGGAGACCGCTTCCGGGCGGTTCCCCTGTTCATCCCGATCTACGGTGACGCGGTTCGAGCGCGAGGCTACTGGCGATCGCTGGCCAGCCAGTACCTCCAGGCGCGGCGCTGGGCATGGGGCGTCACCGATATCCCGTATGTGGTTCAGAACGCGTTGAACCACCCCGAGATCTCGGTCGTCTCCCGCACCTGGCGCGTGCTGAACCTGTTCGGCGAGCACATCAACTGGGCCATCACGCCATTCGTGGTGATGTTCGGAGCGACCGTGCCACTGATCATCAACCCGGCCTTCGGCCGAACCACGCTGGGCCAGAATCTGCCCGTCTACGCCTCGAGCATGCTGTCCGTGGCCGTGCTTGCCCTCCTGGTGCTGATCTGGGTGGAGTATCGGATCGTGCCGCCGATGCCCAGGGCGTGGGGCTGGCTCCACCGGCTGCTGACCTACATACAATGGATCGGCCTGCCGTTCGTTGGCATCTTCTTCAGCACACTCCCGGCGCTCGACGCGCAGACTCGGCTGCTCACCGGCCGCTACCTGGAATACCGCGTCACGGAGAAGGCCTGAGCGATGGCCAAGCAGAGCACCGTCATCGGCGTAGTTCGGCTGGCGCGCGACCCGCGCCGGCTGCTGGTGCTGCCGCTCCTTGCCACCGTGGTTGGGCTGGCCGGTGTCGCCGCGTCGGCCCTGGTCGAGGGCGCGCTGACCATTGCGGTGATCGTGGTGGGTCTGCTGGTGGCGGCGGTGGGCATCTACCTGGCGGCCTGGCTCTTCTCGTACCGACTCGAGGTGGAAGCCGGGGCCCTGCGCGTGCGCTGGCTTGGTGGCCAGCGGCGCTATCAGCTGGTGCGGGGTCAGCTGACCCGTGTCGTGGTTCGCGGCGCCGGCGCCGCGGCGCTGCGGCCGCGCCTGGGTGTGCTGGGGCTGGGCCTCGGGCCAGCCGTGCTCCGCGATGAGGAGCATCTCGAGCTGCTGCGGCTCTCCAGCCCCGACACGATGATCCTGGTTCCCACCGACCGCGGCCGGCTGGCGATCGCCGCGGTCGTCGAGCAGGAGCTGCTCGACGCGCTGGTGTCGGCGGTGCGACGTCAGCAGGAGTTCGACGCCGCCGAGCGGACTGCCCGGGTCGCACCGCCGCCTGCCCCGTCCGTCGCCGCTTCGTCGGCGGTCGGAGCCGCACAACCCGCTCGCATCCTCACCGGTATCGAGCGGGCACTGCTCGAGGAGCGGCTCGCCGCGGAGCGGGCTGCCGCCCAGGCAGCCGCGGAGGCAGGATTGCCCATGTCCGCCGCGGCACCAGCGGCGCTGCCGGCGGCGGCCCCTCCGCCGGCAGCTGCCAGGACGGCGCGCCAGCGGGCGCGGACCCAGTGGCACCGGCCGGGCTGGGTGGCGTTGCCGGCCTGGATGACCCGCTCCACACGTCTCCGTGACGCGCTGCCCGTGGTGGCTCCGCTGGTGGTGGCCGGCGTGGCATGGATCGTGGTCGCCGCCGAGGGGCGTATCAGCGGGCCGTCCCCGGAGGTCCGCTACCTGATCATGGTGCTGGCGTTGACCGGCCCGGTGGCGGCGCTGGCCGTCCTCGTGGCGCGCAGCCTGCAACCTCGGCTCAGCTGGCTCGTCTCGTGGAGCGCATTGGCGGCGCAAGTGCTTCTTGCCCGCGCCCTGATCGGCTAGGAGAATTGACAAGGCGGCGCTCGCGCTGCGACGATCCGCCGGAATCGAAGATGGACGGCAGTGACGGAGCCAGCGCTCCCGTCGGCAGCGAGCCAGCCAGCGAGCCCGGAGAGTGAGAGCGGGCGGCTTCGAAGCGGCGAGCGATCCCTCCCGAGCCGGAGGCGCCAAGCGGCCGGGCCGTGCGTAACGCCTCCCGGGTGCGCCACCCGATAGCAGGAGGCGGCTCCATCGGCTCGGCGTGGCGGGCCCGTGGAGGGTCGAGTGGATCGCTGCCGGTCATCGGCATCGGTCAAGCGCGGGTGGTACCGCGGGAATTGATTCCCGTCCCGGGTTCGGGGCGGGATTGTTGTTTGTTGGAGTAGCTGTGTTCAAACCGGTCGCGAGCAAGCTGGAGATGCCCGCCCTGGAGCGGGAGCAGATCGAGGCGTGGCGGGAATCGCACACCGTCGAGCGCTACCTCGCCCGCAACGAGGGATCGGAGCGCCGCTACAGCTTCCTCGATGGGCCGATCACCGCCAACAACCCGATGGGCGTGCACCACGCCTGGGGCCGCACCTACAAGGACCTCTACCTGCGCTACCACACCATGCTCGGCGAGCGGCAGCGCTACCAGAACGGGTTCGACTGCCAGGGCCTGTGGATCGAGGTCGAGGCGGAGCGCGAGCTTGGGTTCACCAACAAGCGCGATATCGAGGCGTACGGCGTCGACCGCTTCGTCGCCTTCTGCAAGGCGCGGGTCCAGCGCTTCGCGGATCGGATCACCGAGCAGAGCCAGCGGCTCGGCATGTGGATGCGCTGGGAGGAGTCGTACTACACCAACTCCGACGAGAACAACTACACGATATGGGCCTTCCTGAAGACCTGCCACGAGCGAGGCCTGATCTACAAGGGGCACGACGTGATGCCGTGGTGTCCGCGCTGCGGCACCGGCCTGTCGAACATGGAGATCGCCACGGAGGGCTACCGGGAGATCCGGCACCTCTCGCTCACCATCCGCCTGCCGGTGACCAGCCCCGGCCATGACGGCGAGGACCTGCTGATATGGACCACCACACCGTGGACCCTGTCAAGCAACGTCGCCGCTGCCGTGCACCCCGATCTCACCTACCTCCTGGTCGAGGGGCGCGACGGGCGCCGCTGGTGGGTCTCCCGCGGGTCACGGGCGCGGGTGGCGCCGGAGGCGAACGTGGTGCGTGAGGCGCCCGGCGCCGACCTGATCGGGCTGACCTATGACGGACCCTTCGATGAGCTGCCGGTGCAGGCAGGGGTCGAGCACCGGGTGATCGGCTGGAACGAGGTCTCTGACGCCGAGGGCACCGGGATCGTGCACATCGCCCCAGGCTGCGGCCAGGAAGACTTTGCCCTCGCCAGGGTGAATGGGCTCGCAGTCCTGGATCCGATTGACGAGTTCGGCATATTCCGCGACGGTTATGGCTGGCAGACCGGCCGCTATGCCGGCGCGACCGATGACGGCGATGCCGACCTGGCGCTTGAGATCGCAGCCGATCTCGAGGCCAGGGGTCTGCTGGTGGCGAAGGAGCGCTACCTGCATCACTACCCGGTCTGCTGGCGCTGCGGGACGCAGCTCGTCTTCCGCCTGGTGGACGAATGGTTCATCGCCATGGATCCGCTGCGCGCCGAGATCAGCGCCGTGACCAGGCAGATCAGCTGGCTGCCCGAGGGGATCGGCCTCGAGGAGCGCGAGCTCGACTGGCTGCGCAACATGGGCGACTGGATGATCAGCAAGAAGCGCTACTACGGGCTGGCGCTGCCGATCTGGGAGTGCGCCGAGTGCTCCGCGTGGGAGGTGATCGGCTCCCTGGCAGAGCTGCGCGAGCGGGCGGTGGCCGGCTGGGAGGCATTCGAGGGGCATTCGCCGCACAAGCCGCACATCGACGCGGTCGAGATCGCCTGCGCTTCCTGCGGCGGACGGTCGCGCCGGGTCGCCGATGTCGGCAACCCGTGGCTCGACGCGGGGATCGTGGCCTTCAGCACGCTGGGCTGGAACACCGACCGCGCCGAATGGGAGCGCTGGTTCCCGGCCGACTTCGTGACCGAGTCGTTCCCTGGGCAGTTCCGCAACTGGTTCTACGCCCTCCTCACCATGTCGACGGTGATGAGCGGCCGGCCGCCGATGCGCACCCTGTTCGGCTACGCCCTGGTGCACGACGAGCACGGCGAGGAGATGCACAAGAGCAAGGGCAACGCCATCCCCTTCGAGGATGCCGCCGAAAGGATCGGCGCCGATGTGATGCGCTGGATGTACGCGGCCGCGAATCCAGCGGTGAACCTGAACTTCGGCTATGGACCGGGGCACGAGGTGGTCCGTCGCTTCTTCCTTCCGCTCTGGAACAGCTACGGCTTTCTGGTCACCTATGCGCGACTCGACGGGTGGAGCCCATCCGCGGCCGACGCGGAGGCGTCCGCCGGCCTGACCCTGCTGGACCGCTGGGTCCTGTCGCGGCTCGACGCGGTGGTGGGTGAGGTGCGCGCGGCCCTGGACGGGTACGACGCCACCCGCGCTGCGCGTGCCATCGAGGGCTTCGTCGAGGATCTCTCCAACTGGTACGTCCGTCGTAACCGGCGGCGGTTCTGGAAGGGCGCGCTCGACGACGACAAGCGGGCCGCATATGCGACGCTGCACGAGGTCCTGGTCACTCTGGCGGGCCTGCTCGCGCCGTTTGCCCCGCATTTCGCCGACGCGCTGTGGAGCAACCTGGTGGTGGCCGTCGGTGTCGCAGCGCCGGACAGCGTCCATCTGGCCGACTTCCCGGAGCGCGTCCCCGGCCGCGCCGCACCCGACGTCGACGCGGCGGTGGCCCTCGCCCGTCGGGTCGTCGCGCTGGGTCGGGCGGGGCGCGCCGCGGCGGGCATGAAGACACGACAGCCGATCCCGACCGTCCGCGTGAAGCTGCCCGCGGCGGCCGGCGGCGCAATGAGCCGCGATCCGGCCGTCAACCACCAGCTGCGCGGCGAGGTGCTCGACGAGCTGAATGCCAAGTCGCTCGAGCTGATCAGCGACACCTCTGACCTTGTCGAGCGGAGCCTCTACCCGCTGCTGCCCGTCATCGGGCCGCGACATGGCAGCGCCGTCGGGGCGGTGATGGCGGGAGCGCGATCAGGGACCTGGCGGCTCCTCGATGACGGGCGAGCGGAGGTAGGGGGCGTGATCCTCGCCGCCGACGAGTTCCAGCTGACCGCTCGTGCACGCCCAGGACACGAGGTCGCCGAAGAGGGCGACCTGATGGTGGCGCTCGACACCATGCTGACGCCCGAGCTGGAGGCGGAGGGCCTGGCGCGCGAGATCGGCCACCGATTGCAGGGGCTGCGTCGCGCTGCCGGGTTCGCGGTGAGCGATCGAATCGCGGCGGCGGTGGGCGGTGATCCGGTGCTCGTGGCCCGGCTTGCCGGCCATCGCGAGTGGCTCGCGACTGAGACGCTGGCGTCGGAGCTGGCCATGGCGCCGGACGCGGCGCTGGCGGATCCGGCGGCGAGCGAGACGGTCGATCTGGAAGAGGGAACCCTGCACCTGGCAGTGCGCCGCGCCTGAGGCCGGCGCATCGCGTACCATCGGTCACATGAGTAACGACCGGCCTCGCACCGGCGGCCCGATCGAGCCATTGATCCTGGCGCTGGCTGCGTTGACGATCCTGATTCTGGACCAGGCGAGCAAGGCGATGGTCGCCTCGTCAATCGAGGTCGGTCAGCGGGTCAAGGTCATCGGGCAGTTCGTCGAGCTGTGGCATGCCCAGAACCGTGGCGCCGCGTTCAGCCTCTTCCAGGGCGGGACGCTCTTCTTCCTCGCGGTCACGGTGCTGGCGCTGGGCATGATCGTCTACTTCTATCGGACCTTCCGCGGGCATTCGCCGTGGTTGCTGGCGGTGCTCGGCGTGATCCTGGGCGGCACCCTTGGGAACCTCATCGACCGCGTGCGCCTGGGCTACGTCACCGACTTCGTCTCGGTGGGCATCGGTGACCTTCGCTGGCCGACCTTCAACGTGGCCGATGCCTCGCTGGTCGTCGGCATCGGCATCACGGTGATCTACCTGATGCTGACCGATCCCGCGCGGCAGAAGGCCCGCGCGTGACGGAGACCGCCACGGCGGCGGGCCGCACGGTGGTCGGCGTTGCGCCGGCCGGGCGGCTCGACCTGGCGGTCAGCAGGCTGGCGGGGATCAGCCGCGCCCATGCCCAGCGGCTCATCAGCGACGGGCGCGCGCGGGTGAACGGCAGACCTGGCCGCGCCTCGGATCGGCTGCACGGTGGCGAGCAGATCTCAGTGGAGCTCTCGGCCCCGCCCGATGAGACGATCGAGCCGGAGTCGATCCCGCTCCAGGTCGCCTACGAGGACGCGGCGATGCTGATCGTTGACAAGCCGGCGGGCCTGGTGGTGCATCCAAGCGCAGGCCATGCCACCGGGACGCTGGTGCATGCGCTCATGGGGCGCGCCCGCGACCGGGGCGAGCCGCTCGGTTCGATCGCGGGGGTCGGTCGGCCGGGAATCGTGCATCGGCTCGACAAGGAGACCTCGGGTCTGCTGCTGGTGGCGAAGACCGACGCGGCGCAGGCGAGTCTGATGGCCCAGTTCGGGGCGCGCACCATCGCGAAGGAATACCTGGCGCTCGTTCACGGAGAGGCTCCCGCTCCTCGGGGGCGCATCGAGGCGCCCGTCGGCCGGCACCCCGGCGATCGGCAGCGGATGGCCGTGGTGGCCGGCGGCCGCGAGGCGGTCACGGAATACGAGGTGCTTGCCAGCCGAAGCGGGTACACGCTGCTCTCACTGCGTCCGAAGACAGGGCGCACGCATCAGCTGCGGGCGCATCTTGCCTACCTCGGCCTGCCGATCGCCGGCGACCTGCGGTACGGCGGGGGAGCGGGGCCGGGCGGCCTCGCGCGCCAGTTCCTGCACGCCGCGCGGATCACGCTCGACCGACCGCTCGATGGCGCCCGTCTCACCGCCTGGAGTCAGCTGCCGCCGGACCTGGCAGCCTGCCTTGTCGCCTGCGGCATCACCTCCGATCGGCTGCCGATCGGGCTCGGCGCCGCGCTGGCCGCGCCGGCACCGTGAGCCGCCCTCCGGGCGAGTCGCAACCGCCCAAGCGGCTCGCCTTCCCGAACCCGCTGCTGGTGGTCGTGTCGGGCCCGTCGGGGGTCGGCAAGAGCACGATCGTTGCCGAGCTCGCCCGCCGAAGGCCGCAGGTCGTGCCGATCGTGACCGCCACCACCCGACCTCGACGCAACGGGGAGCTCGACAAGGTGCATTACCACTTTCTCGAGCGTGCGGCTTTCGAGCAGCTGCGCGCCAGCGGCGGGCTGCTCGAGCATGCCGAGGTTCACGGCAACTGGTATGGGACCCCCATCGACCAGGTGCGGGGAATCCTCGCGGCGGGCCGCGACGCGATCCTGACGATCGACCCGCAGGGCGCGCGGTCCGTCCGGGCCAGGATCCCCGATGCGCTGCTGATCTTCGTCATGCCCCCGTCCTTCGAGGACCTTGTCGAGCGCCTTGCGGCCCGAGGCTCGGAGGACCTCGCCAGCCTGGCTGTGCGACAGCGGGACGCGGAGATCGAGATGGCGGCCAGCGGCGACTATGACTACGTGATCGTCAATGAGACCGGTCATCCCGATGCGGCCGCCGACCGGATCTGGGAGCTGATCCAGGCCGAAGCCCGACGCGATCCGCCGCGGCGCGTCCAGGTCTGAGCGCGGTGGCCGGCTCGGCCACGCCCGGCCGGAGGGTGCGCGTCGCGGTCGAGGCGCTCGCCGATCGCCCGGAGCGGGCCTTCACCTACGTCCTGCCGGATGCGCTCGGCGAACCGGCTCCCGGCTCGCTGCTTCTGGTGCCCTACGGGCGTCGCCTCGCGCTCGGCTACCTGCTGCCCGGCGCTGATGACGAACCACCTCCGGAGCTGCGTGATGTGGAGGCGGTCGTCTCCGAGCCGATGCTCACGCCGGACCTGCTCGCGCTCGCCGAGGAGGTGGCCGTCTACTACCGCGCTCCCCTTGGCATGACCATTGCCTCGATGCTCCCGCCGGGCCTCGAGTCACGGCTGGAGCGTCGCTGGACCGTCCTCGACGCGGACCTGCTGCCCGACCCGCTGCGCGCCGCCTTCGGCGCCGATCAGGCGATCGACGATGCGACCCTCCGGCGGGTGGCCGGCTCGCGCGGGGCAACCGCGCTCGAGCGGCTCCGGCGCGCTGGCGTGCTGGCTGCCAGCTGGTCGCTCAACCCTCCGCAGCTGCGCGCCCGCCGCGTTCGGGTAGTGCGCCGCCTGCCCGGTGACCAGCGGCTGTCGCGCAGGGCTCCCCTGCAGGACGGGCTGCTGGCGGCCCTCGGGTCTGCGGAACGGACCCTGCCCGAGCTGGCCGCCGAGCTGGGTGTCGAGCCGTCGGCTCTCGACGGCCCGGCGCGCCGGCTCGCCGAGCGGGGCGTGGTGGAGCTCGCGTGGCGCGCGGTCGAGCGTGACCCGCTCGCGCACCGCCCGCGCGGCGCGCTTCGCGACCATGAGCTTGCCGACGAGCAGCTGAAGGCCGTCGCGCAGATCGAGCGGCTTGCGCCGGGAGGCGAGCTGCTGCTGGAAGGAGTCGCGGCGGCCGGCAAGACCGATGTCTACCTGGCCGCCATTGATACCGTCGTGGCACGCGGCGCTGCCGCGATCGTGCTGGTCCCGGAGGTGTCGCTCGTCCCGCAGCTCGCCGATCGGGTTGCCGCCCTGGTCGGGGACAGCCTCGCCGTGCTCCACTCCGGGCTGTCCGCCGGGGAACGCCACGACACGTGGTGGCGGATCATGCGCGGCGAGGCCCGGGTCGTGGTTGGGACCAGGATGGCGGTTTTCGCCCCCCTGATCGACCTGGCCCTGATCGTCGTCGACGAGGCCCATGACGGTGGATACAAGTCGGATCGCACGCCGCGTCTGGACGCGCGCTGGGTTGCCCGCCGACGCGGCCTGCTGACCGGCGCGCGGGTGGTGCTCGGCACCGCGACGCCTGACGTGGTGACCATTTCCCGGGTGCGCGGCGGGATGGTGGAGCGGGCTCGGCTCGTCGAGCGAAGGGTGGGGAGCGCCCCGGTGGTGCAGCTTGTCGACATGCGCGCCGAGCTCGCGGAAGGGAACCGATCCGTCTTCTCGCGCGCCCTTGGCGAGGCGCTGTCCGCGATCGGGCAGGGCGGCACCCAGGCGGTCCTGTTGATGAACCGGCGCGGTGCGGCCACCTTCGTCCTGTGCCGCGATTGCGGGGGCAGCCTTCGCTGCCCCGATTGCGACCTTCCTTTCGTGTACCACCTCTCCGGTGGCCAGCTGCGCTGCCACCACTGCGGGCGCACGGCGCTGGTTCCGGAGCGATGTCCGCACTGCAACAGCTCCCGGATTCGTTTCTTCGGAGCGGGCACGCAGCGGGTCGAGGCGGAGCTGCGCGCACGCTTCCCGCGGCTGCGGGTTGCCCGCCTCGACTCCGACGCGCTGGCGGTGCGCCGTGGCTTCGAGGCGATCTACGACGACTTCCGCGATGGTCGAGTCGATGTCCTGGTGGGGACGCAGCTCGCCGCCAAGGGGCTTGACCTGCCGTCGGTCACGCTGGCGGGGGTCATCGCCGCGGACGTGACACTAAACCTGCCCGACTACCTCGCCCCTGAGCGCACCTTCCAGCTGCTGGCCCAGGTCGCCGGACGCGCGGGCCGAGGACCGATGCCGGGACGGGTGCTGATCCAGACCTACGCCGCCGATCACTACGCCATCCGCGCTGCGGCGCGGCTCGACGTCGACGGATTCGCCGCCGAGGAGCTCCGACGTCGCCGGCTCCTCGGCTACCCGCCGGCGAGCGTCCTGGCCCGGCTGCTGGTGGCCGATCCCGACCGTGCCCGCGCCGAGCAGCGTGGACGGGAGGTCGTCTCCGCAGTTTCGCTTCCTGGCGTGGAGGCGCTCGGACCGCTGCCGATGTACGTCCCGCGACGGGCGGGGCGCTGGCGATTCCAGGTGGTCCTGCGTGCCGGCAGCGCTGCCGCCCGGATGGCGGCGCTGGAGCGGGTACCGGCGGGGGTGACGATCGACGTCGATCCGGAGTCTCTCCTCTAGGCGGACCGCGGCCGGCGCATCGGTACAATACCGGCCATGGTCATCCGCCAGATCCTCACCGTTGAAGCACCGATCCTGCGCCAGCGGGCCAAGAAGGTGACGCAGTTTGATGCGTCACTGCACCGTCTGCTCGACGATATGGTCGAGACGATGCGCGACGCACCTGGCATCGGCCTGGCCGCCAACCAGCTCGGGGTGCCGCTGCAGGTGGCGGTGATCGAGCTGGAGGATCACGTGACCGAGCTGATCAATCCGCAGATCGTGCGCGCATCGGGGGAAGTGGTGGATTGGGAAGGCTGCCTTTCGATTCCGGGCTTCGTGGCCGAGGTGCGGCGCCACGCCAAGGTGACCGTGAAGGCGAAGGATCGGCACGGCAAGGAATTCCGGGTGAAGGGCGAGGAGCTGTTCGCTCGCGCCCTGCAGCACGAGATCGACCACCTCAACGGGATCCTGTACATCGATTACCTCGAATCGCTCGAGGAGCTGGTCCGCGTCAGCGACCGTCCGAGCGAGGTGGGGGAAGAGACCACCGCGGCCATTTAGTGGCCCCCCTCGGTCGCCTCGTCTTCCTGGGAACCGGGCAATTCGGCGTCCCGCTCCTGTCGCGCCTGCCCGGGCTGTGCGACGACCTGCTGGTGATCAGCCAGCCGGATCGCCCCGCAGGACGCCGGTTGCAGCCACGCCCCTCTCCGGTCGCGGCCTGGGCCCGTGCGCACGGCTTACGGGTCGAGACGCCGCGCAGGCTGCGGACCGACGAAGGGCGTGCGCTGGTCAACGGCTTTGCCCCCGACGGGTTGCTGCTGGTGTCGTACGGCCAGCTCGTGCCGAGGGACCTGCTGGCGGCGGCAGATCGCGCCCCGCTCAACGTTCATCCCTCGCTGCTGCCGCGTCACCGCGGCGCTGCCCCGATAGCCGGCACCATCCTGTCCGGGGATGCCGAGGCCGGGGTGAGCCTGATGGTGATGACCCCGGAGCTCGACGCCGGCCCGGTCGCGGCCCAGTGGTCCGTGCCGTTGACAGGCAGGGAGACGACCCCGGAGCTCGAGGCTCGATTGGCGGAGCTGGCCGCCGAGGTGGTCCCCGTCGAGCTGCGCCGCTGGGCGCGCGGCGAGCTGTCGACCAGCCCCCAGGACGAGCGGGCGGCCACCTTGATCCGTCCCTTCCGGCGAACCGATGGCTGGATCGACTGGCGCCGCGACGCGGTCGCCATCGACCGCCAGGTGCGCGCCCTGCAACCGTGGCCGGGTGCCTGGACCACCCTCGACGGGAAGCGGCTGCACGTTCGCGCTGCCCACCCCGTGGCCGGAGTGGACGACCTGCCGATCGGCGCCCTGCTGCCCGGCGAGTGGCCGCGAGTCGCCTGCGGCCAGGGCGCGCTGGCCCTCGAGGAGGTGCAGCCGGAGGGTCGCGCCAGGATGCCGGCCGACGCCTGGCGACGGGGGCTGCCGCGCGACCACGTGCTGCTCGGCGGACCGGCCCCCGCTCGCTGATAGGCCCATCTTCACCGGTCCTTCACCGATCCTTCGAAGACGCTCGGCTATACTCGCCACGCTTCCAAGGAGGTAGCAACACACACCATGATTGGGTTCATGCCGTACCTGCTGCTGGTCATGCTGCCAAGCATCGCCATCACCGGGTGGGCGGCATATCGCGTCCGAGCAACCTACTCCCGGTGGTCGAAGGTCGACTCCGGGATCAACCTGTCCCCGTTTGACTTCGCGCGCAAGCTGCTCGACATGCAGGGTCTGACCGACGTCGGCGTCGAGCCGATCGCCGGGCAGCTGACCGATCAATACGATCCGCGCGTCAAGGTCATGCGCATCTCCAGCGCCGTCGCCGATCCGCGCCAGCTTGGCGGTGGCGCCGCTCCGACCCTGTCGGTCGCCTCCGCGGCGGTCATCGCGCACGAGGTCGGGCACGCACTCCAGGATCGCCAGCGCGACCCGTGGATGGCAACGCGCCAGACGATCGTGCCGGCGGTGCAGCTTGGCTCGGGGCTGGCGCCGTGGCTCATCATCGGCGGCATCTGGTTCAACGTGATGGGGCTCGCGATGGTCGGTCTGGTCGCGTTCGGCGCGGCCGTGGCCTTCACCTTCGTGACCCTGCCGGTCGAGATCGGTGCGTCGGGCAAGGCGCTCGCCTTCGTCGGCAATCTCGGCCTCTCCGGCGAGCGCCAGGTCGGCGCGCGGGAGGTCCTGAAGGCCGCCGCCTGGACCTACGTGGCGGCTGCGCTTACGGCCCTGCTCACGTTCCTGTATTACCTGATGCTGATCATGGGACGTCGTGACTGATCTTCCCGTCGCCGGGACCCTCCCGGCGATCAGCGAGGTTGACACCGATGCGCTCGCCGCGTGGCTCGCCGCCCGCGGCGAGCCTGCGTATCGGGCCATTCAGGTGCTCACGGGGGTCCACCGACCCGGCATCACCGCATTCGACCAGATCAGCGACCTTCCGCTGGCCACGCGTGAGGCGGCGGCGAAGGCGTTCCGCTTCTCCTCGATCACCGCGAGCCACGTTCTCACCGCCGATGGCGGCCTCACTGCCAAGGCGGTGCACGAGCTGGCGGACGGGCAACGCATCGAGTCGGTCCTGATGCGCTCGCCGCGACGGGGACGGGCCGGCTATCGGACCACCATCTGCATCAGCTCGCAGGCCGGCTGCGCGGTGGGCTGCCCGTTCTGCGCCACCGGGCAGGCTGGCTTCGGGCGGCAGCTGACCCCCGCCGAGATCGTCGACCAGGTGCTGTACTGGCATCGAGCGCCCTGGCTGGCGCTCGGCGACGAATGGCGCCTCGGCGCCCGGACCGGCCACTACAACATCGTGTTCATGGGGATGGGCGAGCCGTTGAACAACGCCAGCCGCGTGTTTGCGGCGGTCCGCCTGCTGAACGATCCCACGCGGTTGGGGATCGGGGCCCGGCACATCACCATCAGCACCTCGGGTGTCGTCCCGGGGATCGACCGCATGATCGCCGAGCTGCCGCAGGTGAACCTCGCCATCAGCCTGCACGCCCCGGACGACGCGCTGCGGGACGAGCTGGTGCCGATCAATCGCAAATGGCCGATCACAGCCGTCATCGCGGCAGGGCGGCGGTTCGCTGCGCACACCGGCAGGCGGGTGAGCCTCGAGTACGTGCTGATCGAGGGTCTCAATGACAGCGCGGCGCACGCGAAGCGGCTGGCGGACCTCGCGCGCGGCTGGCTGTGCCATGTGAACCTGATCCCGCTCAACCCGACCCCCGGCACGCGCTGGAGCGGCACGCCTCCGGCCGGCATCGCCGCCTTCAGCGCTGTCCTTCGCGCGGCAGGGGTGCCGATCACTGTCCGCGACACGCGCGGCCGCGAGATCGACGCCGCCTGCGGTCAGCTGCACGCGCAGCTGGCGGGACGTCGCCTCCCGGTGGCCGGGCAGTCGGTCGCAGTCCTCGACCGGGTGCCGGTGACGTGACCGTTGGCCCGCCACAGATCAGCGCCAGCGTCCTGACGGCGGACTTCGCCGCCCTCGGCCAGGAGGTCAGCCGTGCGGTCGCCGGGGGAGTGGATTCGATCCACCTGGACGTGATGGACGGCCATTTCGTGGAGGCCATCACCTTCGGCCCCGCCGTGGTGGCGTCGATCCATCCGCATGTCGGCGGCCTGCCGGTCCACAGCCACCTGATGGTCAGCCAGCCGCTGCGCCACGTCCGCGCCTTCGCCGACGCCGGCAGCGACCTGGTCGTGTTTCACGTCGAGGCCGATGACGACCCCGACGAGGTGATCCATGCCGTGCGCGCCACCGGGCGCGGCGTCGGGTTGGCGCTCAACCCGGAGACGGACGCGGCCGCGGTGAGGCCGTATCTGGCGCGCGTCGACCTGCTGCTGGTCATGACCGTGCACCCCGGCCGCGGCGGCCAGGAGTTCCTTGCCGAGGTGCTGCCGAAGATGCGTGCCCTGCGCGACGAGATCGACGACCGCGGCCTCGCACTGCCGATCGGGGTCGATGGCGGCGTGAAGCTCGACACGATCGCGGCTGCGCGTCAAGCAGGTGGCGAGGTGCTGGTGGTCGGCAGCGGGCTGTATCCGCATGCGGGCGACCTGGGGCCCTTGGTCGACGCGCTCCGCGGACGGGCCGAGGCCGCGGAGCCCGGGGGGTGAAGCTCACCCGGCGACGTGGGGGGACGGCCGGTCGGGCCCTGCTCCTGCTGATGAGCGCCGTGCTTGTCGCCAGCTGCGGGAGCCTGCTGCCCAACCCGAGTCCCACGCCAGGGCAGCCCCGGGAGCTTCGGGTGACGGTGGTTGATCGCAGCAGCCAGGCCGTGATCGCCGGGGTCAGGCTGTCCGGCGCCGGCGTTGAGGCGGTCACCGATCGCGCGGGGACGGCGGTCGTCAACGCCCCTCGCGGTGCCTCCATCTCCGCGGCCCGGGACGGGTTCGATGCCGGAGGCGGCAAGGTCCCTGATGACGGGGACCTCACCATCGCGCTGCGATCCAACGTCGTGCGCGGCACGGTCACGACGGTCGACGGCCGGCCGATCGCGGGCGTCCGCGTCTTCGTGGAGGGGTCATCGACGCTGGCGACGACCGATGGCA
>Ga0153915_10002519_pt1 | contig 16723 bp, 16 predicted proteins | sample Opewatmetagenome_2_FD_107003 | JGI IMG/M metagenome (GOLD analysis project Ga0153915, IMG submission 107003) | Freshwater wetland microbial communities from Ohio, USA - Open water 3 Core 3 Depth 3 metaG | ecosystem: Environmental > Aquatic > Freshwater > Wetlands | place: USA: Ohio, Lake Erie...
GCCGAGATGCTCGGCGGGCGTGACATAGCAGAGGAAATCGGCTCCGGCCGTGCCGGCCAGGGCGCCGCCGATAGCGGAAACGATATGGTCGTAGCCGGGCGCGATGTCGGTGACCAGCGGCCCCAGGACGTAGAAGGGGGCTTCGCGGCAGACCCGCTTCTGGAGCTTCATGTTCATCTCGACCTGGTCGAGCGGGACGTGGCCCGGTCCCTCGACCATGACCTGGACGCCGGCCGCCCAGGCCCGGTCGACGAGCTCTCCGAGCGTCAGGAGCTCCTCGATCTGGGGCCGGTCGGTGGCGTCGATGATGGATCCGGGCCTGAGGCCGTCACCTAAGCTGAGGGTCACATCGTATCGGCGGGCGATCTCCAGGAGACGGTCATAGCCGGCGTAGAGGGGGTTCTCCCGGCCGCGGTGCAGCATCCAGGCCAAGTGGAACGCCCCGCCCCGGGAAACGATGTCCGCGACGCGGCCCTGCCGCTTCAGGCGGTCGATGGCTTTCATGGTCAGGCCCGCGTGCACGGTCATGAAGTCGACGCCCTCGGCGGCCTGGCTCTCGATGGCCGCGAAAAGGTCCTCCTCGGTCATCTCGACGATGGAGCCCCGCTCATCGATCGACCGGATGGCCGCCTGGTAGACGGGCACGGTCCCCAGGGGAACCGGCGTCCGGCTCAGGATGGCCCGGCGGATGCGACGGATATCCCCGCCCGTCGAGAGATCCATCACCGCGTCGGCGCCGTTCTCGAGGGCGGTCTGGAGCTTGCGGATCTCGTCGGCGACTTTCGGGAAGTCGCGGGACGTGCCGATGTTGACGTTGACCTTGGTCCGGAGGCCCCGGCCGATCCCGGCCGGCCGGCCGGGCTTGTGGATGGGGTTCCAAGGAAGGACAACGAGGCCGCGGGCGACGAGCTCGGCCAGCCTCTCTGCGGGCAGACGTTCGTCCCTCGCCACACGCTTCAGAGGGGGTGTCAGAATGCCCCGACGGGCCTTATTTATCTGCGTCATGACTCTCGTTCGCCCTAAAAAAATCAGTATAGAGGAGGGGTCTGGGACTGTCAAGGAAAGGGGCGGGCGGTCATCGCGAAGCCGGCCGGTTCACCTCTCGAGGTGATTCTTGGCCGGGCAAAATCACCTCGGGATTCCCCTGAGCGGACTATTGCCAGCTGCCTCAGGAAAGGCTACGATAGCCGACCGGGAATGAAGAGCCGAGAAGGGATGTCGTGGAGCGGGAGTCCCGGCCTCCTGACCGGCGGTAGCCTAACTTGAAGAAATTTCTCAAATACTGGTCTCCCGCCCTGGTTTGGATGGGCTTCATCTTCCCGCTCGCCAACCGGTCCCTGGGCAGCCCCCGGCTATGGCGGATCTACTACGCGGTCATGGTCAAGCTCCTCCCGCACACGACGTACGGGGAGTTGAGCACCATCTATGTCGTCTTCCGGAAGACCTGGCACTTCATCGAATACGCCATCCTCGCCGCGCTCCTCTACCGCGCCCTCCGCGGCGGCCGCGCGCCGCGCTGGCAAAGGAGCCGGGCCGTTGCGGCCGGGTTCGCCGTGTGGGGGTTCGGCTTCCTGGACGAGTTCCTGCAGTCCTTCGTCCCCGGCCGGAGAGGAAGCCCGTTCGATTGGGCCGTGGACACGGCCGGTCTTTTGACGGGCTTGGCGCTCGTCTTCTTCTGGGCCAGGCGAAAAAGGCCGGAGGCTTGATGAGCGCTTGATGCCGGGGGGACGTCGCTCAAGCTCCGCCGCCCGTTCTATGCTAGAATGTTCGCTGTGAGAATCTTCCGCGCGCGTCCGCCGGCCCTGCTCGGGACCGCCCTCCTGCTCGGCTCGGTGCTCGCGGCTTTGGGCCAGGTCGATGACGTGACCCGGGCCAAAGGACTGCGCGTCGAGGCGCTGATCGATAAGATCAAGGGGGAAACGGAGCGCAGCGCGGCTCCCCTCGGCCGCAGGGAAACCGTGTCCGAGGACGAATTGAACGCCTACATCGCCTGCCGGCTCTGCGACGACCGGGAGCCGGTGATGAAGGAACTGCGGCTTAAGCTCCTCGAAGGCAACCGCTTCGAGGGGATGACCGTCCTCAGTCTCGAGGGGGCGGACCTGCCGGCGCCCCTGCGCGGCCGGCTGGACGTTTATTTCGCCGGCCGGCTGGAAACGGAAGCGGGGGCCGTGCGCCTCGATATCGGGACGTTCTTCATCAACGGGCAAAAGGTCCGACCGGAGATCCTCGACGTCGTCATCTCCGTCGGCTCCCGCCTCAGCGGCACGGAACCCTTCAGCCTCCGGGACTGGTACGTCCTACCGTACGGCTTGCGGGACCTGGCCGTGGACAGGGGCCGTCTGCTGGCCTCTTATTCGCCCTGACGGGGTCTAAAGTCATGCTGCGGATCATCGGCGGCGCGTTCAAGGGCCGGCGTCTGAAGCTCGTCCGCGGTCCGGAAACGCGGCCGATGCAGGACAAGGTCAAGGGCGCCCTGTTCAATATCCTGGGGGAGTTGGTGGTGGACGCGGTTTGCATCGACGGCTTCGCCGGAACGGGCTCGGTGGGGCTCGAGGCCCTCAGCCGCGGCGCGGCGCGGGCCGTCTTCATCGAAGAATCCCGGGCGGCGGCCAAGGTCCTGCGGGAGAACATCGCCCGCTGCGGCGTCGAGGAGAAGGCCGTCGTCATGGTCCGGGAGTTCAACCGGGCGGTCATCCAGCTGGCCAAGGAGAAGGTCGCCTTCGACCTCGTCTTCCTCGACCCGCCCTATCGGCTGCTCGAGGAAAGGAACCCGCTGAAGGTCGTGCGCAAGCGGCGGGTCCTCAAGCCGGGCGGACGTCTGATCCTGCGTCGCCACCGCAAGGTCCGGCCGGCGTTCAAGGAGTTCCGGCTGGAACGGGAAGTCTCTCTGGGGGACGATGTCCTGGCCTTCTTCATCAACGAGGACGAGGAGGCCGGTGCGGCCTGAGAGAGGGCCTTGTCCCTGGCGGATGGTTTGGTTAGAATCGAGCCGAGGCCGGAATGAGATTAAGACTGAAACGAAAGCCTGAGCCCTTTTGGGAAAAGGGCTTAGGCGAGGGGCCGGAGGACATTCTCCGCGGCCTGGCCGGTTTCAAGGGGAGCACCTTGTTCCTTGGCCGCTACTCCGTGCGCGAAGTCGTGGCCGTCCTCGAGAGGCGCAATTTCTTCAAGGAGGCGGCCCGGCGCGGCTTCCTGCCGCTCGAGTATGAGCTGGATTCCTCCGCCTACCCCCTGCAAAGGCTGCAGATCTTCGCCGGGACGAAGAGCCCCGAAACCGTCATCGTCGACCTCAAGATCCGGGAGACCGAGTTCGCCCCCCCGCCCCTCGAGCCTCCGATCCCGGGCCTTCCGGCTCTCCCCGCGCTAAGAAGCCTGGCCCTCGAGTGGCTGACGCTCCAGAACCCTTTGGCTGGATTCAACGAGAAGCGTCCGGCTCTGCCGGGCCAAGCCCACCCGGGCCTTTTGCTCGGCCACAAGGTCCTGGATATCTTCGTCTACCTGGCCCGGCTCCTCCATAAGGACGCTCTGCTGGCCTTCCCCGCCTACTTCCACAACGCCCTGCTTTTCTCCCGCTATTTCCGCTTTCTCAACCCTCGCAAAGAAGCCGAGGTCATGGCCATCCGCCATGCCTTCCTCCACGTGCCGTTCAAGAACCTCGCCTGGGCGGTGCATCTCGGATGCCTGCGGCGGCCCGACGGTTCGACCTACGAGTGGACCTCGGAGGTCCAGATCTACCCCCTCAACCGGGCTCTCAGGGGATACTTAGAATCGCGGGCCTATCGGGACGTCGTGAAAAGTCTTGCCCGGCCGGAGGGCTACGCCATCGACTGGGAGGCCTTCGAACGGAAGCAGGCGCAGATCCCGTCCCTTTACGGTCCGGGTCCCGGTCTGGTATAATATTCGATTCGCGAAGGAGTGCGACGCATGAAGAAAGACGTTCATCCGGATTATCAAGAGACGGTCGTCGTCTGCGCCTGCGGCAACACGTTCAAGACCCGGTCCACGAAGAAGGAGATCCGTGTCGAGATTTGCTCCCAGTGCCATCCCTTCTTCACGGGCAAGCAGAAGCTCGTCGACAGCGCCGGCCGGGTCGAGAAGTTCCGGAAAAAGTACGGAGAGAAGAAAAAATAATCTCCATGGTCAGCGAGCTCCAGGCCCTCGAAGAGAGATACCGCGAGCTCACGCTCGCTCTGTCCGACCCGGCGCTGGCCGCCAACCCGCAGAAGATCAGGGAGGCGGCCAAGGAGCGGGCCGAGCTCGAGCCGCTCGTGCGCCGCTCCGACGAGCTCAAGCGCCTCCACAAGCAGATCGAAGACTCCCGCCATCTCCTGGCCGACCCGGCCGCGGAGCCTGAGCTTCGTGAACTGGCCGCAGCGGAGCTCGACGGCCTCGTCGCCCGCGAGAAGTCCCTCCAGGACGAGATCCGGCGTCTCCTCCTGCCAAAAGACCCCCATGAGGAGAAGGACGTCATCCTGGAGATCCGGGCCGGCGCCGGCGGGGACGAGGCGTCGCTCTTCGCCCAGGACCTCTTCCGGATGTATACCCGCTATGCCGAGCAGAAGGGCTGGAAGGTGGAGGTCCTCGGCTCGAGCTCGTCGCCCATCGGCGGCTTCAAGGAGGTCATCGCCTCCATTCGCGGCCAACGGGTCTACGCCTCCCTCAAGTACGAGAGCGGGGTCCACCGCGTGCAGCGGGTGCCCCGGACGGAGGCCAGTGGCCGCATCCACACCTCGACGGCGACGGTCGCCGTCCTGCCCGAAGCCGACGAGATCGATGTCAAGCTCGACCCGAAGGACCTCAAGATCGAGGCCTTCGGCTCCTCCGGGCCGGGCGGCCAGAACGTCAACCGCAACTATACGGCGATCCGGATCACCCACCGGCCCTCGGGGCTCGTCGTGTCCTGCCAGGACGAAAAATCGCAGCACCGGAACAAGGACAAGGCGCTGCGCGTCCTCCGCGCCCGCCTCCTCGACATCGCCGAGCGCGAGCAGCACCAGAAGATCGCCGCGAACCGCCGCTCGCAGGTCGGGACGGGCGAACGGAGCGAGAAGATCCGGACCTACAATTTCCCCCAGTCTCGGGTCACCGACCACCGCCTGAACGCCAGTTTCCACAACCTGGAGGCGATCCTCGACGGCGAGCTGGAGACGATCGTCGCGGAACTCACCCTCCACGGTCAGGCCGCCGCTCTGGCCGGCTCGGCTCAGGCCGCGGCCTCCGAACGCGACCTTGGCTCCTAAAACGATCCGTGACCTCGAGCGCGAGGGACGGGCCATGCTCTGCGGCCTGCCCGGCGGCGCCCTCGAGACCAAGGTCCTGCTTCTCCGGGCGACGGGCCTCAGCGAAACCCGGCTCCTGGGCTCCCCGGAGCGACGTGTGCCTCCGCTGAGAGAGGGGCTCTTCTTCCGTCTCGTCCGGGAGCGCCTGGCCGGCCGGCCCCTCGCCTATGTCACGGGCCGCAAGGAATTCTGGTCGCTCTCTCTGCGCGTCTCGCCGGCGGTCCTGATCCCGCGGCCGGAAACGGAAATGCTCGTCGAGCGCGTCCTGGCGCTCTCGAAGCGGGGCCGGGAGACGATCCTGGACATGGGCACGGGTTGCGGGAACATCGCCATCGCCCTGGCCCGGGAGCTCCCCGCAGCCGACCTGTGCGCCGCGGACGTCTCGCTCCGGGCCCTGCGGTTGGCCCGCCGGAACGCCGCGAGCCAGGCAGCGGGACGCATCGAATTCGTCCGCAGCAACCTGTTCTCCGCCTTCCGGGGGTCGGGCCGGCGGTTCGATTTCATCGTTTCGAACCCCCCCTACATCGCGCGCGGCGAATGGGAAGGCCTGCCGGCCGAAGTCCGCGAGCACGAGCCGCGCCGGGCCCTCCTGGCGGGCGAAACGGGACTCGAGTTCATCGGCCGGCTCGTCCGCGGGGCTCGCCGTTTCCTGCGGCCGGGCGGCTATCTCATCTTTGAGATGGGGGAGACCCAGCACCGTCCTGTCCTGGATTTCTTCGGCCGCGGCTGGATGGAGGTCGAAACGGGCTGGGACCTGGCGGGGAAGCCGCGCTTCATCACGGCCAGAACGACGGATTGACGGAGAGCCTGCCGAGCCGGAATCAGCCCGCCAGTTTCTGGAAATCCTCCATGCCCAGCAGGAGCCGGGTCGTCTCGAAACGGACCCTTTCCCAGCGGCCGGATTCGAAGGAGCTGAAGGCGTCGACGATCTGCGGGTCGAACTGGCTGCCGGCGCCTCTCCGGATCTCCTCGCGGGCGACCAGGAAGCCCCGCTCCCGGCGGTAAGGGCGGTGTGAGGTGATGGCGTCGAGAGCGTCCGCGACGGCGAAGATCCGCGCTTCGAGAGGGATCTCCGCGCCGCCCAGCCCTTGCGGATAGCCCCCGCCGTCGTAACGTTCATGGTGGCAGAGGATGATATTGCCCGCCTCCCGGACGAGCTTGATCTCCTTGATCAGGCCATAGCCGAGGGCCGGATGGAGCTTGATCTTCGTCCATTCCTCGGCGATCAGGGGGCCGGGCTTCTTGAGGATGGCGTCGGGGATGGCGATCTTGCCGACATCATGGAGCAGGGCGCCTTTGCGGATATTGTCCAGGACGCGCTCGTCCTGGATGCCCAGCAGCCCGGCGAGGACGTGGCTGTACTTGGCGACGACCTGGGAGTGGCCGAACGTCTCGACGTCCCGCAGGTCGAGGGCGGACATGAGGTTTTCCAGGGTCGTGTCGTAGACCTGCTCGAGCTCCAGGGCCCGGCGGAGGCTGCGGCTCCGCTCGACTTTGATGCGGGTCATATTGTCGAAGTATTCGGCGTTGGTCCGGATGAGCTGACGGATGCCCGTCTCGCGGCGCAAGGCCGCGTACAGGCCGACCGCGTTCCCGGGACTGACGATCTGGTCCACGAGGCCGCGCTCGAGCAGGGAGAGGACGGGCCGCGGGTTGCGCGGCGCGGAGACGAGGACGACGGCCAGCCGCGGGTTCCTGGCCTTGACCGCGGCGAGCTGCCGGTCGAGCCCATTCTGCCAGGAGCGGATCCCGATCGCGACGGCGGCGGCCCGCTCGAGGAGCCGCGGCTCTTCGAGAGCCGCCGCGAGGCTCGGCGCGGTCGCCACGACCATATCGAGCCGCGACAGGAAGGCCGCCAGGCTTTGCCGGCGGCGCGGGTTGTCCTCTATGAGCAGGATCTTCTTCAGACGCATTCCGGGTCCCGGCTTCGTTTCCTTGGCTCTGATGAGAATACCTGATTCCCTGCCGGGGTTCAAGGGGTTGACATCGCCGGCCGCCCCGGGCTAAGATAAGGCGCATCAAGGGCTAGGGACTTTTTAATGGGCATCGACAGGGAATACGCCAGGGGTTCTGCCTCCGTTGTCGAGGAGGTCGAAGCCGAGTTGCAGCGCCTTCTCGACCGGAAACGGGAGGACCTCGAACGGGCGGCGGCCCGCTTCAGGCAGCAGGAACGGGCGGTCCCGCGCGGCCTGGAGGAATCCGAAGGCGAGCAGCCTGCGTTCCCTGACCGCCGGGCCCAGCTGGCCGGCCCCGACGCCGAGTTCAGATCCCTCCTCGACGAGATCCGGGACAGGTTCAGGCGCGTCCTCCACTGTCAGACCGAGATCGAGAAATTGACCCGCCTGACGACCGAAGAGATCACCCGCGTCTTCGAGTTGCTGGGCAAGGCCGCGGAGCTCAGGACGCGGCTCCTCGAAGAGCGCCGGCCCGTTCAGCAGGCACCGCCCGAGATCCCCCGGCCGGCTCTGGAGCCGATCGAGCCCGACGAGGAGATCCTGCCGCCGGACCTGAAACAGGCGCTCGAGCGGGTCAGGAAGATCAAGGATCTCCTGGGCGTCGAGATGGGGAAGAAAAGGGACCTGGAGCGGGCTCCCGCCGGACCGCCGGAGGCGCCGCCCGTCGAGGACCGCCAACCGGAACCACTTCTGCCCGGCATTCAGGACCTCGTCATTGAGCCGGCGGCGGTCGTCCCGCCGGCAAGGCCGGAGCCCATCCCCGAACCCGAACGGCCCATCCCCGAGCCTGAGCGGCCCGTGCCCGCTCCTCCCCCGGATCTCGATGCCTTCCGCCGCGCCGAGCCGGCCAGTGCGCGGGGCGAGGTCTATTATTTCCAGAAGGGGCGCAAGATCATTCTGGATACGGCCCGGATCCTGGAGGCGGCCGAGAAATCGCGGGCGGAAGCCAAGCGGCTCATCCTCAAGCTCGGCCAGACCGAGGCTGCGGCCGACCAATTTGCGCTGCGGCAGGGGATCGTCAGCTGGCAGGAGGGTTTCCGGCGGATCGTCCTTCAGGTCGTCAAGATGAACGAGAAGAACCGGCTCGACTTCCCCGAGCTCACCGCGGACGCGCTGAACAGCGGCGTTTTCAAGGATCTCCTCGAACGGCTCAGCCTCTCGGACTGGTCCCGGCCCGAGGATTTCGCCGCTTTCGAGAGGTGGCTGGCCGAGCTCAGGGAGCGGATCGGGTCCCGGACCCCGTCGACCGATTCTTATCGCAGCTCGCTTCTCTCGCAGCTCGACGAGGATTAGGCGTCGAGACTCTCCTTGCGGTGGAGGAGGGTGAAGTAGTCTTCGAGGGATTTCCGCTCGTCGAAGGACAGGTCGCGGAACTTCAACCCCGTATGGTAATTCTGCGAATGGCCGTTCGCCTTCTCGGAATAGACGACGGAGCTGCGGAAGGAGCTCGCCGTGTCGCCCAGGATGAGGAGGAATTCGAGGGGCTTGGCCAGGGGGAAGCGCCGGTCGGAGATGATTTTGGCCCCGCCGAGACTCAGGTTGACCGTCTTGGCGACGCGAAAGGCCATGTCGTCCTTGTACATAAGAAAGGCCGTCGTGTAGTAGCGGGCGAACTTCCTTTTTTCGCGGTAGGAGCGGACGTGGAAGGCCTGGACGGCGCCGGGCTGGCCGCGGTCCGCGAGCTCCTGGGTGAAGCAGCAGACCTTGTTCTTGGCCGGTCCGCGCTGATCGGGCCAGGCCAAGCCTGAGGTCCGCGGCGGCGTCTTGCCCTTGGCGACGCCGAGGGCCATGTCCGCCTCCTCGGTCAGCTTCTTGAGCCCTTCCTTGGTCAGGAGGTCCGTCGAGGCCAGCCGCTCGACCGGGATGATCGTCACACCGAACGACATGGTCAGGTTGTTGAGGGGCTGGAACTCCTCGAACAGAAAGGCGTGCTGTTCGACGTTCTGGCGCATGCGCTCGGTGAGCTGGCAGGCCTCCTCGAGGTTCTTCACCCCGGTCTGGAAAAAGAGGAATTCCTCGCCGCCGTAGCGGCACAGGAGGTCCTCCTCCCGGATGGACGCCTTGAGCACCGTCGCCAACTCGCGGAGCAGCTTGTTGCCCGCCTCGTGGCCGTTCCGGTCGTTGTAGTTCTTGAACCAGTCGACGTCGCCCATGACCAGGGCGCAGGCGCCCTCTTCCTGACGGCGTTTCTTCTGCAGGTTGATCTTCTGGCGGACCCGCTCGTAGAAGGGGTCGGGCCGCAGGAGGCTCGTCAGCGGGTCATATTGGATCAGATTGAGCTTGGTCATGGCCAGAGCGATATGGTCGGACAGGTTCTTCAGGATCTCGGCGTCCTCGGCGGCGAAACCCGCCGGGTCGGCCTGGCCGGACCGCTGCCTGTTGTAGACCTCCATGACCCCGATGATCTCGGAGTCGCGGCGGAAGGGGACGACGAGCAGGCTCCGGAGGGACGTTTTGAGGCACTCCCGGTAGCGCAGGGAATTCCGGGGGTCGTTCGAAGCGTCCTGATGGTTGATGACCTGGCCGTGGCGGGCGACCCAAGCCGCAAAATCCTGGGCTTCGAGGCCCACCGTGTGACGGGTCAGCTCGTGATGGGGAAGGAAGGCGTCCTCCCAGATGAGCGGTTTGAGGTACCGGCCGAGGGACTCGTTCTCGTCGACGATGTAGATCGAGACGCCTCCCGCCTGGACGATGTCCTTGATATCCGGCACGACCTCGAGCAGGCTGCTGACGTCGTTGGCGGCGTAAACCCGGCGCAGGATCTGCTCGACCCGCTGCCGTTCACGGTGAAAGCCCTCCAGCCGTGATTCGACGCCCATCCGCTTCTCGACCTCCTGGTTGAGGCTGGTGCTGATGAGGCTCCTGACCTCCTCGAGCTCGGTGCAGATGCTGGTCATCTTCGCTTCCTGAAGGCCGGCCGCGGACTGCAGGTCACGGACCTCCCGCCGGAGGCGCGCGTGATCCAGGGCGCGCGCGACGGCCCGCGACAGCTCCCCTTCATCCGGGCTCGACAGGAAAAGGACAAAGGCGTCCACGTAATATTCGGACGGCCAGCTTTCCAGAACGCTGCGCAGACGCGCCTCGTCATCGCCGGTGATGACGACGCTTGTCTCCCGGTGAACGAGCCCCTTGAGCAGGCCGTACGTGGCCAGCGACTGGTCGATGAGGAGCAGGTGCGGCTCCTCGTTCATCAGGGTCCGGACGATCTCCTCGGGGGTGGAGCTCGTCGAGACGGGCCCGAACTTCGCGCTGAGCCGGCTGAGGAAGTCGGTCTCCAGGGGGTTCGGATTCAATATAAAGATGCTCATCTCGTTTTCGACCCCCGTAGGGGAGCCGCCATCCCGAGGCTCTGGAGGTCGTCTGGGCGGACCCCGCTATCCCTTCTCGTCAGTTATTAATACCCAAATCTATGGACGCGTCAATAGGCTTGACCCCGGTTTTGAATTTTTTTTCGACGCTATGCTATAGTTGCCAAAGGAGAGTCAAAAAAAATGACAAAATTTGTTATTCCGCCCTATAAACCCCTGCGTGCGCCGCGCGGCTCACGGCTGCGCACCAAAGGCTGGTCCCAGGAGGGGGCCCTGCGGATGCTCATGAACAACCTCGACCCCGATGTCGCGGAAAAGCCGGCCGACCTCATCGTTTATGGAGGCACGGGCCGGGCCGCCCGGAACTGGGAGTCATTCTGGGCGCTGGTCCGGAGTCTGAAGAAGCTGGAGAACGATGAGACTCTGGTCGTCCAGTCCGGCAAGCCGGTGGCTGTTTTTCGCACCCATACCGAGGCCCCCCGGGTCGTCATCGCCAACGCCCTGCTCGTGCCGAAGTGGGCGACCTGGGACGAGTTCCGCCGCCTCGAAGGGCTCGGCCTCACCATGTACGGGCAGATGACCGCCGGGAGCTGGATCTACATCGGAACCCAGGGCATTCTGCAGGGCACCTATGAGACGCTGGCCGCCGTGGCCCGACGGCACTTCGGGGGCACGCTCAAGGGGAAGCTCACGTTGACGGCGGGATTGGGCGGCATGGGCGGCGCCCAGCCGCTGGCCGTGACCATGAACGACGGGGTGGCCATCGTCGTCGAGGTCGACCCGGCGCGGATCGAGCGCCGGCTTCGAACGAAGTACGTCGACACGACGACCGCGAGCCTGGACGAGGCGCTCCGCCTGGCCGACGCGGCCCGGAAGAAGGGGGAGCCCCTCTCCATCGCCCTCCTCGGGAACGCGGCCGACGTCGTGCCGGAGTTCGTCCGGCGCGGCATCACGCCCGACGTTCTGACCGACCAGACGTCCGCCCACGACGAGCTCAACGGCTACGTCCCCCACGGGCTCTCGCTGGCCGAGGCCCTCGAGCTCCGCCGCGCGGAGCCGCGCGAGTACATCCGCCGGTCCTACGCCTCGATGGCCGTCCACGTCGAGGCGATGCTCGAGCTCCAGCGCCGGGGCGCCCGGGCGTTCGACTACGGCAACAACATCCGCGGCCAGGCCCAGCAGGCCGGGGTCCGGAACGCGTTCGACATCCCCGGCTTCGTGCCGGAATATATCCGGCCCCTCTTCTGCCTGGGCAAAGGCCCCTTCCGCTGGGCGGCCCTGTCGGGCAGACCCCAGGATATCTACGCCACCGACGAGGCCGTCCTCAAGGAGTTCCCCGGGGACGAAGCCCTGGCCCGCTGGATCCGCAAGGCCCAGCGGCAGGTCAAATTCCAGGGGCTCCCGGCGCGTATCTGCTGGCTCGGATACGGGGAGCGCGCCCGTTTCGGCGCGGTCATCAATCACCTCGTCCGCAGGGGCAAGGTCAGCGCGCCCATCGTCATCGGCCGCGACCATCTCGACACCGGCTCCGTGGCCTCGCCGAACCGGGAGACCGAAGGGATGCGCGACGGCTCGGACGCCATCGCCGACTGGCCCGTCCTCAACGCCCTGCTGAATGCCGTGTGCGGCGCGTCGTGGGTCTCCGTCCACCACGGCGGCGGCGTGGGGATCGGTCTGAGCCTTCACGCGGGGATGGTCATCGTCGCCGACGGTTCCGCCGCGACGGGCCGCCGGCTGGAGCGGGTGTTGACCGTTGACCCGGGACTCGGGGTCGCCCGCCACGCCGACGCCGGCTATGAGGAGGCCATCCGCTTCGCCAAGAAAGCCCGGATCAAGATCCCGATGCTCTGAGCCTCCGCGCGCCGTCCGACCCCGGGCGGCCGTCCGTCAACCGCTGTTGCCCCGCTGATCGGGAGACGGGTCTGCGCGGCGCCGGCCACGGAAACGAGGGGTGACGCGCGACGTCAACGGCGGGAGACATCCGCCCTTCGTTCCCGGCCCTCCAAATCACCAACCCCTTGGAAACGACGGAGTTATCGAATCACGCGGCCGCGCCTTTTCCGGCACGATTATTGCCTTCTAGGCCAGCCGAAAGGAGGCTGACATGAAACAGGTTGTCGCGCTGTTGCTCCTGGGCGTCGTCCTGGTCACCGCGGCTCTCGTCCTCGTTGCGTCCGCCAGGCCGCCGCGGTCGGTCACGCAGTGCTACAACGACTGGGAGACTTGCCGGGAGGAGGCGCTCGCCCGCGATGCCAGCGTCATCCAAACGACGCTGATGCTGACGCTGTGCGACGTCTCCTTCGGCCGGTGCATCTTGTACGGCTGAGTGTCGGAGGGCCTTCTCCGCATGGGGAAGGCCCTCGTCTTCTCTGCGGAGGAAGGACGTGAACTCTGCGACGAGACAAACCGGGCTTCTTTTTCTCTGGCTCTTGTCCTTTATCCTGACCGGCGACGCCTGTGATGTCGCGCGGTCCGAGCTTCCGCGCTCTCGGGCCACGGACCTGAAGACGGATTTCGCGACGGACGAGAACGCGATGTTCGCCAGGCCCGTCCATCTCGCTTTTCAGAACGGCCGACTCTCAGTGGTCGACGCCGAGGAGGCTTCCGTGTCGGTCTTTGACCCGGAAGGGAGGTTCATGGGCCGGGCCGGCGGAAAGGGCCAGGGCCCGGGCCAGCTGGACTTGCCGACCGCGGCCTGGCCCGTTGCCGACGGCCTCATTGTCTCCGACGGCCGGAACCGGAGGATCGTCCGCTTTGACGCGCGCGGCCGGGAGAGAGACTCTTTCCGGCTGAATTTCTTTCCCGCCGCCATCCTCCCCCTTGCCGTGGACAGGGTTCTGGTGGCCCGCAATCCCGGGGGCGGGGACAAGAAGGGCCGGGTCCTCAACTGCTATGACCTCCGCGGCCGGCCGCTCTGGTCCGCGCTGCCGCCCGCGGCTTCCGGGGACCGCGTCGCGGACACGATGTCGAACGTCGTGATCCTTATGGGCGCCCCGAGCGGCGAGAGCTTCGCCGTCTTTCGTTATCGCGCGGAGGGGATCCGCCGCTTTTCGGCCGCCGGTCGCGACCTCGGTGAGATCCGCCCCGGCCGGGCCTATCCCGTCGGCCGGATCAGGAGGACGATCGCCCCGGGAAAAACGATCCAGGCCGAGGTCTTCTGCTGGCACGCGGCGTATTCCGAGGGCCGCTTCTATCTGCTGGCCGCCGCTCGGACTGAGGATGGGGACCTCGGGCCCGGTTCGGACGTCTATGCTATCGGCTTCGATGGCCGCATCCAGGAGGTCATCGAGCTCCCCGGGACAATGACCAAGATCGCCGCGTCCGCCGAACGGCTCTATGCGCTCGACCTGGATTACCGGCTGCGCGTCCTCAAGGTTGAGAAGAAATGAGCCCGCGGCGCGTCCTTTTGGGGTGGATGGCGGCCGCCGCCTTGGCGGGCTCGGCCCCGGGCGAGGGCGTTGCGCTCTATCTCTCGCTCGACGAGGTCCTTCCCCCGGACCGGCCGGCCCTGCTGGTCTTCTTTTCGACGACCTGCGGCGCCTGCTACGAGGAGCTCTTCGCGATGCGCTATTTCGTCGAAACACGCGGCCTGCCGGTCGAGGTCATCGGCGTCACCGGAGGTCCGCGGGAGGAGGTCGCCGCGTTCCTGGCCAAGTTCGCCTACCATCGAGCGGTCGTCTTGGACGTCAAGGCCCGCATCCGGAGGGCCTTCCGGGTCGACGCCGTTCCCCTGTCGCTCGTCGTCCGCGGCGGCCGCGTCCTCTGCCGGGCCGATGATCGTCAGGACCCGCGCCGGAGGCGGGAGGAGATCGAACGGTGTCTCGTCGCGATTGGCTCGCGGTAGCCGTCCGGTTGGCCTGGCTCAAGACACGGGCGGGCCGGACCTGGACGATTGCCCCCGCCGCCCTCCTGGCCATCGTGATCTTCGCCTGGGTCCGGGATTCGTACGGGACGGCGATGAAGTTCTTCCTGAGCCTTTTCCCGTATCTGTTCCTCTTCCTTGGCGCGGACATGGTGCGGAGCGAGGCGGAATCCGGCGCCCTCGAAAACGGGCTCTTCCTCGGGGGCAAGTTCCGGGCCTACCTGTCGCTCAAGGGTCCGTTCCTCGCCGCCGTCGCCGCGGCGATATCGCTGGTCCTGTTCGCCGGGCTGATGCTGGCCGGGCTCGCGGCCGGTCGTCCGGTCCTGCCCGACGCGGGGCGTTTCGGGATCGGGCTCGTCGTGGGCGCCTATTATATCGCCCTGGCCGGACTCCTTAGCACGCGCCTGCGGGCCGGTTCCAACGTCCTCGTCGTGCTGATCGTCCAGGCCGCGGCCTTTCTCCTCGTCATGTTCACTCTTCCCTCCCGGGCCGGGCTTCTCGCCGCGATGGAAACAGGGGTCTGGCCCGATCTTGAAACGCGCCTCGAGTTCATGGCCGCCGCCGCCCTCATTCCGAACCTTGTCCTGACCCCGCCCCTTTATCCTTTCAGCCTGGAGCTCGTTGCTTTGACGATTGTCGCCTTCGTTTGGCAGCGGGCCGTGGTCCGCCGCATGGAGCTGGGCAAGCCATGACGGAGGCCGTCCTCGAGGTGCGAGGCCTCGCCAAATCGTTCGGCCCCGTCAGGGCGGTGAAGAAGGCGGACTTTACGGTCCGCCGGGGCGCGGTAACAACCTTCCTCGGGCCCAACGGCGCCGGCAAGACGACGACGCTGCGGGCCGTCCTCGGCTTCGTGGCCAAGGACCACGGCCGCGTCGAGATGCGAGCCTCCCGGATCGGATATGTCCCGGAGCAGCCGGCTTTCTTTCCCTGGCTTCGCGGTCTCGACCTCGTGCGGCTCACGGCGCGCCTCGCGGCCCTCCCTCCGGACGAGCTCGAACGCCGGGTCATTGCGCTCTGCCCGCTTCTCCACTTCGACCGCGGGCTGCTGCTCCGTCGGGCCGCCGCCTATTCCGGGGGCAACCGGAAGAAATTGGCCTACCTCCTGGGGCTGCTCGCCGCGCCCGACCTCCTTATCGTCGACGAGCCGTTCTCGGCCTTGGACCCTCCGGCCATCCGGGACGTCCGGACCCTCTTCGTCGGGCTCCGGGAGCGGGGGACGGCCGTCCTGCTGAGCACGCATCTCATCGCCGAGGTGGAGAGGGTCTGCGACGATTTCATCGTCATCCGGGAAGGGGTCGTCGTCGCCCAGGATAGCTTGGCGCGGTTCCTCAGGGCCTCCAACCTGGGTCCGGAGGCGGGTCTGGAAAAGGTCTTTTTTCTCTTCGCCGGCTGAGCGCCGCGCCGTCAGACCACCGTGCCGTCGCGGATGACGGCGTCCTTCGGCACGACGACGATGCCGTCGACGATCGCCCAGTCGTCCGACTCGACTTTGTCGAGCCCCCGGGCGTTGACCAGGCGGACGCCGTCCCCGACGCGGGCGTTCTTGTCGATGATGGCCTGGCGGATCTCGCACGACCGGCCGATCCCGACGGCCGGGATCCCGGCGGCCCGGTGACGGGCGATGCTTTCGGCCGACTCGAAGAAATCCGCGCCCATGACGACCGTCCGCTCGAGCCGGCTGTCCTGCCCGATCCGGGAGCGGATGCCGATGATCGAATCGCGGATCGCGGCGCGCTCGATGAAGCTCCCCTCGCAGAGGATCGAGTTCGCCACGTCCGAGGCCTGGATCTTCGAGCCCGGCAGGAAGCGGGCGTGGGTGAAGATGGGCCTTTCCTCGTCGTAGAAGTTGAAGCGGGGGAGGGGCCGGGTGAGGTCGAGGTGGGCCTCGAAGAAGCTGCGGATGGTCCCGATATCCTCCCAGTAGCCGTCGAAGAAGTGGGCGTAGACCCGGTGGGCCGAGATCGCCTGGGGGATGACTTCCCGGCCGAAGTCCGCGGCGGTCGTCGACGCCAGGAGCGACGTTAGGATGTCCCGATTGAAAAGATAGACGCCCATGGACGCCAGGTGGCTCCGGCCGGCCGCCTCGGTCTTGAAACGGGCGAACACGTCGGCCCCGGCCGCCATCCGGGCGATGTCCGCCGGGTCGCGGGGCTTCTCCCTGAAGGCGATGATGCGGCCCTGCTCGTTGACCTTCATGACCCCGAACTCGGGGGCCGCCGCGGCGGCGACGGGATTGACGGCGATCGATATCTCGGCCTTGTTCCGCAGGTGCGAGGCGACGAACTTCTGATAGTCCATCCGGTAGAGATGGTCTCCGGA
>Ga0153915_10002520_pt1 | contig 16723 bp, 10 predicted proteins | sample Opewatmetagenome_2_FD_107003 | JGI IMG/M metagenome (GOLD analysis project Ga0153915, IMG submission 107003) | Freshwater wetland microbial communities from Ohio, USA - Open water 3 Core 3 Depth 3 metaG | ecosystem: Environmental > Aquatic > Freshwater > Wetlands | place: USA: Ohio, Lake Erie...
GCGGCTTCCAGCCGGGCCCGCTGGGGCCGTGACAACCGGCTCCCGGCCCGGTTGATGTAGAACGTCAGCATCGACATCGCGGACCGGAACGGGGAGGTCCTGCGGCGCCGGCTGCGCTCGGCCGAGCGCTGGAGCGAGCGCGCGATCTCCCGCGGGTCGGCGAGGGTGAACACGCCCTGCTCGAGGTCGAGCGCGTTGCTGGTCGTGGTGACCCGCCGGGACCAGCGTGCGCCTGCCTTGTCGCCCATGTCGGTTGATCCTGTTGGCTCGCGGTGTCGGGGCCTGCGGGCGCCTCGGCCGTCTCCCGTCGCTGCCGCCTACCACTCCTCGGCGCACGCTCTCACCAGATCGCCCAGCGCGGCCACGTCCCTGAGATCGACCACCTCGACCGGTGAGTGCGAGTACCGGAGCGGCCAGCCGATCGCCACGTTCGGCACTCCATAGGGCGCGAAGGTCGAGCCGTCGTTCCCGCCGTTCGTGGTGCCCACCTGCAGCGGAATTCCCCGACGCTTCGCCAGCGCCACCAGCGAATCCACGTACGCCGGCGGCGTGCTGCCGCTGTTGTCGAGCGCCCGCGCGACCGGTCCCCGGCCCAGCGGCGCCAGCGCGAAGCCGGGAAGCTCGAGCGGCGAGTCCGCCGAAACGAAGGTGTCGACCGCGTGGACGCGCGCGGGCGTAAGCCCGAGGCTGTTCGCGGCGGCGCGTGCGCCCTCGAGGCCGATCTCTTCCCGGACACTCCATACGAAGACGACCCCATGCCGCAGCCTCGCCGGATCCAGCCGCCGCACCGCGAGCAGCAGCGCGGCGGAGCCGACCCGGTCGTCGAAGGACCTGGCGGTCGCCCGGGTACCGGCGAGCCGCACATACTCCTTCGGCATGGTCACCGTGCTCCCCAGGTGGACGCCGAGCGCCATGGTCTCGGCGCGCGTCGAGGTACCGACATCGACTCTGGGCGACGACGCCGGCCGGCGGGTGGCTGGTGAGGTCGGGTCGCGCGGGGTGAACACCCCCGGAATGACCTGCGTACCGCTGTGGACCAGTGCCGGACGCCCCTCGTACAGCGACAGGTAGAAGCCGCCCTTCGGCGTCAGTTCAAGCGAGCCATCGTCATGGATCGCGGTGACCTGGAAGCCGATCTCGTCCAGATGCGCCACGAAGACCACGACCGGCTCTCCCCGGCCCGCCCTGACCCAGAGATTTCCGGCGGTGTCGGTCTCGGCCCTGGCCCAGGCGGGGAGCAGCCGCGTGACCACGTCCCGGACCGGCCCCTCCATGCCCGAGACCCCGTAGCTCTCGACCAGTGGAACGAGCAGCCGCTCGGCGGCCGCGACGGTCGTCTGCGCAGGCAACCGTTCAGGCAGCGCGGTGAAGAGAAGCATGACACCAGGGAGCGTGGCCCGCCGGGCCATGCCCCAGGCCGTCACGACGCCGCGACCGACCCTCCGCGCCATCGCCCTCACCTCGCCCCTCCCATCCACTCCCGGACCTTTGCCGCGAAGGGCGCCACGTCGCGCAGCGCGACCGTTTCGACCGGCGTGTCGGGGTAGCGGACACCAAGCGCCCAGCGCGTCACCCGGCCGAGCCGGGGCTCCCGCTCCTGGAGCGCGGAGTCGGGCGCCACGCCGATGCTCCCCGGCGGTCCCGCGCGATCGTCTACGATCAGGGTCTCCTCGAACGGGCCCGCGGCATTCGCGAGCGTCAGCAGCCCCCGCATAGTGAGGTTCTGCTCCACCGCGAAACCGACGACGATGATGCCCGCAGTCTTCGGCGATCCCTGGGTGGCGAGAACCAGTGCGGCACAGGCGGCGCGGCGGCCGACGGCGGGGGCCGCGAGAAGGCCATCACCATAGCGGTGGGGACGTTTCGCGAGCGTGAGGGGAGAGAGGACCGTGATGCCCAGTGCGCTCGTCTCGTCGGGCGAGGCGGCACCGACGTCCACGAAGGCATTGTCCACCGTGAAGGGGTCCTCGTTCGGATTGCGGCCGCGGGCGAGGTGGGTCGATCGCACGGCGACGACGCCGGGTCGAGCGCCCTGCCGCCCGTAGACCGTGACGCGTTGCCCTTCGAGCTGCTGGTCGAACAGCGGCCCTGGCGGGCGCCCGCCGACCCGGCGCAACGTCAGGTAGCCGTCGGCACGAATGCCGCCAACCACATAGCCTGGCTCGTCGAGCGGGCAGACGACGAGCCGCCTGGGGGAACCCGCTCCGAGGGTCAGCACGGCGCTCCCGGCACGGTCGCGGCGGGCGCCCGGCACCAGGCTCAGCAGCGTGTCGACCATGTCCTGCTCGTAGCCGGTCACCGCGGTCATCGCCGCGAGGCGCGCGGTGAGCGACACCGGGTCCTGGGCGTGCAGCGGGGCAGCGCAGGAAAGCGTAATGACCGCCCCGGCGAGCCCGCGCCTGATCATCCCGGGCGCATCCCGCAGCCTCCGGAGCCGGACGGCTGCGTGACGTACGGAGCGTTCCGAGCAGATCAGCGGCATCTCGGCTCCTTTCGGGCGATCATCGCGCGCGGCGTCCGGCAGCGCCCGCCGATCGACCCGCCGCCAGAGCGGCTTGTGGCATCATGGGCCGGCAATGTACTCTGAGCCGGTGAGCTGTGTGTCCCAGTTCGTCCCCGGACCCCGGAGATTCCCGTGCGTCAGAGGTTCCGTCTCGCCGCAACCGTGCTGCTGTTCGCCGCCTGTGCCCCGAAGGAAGCGCCCAAGCCGGCCGCCCGAACCGAACGCGAGAAGGACAGCATCCTCGCGAACTCGAAGATTCCGAACGCTGGAGCCGTGGGGAAGGCCATGAAGGCGTCGGATTCCGTCGCCGCGAAGGTGCGGATCACCGACACGATCGGTCAGTGACCGCCCGGGGTCACACGGGTCGCGCCGGGCCCGACCCTGCCCCAGTCCGTCCGATGGCCGCGGCGATCTCGTCGAGATCCGCCTCGGTGAGCGTGACGGCTGCCCCGCCGATCCAGCCATCCACCTGCTCCGCGGACCTGGCCCCGACGATCGCCCCGGTCACCCCCGGCCAGGCGAGGACCCACGCCACGGCGATCGCCGCCGTGGTCACACCATGGCGCGCCGCGATGGGTCGCAGCGCATCACGCAGGGCCAGGTTGCGCTGGATCTTGCCGGGCTGGAACTCGGCCGATCGCTGGCGCCAGTCTCCCTCCGGCATGGTGGCCATCCGTTCGGCGCGGAAGCGGTCGGTAAGCAGGCCCGCCTGCATCGGACTGTAGCAGATCACCCCGACGCGATGCTCGGCTGACCACGGGATGACGTCCGCGGCCGCGCCTCGCCGGATCATCGAGAACGGCGGCTGGAGCGAGCCGACAGGATGCAGCGCCTCGCACCGCTCGAGCAACTCGACCGGGAAGTTCGAGACTCCACCGAAGCGGACCTTGCCTTCCTCGATGAGCCGGTGCATCGCGGCCCAGGAATCCTCGACGGCCACCCCCGATGCGTCGGGCCAGTGAAACTGGTACAGGTCGATGCGATCGACCCCCAGACGGCGGAGCGAAGCCTCGCACTCCTTCCGGATGGAGGACGGCTCGAGGGTCTGCCGTGGCGGCACCCTCCGATCCGAGTCGTCCCACACCATTCCGCACTTGGTGAAGATCAGGGGGCGCTGGGCCGCGGGAATTTCCCTCAGCAGCCGCCCCACCAGCTCCTCCGAGTGACCGAGACCGTAGACCGCGGCGGTGTCGATCCAGTTTACGCCGAGGGAGAGGGCACGACGCATCGCGGCGATGGACTCCGCGTCGTCCTGCGCGCCCCAGCCGAAGGCCCAATCGCCGCCGATGGCCCACGCGCCGAAGCCGACGGTAGTGACGTGGAGCCCGGTGCGACCCAGGGAACGGGTGGGGAGGGACATGCGAAGGATCCGGTGAGAGGGTTCGTCATTCCACGACGATTTCGACCTCGTCGTCGAGCACCGCGGACGCTTCGGCCCGGATGCGATGCCGGCCGGGCCGGAGCGGCCACCGCGGAGCGACGGTCAGCCGTCCATCAACATACCAGCGGATCGACCTGTCGTCCGGCGCGCCGACCGCCCGGAGCGCGAGCGTCGAGTACCTGCCATCGACACCGGGAGGGACCCGGTACCGGTCGCCATCCTGGGGGGACGTTATCCGGAACACCGGCGAGATCGCCACTGCCGCGCTCCCCCCTGCCCGCTCCGCAGCAGGCTGGCCGGTCCGCCCGTCGGCCTCTCCGCCCGCCACCCACTCCGCATACACCGCGGGCAATACCACCCCGGCGTCCCGGTGCCAGCCGCAGTCGCGTTCGGGGGCAGTGCCCGGCATGAACCACTCGACGGCCTTCGGGCATCGCTCCGTTGCGCGCAGGCCGGAGAGCCGACAGATCGTGACCGGCACGGCTCCGGCCTCGGCGGGTCGCGGCAGGGCGCCGGGCGGGTATCGCGCCGCCGTCACGAGCATCGCGCGATGCAGAAGCGGCCCGGCGCCACTGACGCCGCTGACGCCTTCCATGGGACGCCCGCTGAAGTCACCGACCCAGACGGCCACCGTGAAATTACCGGTTACACCCACCGACCAGTTGTCCGTGAAGTTGCGGCTCGTCCCGCTCTTGGCCGCCGCGGGAAACGGGAAATCGAACGGGGTGCTGAGCCCGAACCCCGGAATTCGCGCGTCCGCGTCGGCCAGGACATCGAGCACTAGAGCCGCCGCGGATGCCGACATCACGCGAGCTTTCCCGTCCGCGGCGCCGGCCGGATCACCCGGGGGCGTCGCGAGCCACTGCACCGGCCGCCACCAGCCCCCGCTCGCGAGCGAGCGATATCCGTTGGCGAGCTCGAGCAGCGTCACGTCGCCGTTGCCCAGCGCCAGGCCAAGGCCGTAGTGCTCGGCGCTCCGGTCGAGCGACGTGAACCCGGCCTGATGGAGCCCGTACAGCAGGGTCCCGAAGCCGATGCGGTCCGCCAGTTCGACCGCAGGGAGATTGTACGAGCTCGCGAGTGCCTCGCGCGCGCGGACCGGGCCGTGAAAGCTGCGATCGTAGTTCCGGGGGTGATACGGTCCCGAGGAGGTCTCGTAAGTCCGCGCCACGTCGGCCAGGACGGTCGCGGGCGTCACGCCACGATCGAAGGCGAGCCCGTACAGGAACGGCTTGAGCGCCGATCCCGGCTGTCTCGGTGAGACCACCATGTCGACCTGGCCGGCGGTGTCGGCCCAGAAGTCGGGCGAGCCGACCCAGGCGAGAACTTCGCCGCTGCGGTTATCCAGCACCACGACCGCTGCCTGGCGTCCACCCCGGTCACGCAGCAGCTCCACCGTGTGACGGACTTCGGCCTCGAGCGCCGTCTGGAGCTGGATGTCGAGCGAGGTGCGGATGACCCCGCTCGGAGGATCCGCGCGCCCGTCCGCCTCGAGCAGGAGCCGGGTGGTGAAATGCGGCGCGAGGAACGGAGCCGTCCGTGGCATGACGATGAGCGGCTCCTCTGCGGCACGGGCGGCGTCGGCCCGCAGCACGTGACCAAGGGCGACCAGGCGCTCGAGCGCCATCGACCGCCGGGCGCGGGCCCTCGACAATGAAACGAGCGGGTTGTCGCTCGATGGCGAATGGGCCAGCCCCGCGAGTAGCGCGGCCTGGCCGAGGCTCAGGTCGCTCGCCGAGGCGCCGAAGTAGAGCGCCGCGCCCGCCGAGACCCCGAGCGCGCCCTGACCGAGCGGTACCCGGTTGAGATACTGCTCGAGGATCTGCTGCTTGCCGAGGTGGTGCTCCAGCCTGAGTGCCCAGAGTGCCTGGCGCAGCTTGCCGGTCCAGCTCCGGTCGATCGGCTGCAGCAGCCGGGCCAGCTGCATGGTGATCGTCGAGGCGCCGGAAACGACCCGGCGGTAGAGAAGATTGTCGCGGGCGGCGCGGAACGCGGCTTGCCAGTCGACGCCGTGGTGGTCATGGAACCGCCGGTCCTCCAGCGCGACGAACGCGCCGAGCAGGTCGGGATCCATCTGCTCCAGGGGCACCCAGCCCGCCATGCTCCCGTCCGCGGCGCGGGTGGACCGGAGCACGACTCCATGCCGGTCCTCGATCGTGAGCGTCTGATAGGGACGCGGGGTGAGGAGGGCGGCTGGAATCGGAGTCAGGATCCACGCCGCACAGGCGATTGCCAGCAGGGTAGTGACGCCGGCGGCGCCCACCGCGGTCCCGCCGAGTCGGCGGAGCGCTCGACCGGGGGCCCCCGCCCCGATCACTGACCCACGATCGCAGTCAGCGGGCATCTGGCACTTGCTTTGGTGTCACCGTGAAGACCCCGCCATCACTTCGGCCCCGCACCGCCGGATTGTACATCTCCTCCGCCTGCGCCGGCGGACGGACGAAGGTACCAGGCGTCGTCGCACGCGCGAGGTAGGTGGCGGTGTAGGTCCCCTTCCAGAGCACCGTGGCGAAATAGACCACCCGGTCGTCGCGCAGCTCCTTGTGGTCGAACGGGGACCACCAGCCCGAGTCCCAGCTTCCGTAGTACCAGCGATCCTCGTCGCTGCCCTCTCCGGAGTCGCCTTCGTCGCCCTCGCCCGCATTCGCGTTGGCGAGATAGTCGTTGGCTGCGCGCCCGGCTCCGGGCCCCGGAAGGCCTCCGGCCGTGCGGAGGCTCAGGTCAATCGCCTCTAGGCCGGCGGGCAGGGCGTCGTCGAGCACCACGAACTGCCGGTCGGCCGGAACCGTGACCCGGAGCCGCACCCGGACGATTTCGCCCTCGCGGGCATCGATGATCGGCCTCGGATCGTCGAACCGCTCGTACCACCGCTCGACCTGGATGCCGGCCTCGTCCGGATTCAGCGGGCGCTGGAGCGGAACCTCGCGCACCGTGAGGTAGTAGTAGATCGGCGTTCCCCCCGCCGTTGCAGCGATCGCGAGCCGCAGGCGGCGTTTCTCACCGGAGGGGTTCTCGAGCAGGCCCGAGAGCGCAACGCTCGAATCGCCGGGAAGCCGTGAACCGGCGGTCGCGGCGAAGAGAACCCGGCCACCGCCAGTCACCCGGAATCCGCGGCCCGAGGCGGCCTTCTGGCGCAGGCTGAAGGCGGCGAGCGCCGAGATCGTCGCGGCATAGTCCTGGGTGTTCCACCAGTCGAGTCCGGTGGCACGCTGCTGCTGGACGAGGGTCTCGACCAGCGGGCCGATGAGAGCGTGGCTCGAGTCGACCGCAAGCGTCGCGGTGAGCAGTCGGCCGACCGGCCGGATCCGTGAGCCGAAGTAGTGGTAGGATGGCACCGCCGAATCGGGAACGATCGCGCGGCGCCCTTCGACGCGCACGGTGCTCCAGACCGGGTCCAGCAATGCGCGCGCCGCCCGGGTGGCGCCGCGCCGCGAGAGCACCTCCGCCAGCCGCGCCTTGTCCTCCCAGGCCAGCTGTGGCGCTACCCGGAGCAACTCGTTCTCGGCGGCAAGATCGGGCCGCCTGAGGCGACTGAGGTAATCCGCAGCCGCGACCTGATCCGCCAGCCGGATCTTCAGTTGATCGTACCAGCCGATGACCGGCGCCCGGATCGGGACCGGGTTGTGCAGTGAGGCCGACAGGTAGTCGCCCAGGCGCGCCAGGACGGTATCGCTGACGGCAACGCCCGCCGCGCGGGCGTTGAGCAGCGTGATGCCGGCAAGCGCGCTGAGCCACGGTGTCGTCCAATCACCCGATCCCCAGTACCCGATGCCCCCATCCGGCCGCTGCCGGCTGCTGATGACGCCAACCGCCTTTTCGATCTCGCGCTTCGGCTCGCCCTTCATCAGCGGTGCGCCGAGCGCGAGCTGCGCGCGGTATAGCGCGATGATCGGTGCGGCCGCGCTGCTCACCTGCTCCGTGCACCAGTAGGGATAGACCATCAGCTCGTACTGCATCGCGCGCACGATGCCCAGCGGCGAGGTCCCCAGACTCAGCTCCAGGCGGGACCGGTCGGGGTCGATGCCCTCCGGCAGACTGAAGTCGGCTGTCGCCGTATCCGCGAGCACTCCAGCAATCGTGTACGCCCGCGGGCGAAAGGCCGGCTGCACCGCGAGCCGCTGCTGAACGGCGTCCGAGGCCCCGGCGCCCGTCACCTGGAACCGGAAGGTGGCGCTGTCGGCGCCGCCGGGGCGGCCCTCACCCGGTTGACGGAAGTCGAATCGGACCTCGCGGCCCCGACCCGCCTCGAGCATCGCCGACTGCGTCGCGCTGCCGCCCAGCTGCGCGCCGATGGCCTCGGCGGACACCCGGACGGTCGGAGTCCCGCCGACCCGCTGATTCACCACCACGCCGGCGGTGAACCTGTCCCCCTGCCGGACGAACCGCGGCAGCGCCGGCCGCGCGAGGAGCGGCCGGGTCACGAGCAGCGAGGACTGTCCCTTGCCGTAACGGTCGCCGGCGGTGACCGCCACGCCCATCAGCCGGAAAGTCGTCAGGTTGTCGGGCAGCTTCGCGCGGGCGATGACGACCCCGGTGCTGTCGGTGACGACACTGCCGAGGAAGAACGCGGTGGTCGTGAAGCGGGAGCGGAGCACTTCGCTCTCACCGAGGCCGCCACCGCCGCCGGGAGCGCGTCCCCCCTTCTCGCCTTCCGGCACCTGGGGCGCCACGGTAGTCAGGTTGCTCGCGAGCCGCATGCCGAGGCCGCGGGGCTGGTAGAGGAGATCGATCGGATCGGGCGTACGATACCCGGTGAGCGCCAGCACTCCTTCGTCCACGGCCCAGAGCGTGACTTCGCTCCGCTGGCCGGCCCCCCGTATGTCCTTCACCCGGATTCTGACTTTCGCCGTGTCACCGGGCCGGTATTCCTTCGCGAGGGGTTCGAGCACGACCGCGAGTCGCTTCACTTCGGGCGTCACCCGCAGCTCGGCGTAGCCGACCCGGATGGTGGGCCGACCCGGATCGTCCAGCGGTCCGGGGGCGGCGCTGCGGCCGCGGGCCACGATGATCGAGACGAACGCGTTGGGCGCGTACATCTCGGTAATCGGGAACTTCAGTGTCGTCGTGCCCGAGGTGAGTCGCAGCCGTCGCTGCTCGAGCAGCCCTTCGCGTTCGACCGTTATCCACGCCTCGGCGTCGGTGAAGGGCGAGGCGAAGAGCACGGTCGCCGTGTCACCGACGCTGTACCGGTTCCGGTCGGGGATCACGTCCATCTTGAACTGAGTCTCGTCGCTCCACGGCACCCATTCCTTGCCCGTGACCCAGCGATAGACACTGGTGACCACTTCGCGCCCGGCCTCATCGACTGCGCGGAAGCTGGCGATGTAGGAGCCGCCCGCGGCGGGGGTGAATTCGCAGTCAACCGGATCGGTCCTGCTGACCAGCCGGCAGCGCGCCACGGTGTCCGACACCCACTCGCCGACCGTTTCGGCATACCCCGCGCGATCGCGGTGAACCTGGTGCCACTCCCGCCGAACGACGGCGCCGCCGATCGCGACGCCGGTCACGCGCCTTCCATCCGGCCGCACGGCGATCAGCGCGATGCGCTGCGCCACCCCCGAGGACCAGAAGTACGAGGTGCCCAGCGGTTTGGCGCCTATATAAAAGGAAGCAGGATGAACGATGCTGGTAACGGAGGTGGACACGGTCTGCCGGTTCACGTCCGTCACTGTCGCTTCGAGAGTCGCGACAGCGGGCCGGCCCTTGGGAGGTGCAGTCAGCACGCTGGCGATCCGCCGCTGCCCGCTCGCATCGAGCGTGTCGGTCCCGCTCCCGGTCACCTGCACCGCCGGGCCGCGCTCCTGGTCGTCTTCCCACCAGGAGCCGTTATCACCTATGAAGTAGCCCTCGGTATCGGGAATCAGGAGATCCCAGTAGCCCATGGACGACTGACGGGCGGTCCAGCTCAGTGCCGCCCGCCCCATCGGCGCGCCGAAGAGGTACCGCGCCTGCACCAGCGCGGAGAGCGTGTCGCCGGGCAGACGGGTTCCCGAATCGGCAGCCAGATCGACCAGGAACTCCGGCGGCCGGTACTCGGCGATCCGGTACCCGGCCGATCCGATGTCGATCCACCTGCCCTCGCGCTGCTTCTGGATCCGGACCCGGTATTCGCCGAGCGGCAATGTCGGGGGAAGAGTGATGGTCTGGCTCGCCGTCCCGAACGGCGAGAGCCGGGTCGTCGCTTCTTTCAGTATTCCAGCTTCGCGATCGGTGAAGATCCAGTGGAGGGAATCTCCAGTGGCGGGGACCCGCAGTGCGCCGAGCGGGCCGTCCCGTACGATCGCCTTGGCGTAGAGCGGCTCGCCCGGACGGTAGATGCCACGCTCGGTGAACACCGCGCCGGCGAGCGGGAAGCGCCGGTCACCCCAGGCACTGCGCACATTGAACCGCCAGGGACTCAGGTCCGCATCGTACTGGCTGATCGCAGTGACCGCGCGATCGGTGCCGTAGACTGCCGCGATGTAGCCCTCGAAGCCGCGATACCGGTTCTCCTGATCGTCCGCCGCCGGCGGAACCCGGAATCGGCTGAGGCGCGCCACGCCTTCCTGATCGGTCCGCGCTGTGGCCCGTGCCCGTCCCTGCCAGTCGAAGAGCGTGACCGCCGCGTCCCCACGCGGGCGCCCGTCACTCGCGCCGGTGACCCAAACGACACCTTCATCGGCGCCGATACGCGCGTGCACGCCGAGATCGGTCACCTGCACGATCGCGTAGGGAATCGCCGCCCGGGTCATGCTGTCGAGGCCGGGACTCGTGACCTTGACCACCTGCAGCGTCGGGGCCCGCGGCCTCGATGCGTTGAAGACCGGCAGCTTGAGGCCGAAGATGCGCACCCGGTCACGGGGAGCCGAGACCGGGATCTTCCGGTGATCCGCGGTCGCCATGACCGCCGCGATCGTGCTGTCCCGGCCAACCCAGCGAGTGTACTGCAGGACGCCCGCCTCCAGGCTATCGGGCACGGTGCCGATCGCGACGTCGAGCGTATCCACGTTCACGTACTTCACCGCGAGGGTACGGAATCCGACCCGCTCGATCGTCATCCGGCCGTAGGCGTACTCCACCAGTGGCGCATAGCCCGTGGTGGTGAACCCGGACGCGGGATTTCCCCCCAGCGGCTGGCCGAAGACGTCGCGAAGCGCGGTATCGACCACCACCGCGTACCCCGTGTTCGGCTTGAGGGTCGCCTCGAGGTTCCACTGGGCGGACTCCTCCGATGTGTCCGAGATCGTGAACGGGACCTGGGGGTAGATCCGGACCCGGCGCAGGAGTTCCGCTCCCCGCACCGGTGTCGAGAACCGCAGGTCGACGCCGCCGGCAGGGCAATACCTGCCGCCGCTGCATGAGGCCTTCACAATCGAGAGGGGTCCGTAGGTATGGAACCCCCACTTGAGGAATGGGCTCGTCCCTTCGGGATCGATCGAGGAGGCCACGACCAGCTCGCCGGCGCAGTCGAGCGGAAGCGCCCGCTCGGGAACGAACTCCACGATCCGGCGAAGAGGGTCGGCCGCGCGGTCACGCTGGTAGCCTCCGGCGTCGCGAAACTCCCAGGGATCCTTCGCCCCGATCGCCCGCTGATCGGTCGGCTTGAGCCGGATGACGCCGGGGGTGCGGCAGGTCCGCGCAAAGTCGAGATACGCCACCGCCCCCGAGCCAGCGAGCTCGAGTGGCGCGCTGAAGACGATCCGGAAACGGGTGTCGGGAGTGAGAAACAGGGGGTGGTTTTCGCCGTTAACCGGCAGCCCGGTGAGCACGCGCGGGCCCCCCACCGAGAAGGTGAACCGGTAGGGCTCGGCGAGCCTGGCGCCGTCCATTGCGGCGAACGAATTGCCGATCGTGACGGTGTAGCTTGAACCGGGTTTGAGCGGACTCGCGGGCGTGAATCGGATCGTCACGGGGTCGCGCCACTCGAGCCGGCCGTCGGTCACGGGCTCGATACCGAATATCGTCCTCGGGTCGACCGTGCGGTCGAGGGAGCCGGCCACGGGACGGTCGAAGGTCACGGTGACCACGGCGGCCGGGGACGCATCGCCCGAAGGAGAGACCCGCAGAACGCGGAGCGCCGGCGAGGCCGAGGCTGCATAGCCTCCGACCGCGAGGAGGGTGGCGGCGCGAAGCAGTCGCATGAGGAGCATCCCGGGAGGAGAGAATGGTCCGGGAAGTATGCGGGAGGCGAACAGGGAAAGGGAGGCCGGTGCGGGGTTCGGAAGGTGGCGGCGGAAATGCGCCCTTCACGCATTCCCGCCGGCGGTGTTGCGGCCGCCTGCTTCCACCATCCGGACCTTCTCGGGATCACTGCCTGCTGCTGCGAGAAACCTGGGAATTGCCCTCGCGCGGTAAACCCCACCACGCCTTCCGGGGGCCCCCCGTTCTATTCGACCGAAACCACCCAGCCGTAGTCTTCCAGCCGGACACCGCGGCTTGTCACCGTCCCCGCGGGAAGCGGTATCTCGACGAGGTGACTGACCCGGAGGTACATCGCACGCACCGCCTCGCTGAATCCCGGCGAACAGTCGCCGCTGACCTCGGCCTGTCCGCCCTGGGCCGGCGGCGTCCAGACCAGCCGCATTCTCGGCAACTCCCCGCTCGCGTCGACCTCGCCGGTGGCCATCACGATTCCACTCCCCTTCACCGTCAGACGGCACGACAGCGAAGAGGTCGGGTGCGAGCCGCAGAAGCTGATCGTCGAGGTCCGCACCAGGAAACCGGAGTAGGTGTTCCCGTCCGACCGGCCGAGCGATCCCTCGAGCGTCTCCTGGCCGCCGTTGAGACAGCCGCTCGCATCGCTCAGCTGGGGCCACTCGCTCACCAGACGGATGCGGTAGGTCCCGCGGAGGCGGTCGCCGTTGTCCGGTCCGATGGCCGGCGCCAGGGCAAGAGCGGCGAGGCGCAGTTCGGCCGGCGTTCCATTCGCCTGACCATTCAATCCCTGCGCGCTGGCGGACCGGCCCCCGGCCGCGGCCAACAGGAGGAAGATGGCTGGAGGGGTGATCGTCGGTCTCATGTCGCCTCCGTGAGTGTGGTGCGTCCGGCGCCATTCGTAATGCCAGCACCGTGCCACCAGGCCCACGACTGCTGCCCGAACTCCCATCGCCGCACACCGCAGCCACTTGAGTCGACCGGACCCGACGCGATCACCCTCCGCTCCCGGCGGAGCCGCCGACATTCCTGTCGGCGGCCGGGGGCAATCCGACAATTTCGATCAGCGAAAGCGACGCCAGTCGATGCGGTACTTCCGCACCTTGTAGTTCAGCACCCGCTCGGTCGTCTTGAGCACTCGCGCCGCCCTGGCGCGGTTGCCCCTGGTCGTCTTGAGCGCGTCCTCGATGAGGTCCTTCTCGAGGACCGCGACCGCGGCGCCCAGCGAACCGGTCGGTCCGGTTCCGCTCGCCTCCGCGGTCTGGAGGGTGGGCGGCAGATGGTGAGCGTGGATCGCCTGCCCCTCCGAGACGACCACGGCGCGCTCGATGATGTTCTCCAGCTCCCGGACGTTGCCCGGCCAGTGGTAGCTCACCAGCATGTCGATTGCGGGCGTGGTGATGCGCTTGACCGGCCGGCTGTGCATCCGGGAGAATTTCTCGACGAAGTGATCGGCCAGCAGGAGGAGGTCCGGTTTTCGATCGCGCAGCGGCGGCACGAAGATCGGGAAGACGTTCAGGCGGTAGTAGAGGTCCTCGCGGAACGCCCCCTCGGCGATGGCCTTCTCGAGATCCTTGTTCGTCGCGGCGATCACCCGGACATCAACCCGGATCGTGTCCTGGCCGCCGAGACGCTCGAACTCCCGCTCCTGGAGCACCCGGAGCAGCTTCACCTGCGTCGCGGGCCTGAGCTCGCCGATCTCGTCGAGCAGGAGGGTGCCGCCATCGGCCAGCTCGAACCGCCCCTTGCGGCGCGCCAGCGCGCCGGTGAAGGCACCCTTTTCGTGCCCGAACAGCTCCGATTCGATCAGCGACTCGGGAAGCGCTGCGCAGTTCACCGCGACGAACGGCTGCTCCGCGCGCGGCGAGTGGTAGTGGATCGCCCGGGCGATCAGCTCCTTGCCGGTGCCCGATTCGCCGCGCAGCAGGACCGTCGTAGCGGTGCCGGTGACCTGGGCGATCTGGCGCTGCACGTCCCGCATCGGCCCGCTGGCGCCGATCAGCTGCGAGAAGTCGTATCGCTCCCTGAGCTCGTGCCGGAGGTGGCTGTTCTCCTCGCGCAGAGATTGCCGCTCGGCATCGACCGGCCGGGGCGACATGAGGGCCAGCCCGATGAGGGAGGTCACCACGTCGAGGAACTTGAGCAGATGATCGTGGTCCCGGTCGCCGCGGTACGGCAGATCGACTGCCAGCGCGCCGACCGGCCTCAGATCGAGCAGGATCGGCACGCAGACGAAAGTGATCTCCTGGCCGGGCTGATCCGAGCGCCGCGCCGTCCGATGCAGGAACAGCGGCTCCCGCGCCGCGTTAGCAACCACGACCGGCCGTCCCGACTCGACGACCCGACCGGTGATCCCCTCGCCAAGCTGGTACCGCGCCTGTTGCCCCTCGAAGTCGATGCCGGCCGATGCCTCGATGTACAACTCGTGCCGGGTTTCGTCGAGCAGGGTGACGGCACCGCGAATCACCCCCCAGCGCGACTGCAGCAGGCCGAGGACTCGGCGCATCCCCTCATTGAAAGTTGGCGCGCCGGTCAGGGCCTGGCTGATGTCGAACAGCGTGGCGAGAGCGAGGCTCTCCTCGCCGCCGGCCGAACCGTCGGGGGCTGCGTCGGGACCCCGCTCAGCGGTGGCGGTGGAATGGCCCATGGAGTGACTCCAGAAGTGAAGGGACCCGTGCCCCGGTCCCTCGTCGCGCCCGGTACGACCGGCGAGGACGGTTCCGATCGGGCAGCTCCCAACGCCGGTCGAGACGGCTCATGGGGGCGCTCCGCTCCTCGAAGCCTCCGGTTCGGTGCCGAAGCTGCCGAAGCGCAACATAGCTCGAGAGATGCCGGCCGTCAACAGAAATGCTCATATTGTGCGCTTTTTACTTGACATTCTTTCAGCAATAACGAAGGAACCGGCCATACGGCCGGTTTCTAATGCATTCTATGTCAAAATTATGTGACAGCTGGAAAACCGTCAGGGCGGGCTTCCGGCCTCGTGAAGGCGCTTGAGGAGCTGGATCTGACCCGTATGGTAGGCGTCGTGCGCCGCTACCCCATGGATCTCTTCGGCCGGAGTCCAGCGCGCTCCCGGTCGCCGGCGCCCCAGCAGAGCGGGAGAGAGGGACTCGACGGCCGCCTTGAGCCGCCGGTGCTCGAGGTCGAGAAGGGCCAGATCGCGCCGCCAGGCGCTCGCATCCGGCTGGCGCGGGAGCCGGGGCCAGTTCGCGCCGGGACGTTCAAACTGGAGTGAGGAATCCCCCAGGAGCCGCCGGCGCACGCGGTACTTCCAGTATGCGGTGTGTAGCGCCAGCTCCCAGTTGTTGTGCCGCCCGGGCTCGGGCCGCCACAGCGCGGCCGCCGGCGTCATTCCCCGGAGCGCTCCCTTGAGGGTCGTTCCATGCCAGCCGCGCCGGGCGTAGCAGGCATCGAGGATATCGAGCAGCATCCGGATCCGTGGGTCAGGCGCGCCGCCCATGCTGCACCTCCCTTCTGTGGCTGCTCGGCCGGGTCAGACGCCCGCTTCGCCGGACGGCAGGGGACCCCCGACCGGTGTCGGGCCGGGAATTGTACGGGCCACCTCGCCGCCCGCTCGCCGGGCCGCCTGGCCGGTCACGATCGCCGCGACGCCCACGATGATGACCACCGAGGCGATGAGGGCGCGGAGTGTCAGTGCTTCGCCGCCGAGCGCCCACCCCAGCAGCACGGCGAACATCGGATTCACGTACCCCGCCGTCGCGACCTTGGCCGGGGTGCTCACCTTGAGGAGCCAGGCAAACGCCGTAAACGTGATGAGCGAGCCGAAGATCGCCAGATAGAGGAACGACACGAGGGACCGCGCCGTCACCTCCGAGGGGTGAAACCGCCCCAGGTCTCCCGACGCCGCACTCAGGAGAAGCAGAAGAACTCCCCCGCACAGCATTTCCATCCCGGCGACCATGCCCGACCCCGAAGGGAGCCGAGCGCCCCGGCTGTAGACCGACCCGGCCGCCCAGGCGAGCGTGGATCCGGCCAGCATCAGCGCCCAAAGGGGGTTCACGTGCTCCGCCCCGGCCAGATGCCCCGGCGCCACCAGGAACGCCACACCCGCGAAGCCGAGCACCAGCCCCAGAATCACGGGGCCAGTCGGCCGCTCACCGCCGGGCCGCAGCCATTCAAGCAGCGCGGTCCACAGGGGGACCATCGCGACCAGCAGCGCGGTGAGCCCCGAGGAAAGCTCCTGCTCCACCCAGACTACCGCTCCGTTACCGCACAGGAAGAAGAGCGCACCCAGGACGAGGGTCGTGCGCCAGTGGCGCGAGTCCGGCCGGGGCCCGCCCGATGCGCGTGCCCACACATAGAGTACGCCGCCGGCCAGCAGGAACCGGAAGCCCGCCATGAGGAGCGGCGGAATCGTCCGGATCGCGAACGCGATGGCCAGGTAGGTCGAACCCCAGATCAGGTACACCGCCGCGAAGGCCGCGACCAGTTTCCAGCGCGGCTGAATGCGGTCTGGACTCATGACTCGCCATCCGTCGCCAGCGCCCCGAGGGGCAGGGTCCCGGTTTCCTTCACCGTGTTCAGCACGATCGTGGTCCGGGTCGCGCGCACGCTACCGATGGCGCCGAAGCCCTCGCGCAGCAGCCGTCCGAGCGCCTCCGTGCTCTCCGCCCGGACCTTCACCAGATAGCAGTCCTCGCCCGCGACGTGATGCACTTCCTGCACCTCGGGAATCTGCGCCA
>Ga0153915_10002521_pt1 | contig 16712 bp, 17 predicted proteins | sample Opewatmetagenome_2_FD_107003 | JGI IMG/M metagenome (GOLD analysis project Ga0153915, IMG submission 107003) | Freshwater wetland microbial communities from Ohio, USA - Open water 3 Core 3 Depth 3 metaG | ecosystem: Environmental > Aquatic > Freshwater > Wetlands | place: USA: Ohio, Lake Erie...
AAAATCTATTTTAAGGTAAAAAGAGCAGGAGCGGATGAAAAATCTGCCCGGGTCACTTTCGCGATAAGCAGGGATTCAGTCGGAGCACCGATTTTATACAGGCAGATGCCGATACCATTTTATCTGGCTGAAAAACAGCTTGATTCAATGAATTATGTGCTTATTGACATCGGTAGCAATAATCCTCCTCATGTTGCAATGAGGTCATTCCCGGTTTGCGGTAACTGCCATTCATTCAGTGCTGACGGCAGTACAATCAGCCTTGATCTGGATGCAGGACGCAGAGACAAGGGAGGTTATTTTGTTTCGCCAATCAAGGACACCATTATGTTTAATATTGACAATTACATGTCATGGTCAAAAATTGAAAAAAGAAGCACATTTGGCTTATTCTCGAAAATTTCTCCTGATGGCCGGCATATTGTAACAACAGTGAAAGACCGGGTTGTATCCAAGAATCCCCCTCTGGACAGATACGAAAGTTTTGCGTTTTCTCTGCTTTTTTTCCCTGTAAATGGGAATCTCGCCGTTTATGACCGGGAGTCGCGCATTTTAAAAGAACTTCCCGGTGCAAACCTTGATGAGTACGTTCAGAGCAATGCATTCTGGACACCTGACGGTAAGGAAATTATTTTTTCAAGAGCCAGAGCTTTGCCCAGGGATAGCGACATTTATAAGCTTGCTGTGGAGGATAAATTCCTTCTTCAGCAGTTTGAAGAAAGAAAGGTGCCTTTTAAGTATGATCTGTACAGGATCCCTTTTAATGATGGTAAAGGAGGAAAGGCTGAACCAGTAAAGGGTGCTTCCAATAATGGTAAAAGCAATTATTTTCCTGCAGTGTCACCTGACGGGAAATGGCTTGTATTCTGCCAGGCTGAAAACTATATGCTCTTAATGCCAGACAGCCGTCTTTACATTGTTCCGCTTAAAGGAGGCAAACCAAGAATGCTCAAATCCAATTTATATTCACTGAACTCATGGCATGCCTGGTCGCCTAACAGCAAATGGATTGTTTTTGCATCGAAAGGGCTTAGTGTTTTTACTGATTTATTCCTTACACATATCGACGAAAAGGGAAATGCTTCAATTCCCGTCCTGGTCGATAAGGCAAGAGCTTATCACAGGGTAGCCAATTATCCGGAATTTGTTAACCGGCGACCTGACAGAATATTTGACATGGAGTACGACTATGTTGAGCTGGCACACATCAGAATGGCTTTGCGGGAAGGAGACAAGCTAAAAGCCAGGCAGCTTTTCGATAAACTCATGGAGCAGCAGCCATTTTTGTTCAGCGAGGATTACCTGACTTTAAGCGAATTCCTTTTCAGAATGGGATTATCCGAAGAATCGAAGAAATATGCAGAGCTTGCCCGGAGCTCAATTAATTCAAATGTACCTGAAAACCAGTAGCTGAACACGAATTACCTTACAGCCAGCCTATTTACATAAATCCTATCTTTAAGGAAGATATATCAGATAAAACTAGATGAAGCAAAACAGATTTTCAGCAAGGGACAGGATTTCAAGTTTCAGGAATGCATTAAATGGGTTAAAGGCTGTAATACAAGGGGAACCTAATTCATGGATCCAAATAGCAGTTGCTTTGTGTGTTATAATAGCTGGATTTCTATTCAAAATAACAAATGCTGAGTGGATTTCCCTGGCTTTTGCAATAGGGTTGGTAATTTCCCTGGAAATAATTAACACGTCAATTGAGAGGCTAGCGGATTTTATTTCTCAGGAAAAGCAGGAATCAATAAAAAAGGTTAAGGATATTTCTGCTGCAGGCGTTTTAACGGGAGCTATTACCGCTTTAGCTATAGGATTGATCATATTCCTGCCTAAAATATTTAAGCTCCTGGCTTTAAGAAATTAACAACTAACAAATAAAAATCAATAATATGCAAAGACGACTTTTTGTTAAAAACGCAGGAATTGCCTGTGGAATGGCGGCAATATCCCCATTATTGAACAGCTTTGATAAATTCAGCATGGCCGATTTTCCCCTTATGGATTTGCACGTACATGTGACTAACATGTTTACTATCGACAGCATAATGGCCATTGCTAAGAAAACAAACATCCAGTTTGGGATAGTAGAGCATCCAGCTCCTTTTGCCATCAGGAATAATGACGATCTGAAAAAATACATAGATAAGCTCAGGCCATATCCTGTTTACATTGGTCTGCAGCCAATCAGCCTTGGATGGTCAAAGGATTTTTCACCTGAACTATTATCCCAGGTAGATTATATCCTCATGGACCCGCAAAGAGTGCCGATGGGAAACGGGGAAACCCTGCAAATCTGGCAGTTTGATACTTACATTGAAGATACAAATGAGTTCATGAAACGCTACATGGCATATGCCATAGAAATCCTGAACAACGAACCTATTAATATTTTCGGCTGGCCTCTTTTCCTGCCCGTTTGTATTGCACGTGATTACTATACCCTGTGGACGGAGGAGCGAATGCAGCATATTATTTCGGCTGCAAAAAAGAGAAATATAGCAATCGAGATAAACGATATGGCCCATACACCTCATGAGAAATTCATACTAATGGCCAAAGCACAGGGATTGAAATTTACTTTTGGTTCTGATGCCCGGAATCAGATCGCAGGGCGGTTGGTCTATTGCAGGGAAATTGCAAAAAAATGTAACCTTACACGGGAGGATTTCTATTTTCCGAAGAGGATTATCGGGAAAGCTTGAAAAAAATTGCCTGTTTAGTAAACATGATGTGTATTTGACAGAGAAGATGATCAATAACAATTTTGGTACATGAGCATGCCGTACCATTTATACTCAAATGAAACATGGGATGCCAAAAATAGGGCCTGTTTATGGATTGGCTTAAATGCAGGTTTATCGTTTAAATTCTAATTATTTAATTATGATTTGCAGAATCTGGCATGGTTACACAGCCTTTGAAAATGCTGACATATATGAGAACCTTCTCAGAGATGAAATCTTTACTGGCATAAAAAACAGGAACATAAAAGGATATAAAGGCATTCAGTTATTGCGAAGAAATATCAGGCGCGAAACCGAATTTATCACAATAATGTGGTTTGACTCCCGGGAAGCTGTCAAAGAGTTTGCAGGCGAAGATTATGAGAAAGCCGTTGTTCCTGAAAAAGCTCAAAAAGTCCTGTCGCGGTTTGATAAAAGGTCACAGCATTACGAGGTAAGGATCTGAGATCAGGAGTGTCCACAGATCAGAAGGGTATCCCGGAAGTTTAAGGTCAGTCATCTCAGCTTGTGTATCAATAAAGATTAATAATACTTATCTTTAGAGGAAAGAAAGAGTTGTGCATGGACAGGCATGGGAAGCCAAAACATATAGGAATAGTTGCATGCAGTTACGAAGGAGCGTCTCTTTGCTATCAGACAATCTGCAAAGAAGGATCAAAATATCTGGGTAAGCACGCCCATCCGGAAATAAGCCTTCATAATCATCCGCTGAATGAATATATGAAATTCATTATCCATGGCGATTGGCTGGGAGTGGCACAATTAATGTTATCATCGGCTGAGAAATTGTATAAAACCGGTGCTGATTTTTTAATTTGTCCGGATAATACTATCCATCAATCATTTTCATATGTTATTAAAAGTTCACCCCGTCCCTGGTTACATATAGGAAAAGAGGTAGTAAGAATTGCAGAGAAAAATAATTATAAAAAGCTGGGAATTCTTGGTACGAAATTTTTAATGGAAGGGCCGGTTTATCCTGATATCCTGGGAGAAAGAAATATTGATTATCTGATTCCTTCCGAAGAACAAAGATTAAAAATTAATGATATTATTTTTAACGAATTGGTATATGGAATTATAAAAGAAGAATCAAAGACCTATTTTTCGAATGTTATTAATGAATTGAAATCAAAAGGTTGCGATTCTGTGGTCCTTGGTTGTACAGAAATACCTTTAATAGTCCTTCCTGAGGTTTCATCCCTGCCAATACTGGATTCTACAAGGACCTTAGCGAGAGCTGCCTTAAAGTATTCAATTGGTAACGATGCCGGCACTTCTGACATCACATAAAATGAACCGACGAAATTAAAATAACTTGTTTCATCAACTTATTAAGGACTTTTGTTGTTAGTACATTGGTTTTAGAAAAGTATAACGTGCCGTCTTTATTATTATCTTTGACTTATGAATAATGAAATTGAAATACCAGACCATCTCCCTGATTTGACAAAGGAAGAATTAAAAAGAGAGGAAGATTTAAAAGCTGCTGCTAAACGCAGAGATGAGTATTCACTTGTTAGGGATCAGCAAGCGACGGAAGATAACGAGGCAATTGCACGCAGGCTGGAAAAAGAGAAAGAAAAAGAAAAACAAGATCCGGTTTAATAACAATAAACCCTCCGGGTAAACCTGAAGGTTTAGCATTCCAGTTTTGAGAATCCAATAATAAACTCAAATATTCACTCTGCTTACTCCGGCTTTACTGGCCAAAAGCCTGAAAATGTGCCAATAGTCCGGATTCTGATCTGTTAAATTTAGCCGTTTATCAAAATCTGAGAATTTCGCAATCTGAATTTAACTCCCTGTCATTGTATTGATAATCAATGCAATTGATTGAGATATGCATTCCTTAAATAATTCTCCCGACAGTTTCTGATAAAATCTGATTCTATTTTGACAAATGACATTCTTTGTTATGGGAAGTGGCATATTACTGTAAACAGTTTACCGGATTTAATTGATAAAGGATTCATGAAACTCGCTCAAATTCACACTAAATGAGGATTTGCGACTTGTTATAAACCTATGGGTTGAATAATTTTACTATGTAATAAAATACATCAAGCCATGAAAGCACGCTTTATGATAACATCAGATGAAACGGGGACGATTCTTCTAAGACGTAAAAGAATTGCCAAAGCATTGAGATGGTGGTTACGTCAGAATGGATTCACGTACAAGTTCACTTTTTTCTGCAATTAGGTCATACTTCCAAATCCTGGTAATAATGAATATTCTATCGGAAATAATCCAGGACTTGAAGTAATTAATGACACTTATATGAAAAAACTTATACTTCTGGTTCTAATTGGCACAACAATAGCATGCAGCACAGCAAAAAAAACTTCTTCATTTATTAAAGAAGATGAGTTATTTAACTCCAGAAAATATATTGGAAACTTTATAGATTATTGCCATACCGGGCCGGAGTCTCTTGGAGGTCCTCATCTCATCTGGATTAAGACTACACTGTACAACACCTTTGGCAAACTTTCGGCATTCGGTAAAAAATGTGATTTTTCGGCCGGGGATAAAATTTATCTGAGAAGATTGTATCAGACCCCGGGAAATTATGGATATTGGGAATATCAGATCGAAAATGATTCTTCAGTTGTTTACAGGTTAAGTGATTTCAGATATGAAAATAATGGTTTAGTGCGGGGTGGGTTTTAATAACAACATTTTTGCATTTTCTTTATTCATTTCCACCAAGCGTATTTAGTCACATATAATTGATGGGGAAAAATGCACTGTCTTCGGTGAAAGAGCTGCAACCGAAAAAAAAATTGACTTTGGTGCAAACATTTTTTAACTTTGATATTGATTTAGCCATTGCTTATGTTATGGCAAAATGGTCCCTTATTCCTCAGAATATACTAACTTTATTAAGCTATAATAACCTTCCGTGTATTATTCATAATGTATGAAAAAGTTTGGCAAGCTGGAAAAAGTAGACCTCCATGAACTCTGGTACGGAGGAGCCGCAGATTTTACCCCCTGGTTATCTGAAGAAGAGAATATTGTTGAACTTGGAAATACAATCGGAATGGAACTTGAAGTCCAGGAACAGGGGCAAAGAGTTGGAGTATTTCAGGCAGATATCCTGTGTAAAGATGTTCTGACCGATCATTTTGTCCTGATAGGAAATCAATTAGAACGATCAGATCACACTCATCTTGGACAATTAATAACCTATGCTGCAGGGCAGCAAGAGGTAAGTGTAATCTGGATTGCCAAAGCATTTTCTGAAGAACACTGGGCAGCGCTGAGCTGGTTAAACAAAATCACAGATGACTCTATCAAATTCTTCGGTATCGAAGTTGAAGCCTATAAAATTGGAGACAGCCTGCCTGCACCAAATTTCAAGGTTGTAGTTAAACCAAATGGGTGGACTCAGCAAGTAAGAAAATCAACTTCCCAGCAAAAACTTACAGACATTGAACTATTACAGCTTGAATACTGGCAGGGTCTCAAAAATTTCATGGAAGCAAACAATAGTTTTGTAAAACTGCTCGGGACACCACCAAAAAGCTGGTTTAACATTGCACAGGACAGAGGCAGGTATTTTCTCACAGTAACTGTTAATACACGGGATAATAGTCTGAACATATGGCTGAATATTATCGGAGAAAGGGCAAAGGAGGATTTCGACAAGCTATATGAAATTGCTTATAAAGATTCACTTGTTGAAGTTAATCAAAACCTGATGTGGTATAAAATTCAGGCAAAAGTTGGATGTACAATAACCTTAAAAGCTTACGCTGACTTTATGGAAAAAAATGACTGGACTAACCAATTTGTCTGGTTTAAAGAGAATCTTGAAAAATTCGATAAATACTTCAGACCAAAGATTAAAGAATTCTACAGCTGAAACTCAATTGACCTGATTTTATACAGCAGGTATTAGTCTGTTTATTCCGCTTTGATGCCGATTTTCACTTGAAAATGTTACAAAAAGGCAGGCCAGTGTTAACAAATTAATTGGATTATTATATCTGGTTAGCCGAACTTTGTACTTAAAATATTGCATCTTTTTCTGCCTGAACTTCAAAACAAGAATTACAGTCCAATTACTGACAACATAAAATCCATGACTTTTAAATTAAATAAAAATCACAGGGATTACCTGTATTGGCTTTGGCCGATTATTTTTATGGGCCTGGCATTTGTTGCAGTTAAATTGGACAAACATAACAATTCATCACCTACCCATCAGGATACCAGTGTTAATGTTGATTCCTCCAGAGCCATCAGCGCACAAACGATAATACCGGATAGTAACTTTCATTATTGACTTTGGTATACGGATAGTTTAACTTTGGTTATACAATACCTGTAATCTTTAAATTATTCTATCATGAGAGAAAGGATTCAACAAAGTGCTCCATCAAGTGCAGTTTATGGACTGGGACTAATTGGAGCTGCGATCTATTTTATTTCAACTGCCGCTAGTTTCTGGATAGGTGTATTAGGATTCCTGAAGGCTATTGTTTGGCCAGTTTTTCTTGTTTTTGAGGCATTCAAACATTTAGCAGTGTAACATCAGTAAAGCAGACGTATAATCTTCAGCACTGTAAATGCTGATTTAAAACTATGGTTTTGCTTTAGGATGTTTTGATTTATCCAGCCTGGCTTGAATGGCTGAAATTATTGTTTTGTATTTACCAGTGTCTTTCAGCCTTAACGTCTCGCCCTTTTCATCTGCCAAACGCCATTTAGCAGCTCTTTCAATGCTATCAGCTTTTATCCTGTATGAATTAGCGATACGTTCTTCAGGGGTATATAATTCTTTCATTTTAGCATTCAACGCATTCTCATCCTCCCGGTACTTATGATATAATTCCTTCATTTCCGAGGAAGATGGCAATTGAGGAGCGGCACTTATATCATATAATTCGGTTGCCATCTTAAGCTGAAGTTCCCAGAAATGGTTGCGTTGCAACAAAGCCCTGGCTTTATTGAAAAGTCCTTCAATTTTACCTTTTTCATTGATTACTACAGTATCTGGTTTGGATAAATATATGTAACCACACAAGATTATTACCGCCAATGTTATCAAACCCGCTTTACGCATAAAATTTACTTGTTTTAACGTGAGTTCGATATAAAGTTAAAAAGATAAAGCCATTGATTCATCGATTATATAATTAAATAAGACAAAATAATATTTATTCTCTATACAGTGGCAGGAACTGCCTGAAACGTCAACCTCCACTTTAAAATCTCAATAATCAATAAAAGTGCATTTAACAATTTTTGATGTTAGTCAACGCTGGTTACTGATTCATGGAATTTCCGAATTAATGGATTGGATTTCACTAATATAAAATGTAAACTTGTGTGAGTGTATTCAGTTTAGTGAGTTATTATTGATCAAAAAGTACCTCCCTGAAAACCTTTTTTAAAAATACTGCCTTCATACTCCTTAATTTGGGATCAGTTGCAATTTTACATTCTTGCGAGAAGGACAGAACAACTACTCCTATTGTTGAAATATTATTTAATCCTAATTTGACTTATGGAAAATTAGCAGATGTGGATGGAAATACATATAAAACCATCTCAATTGGCACACAGATCTGGATGGCAGAAAATCTTAAAACTACCAAGTACAATGACAAATCAAGCATTCCCTTAGTAACGGATAATTCAGCCTGGGCGAATCTGACTACATCCGGTTATTGTTGGTTCAACAATGATGAGACAACACATAAAAATGTCTATGGAGCGCTCTTTAACTGGTATTCAATCAATACTCGCAAATTATGCCCATCTGGTTGGCATGTTCCTGTCAAACGGGAATGGATGATACTTGCTGCGTATATTAATGAAAACGGTGGTAAGTTAAAGGAAACTGGAGTTACTCACTGGTTTGATCCAAATGCTGGTGCAACGAATGAAAGTGGATTTACAGCTCTTCCTGGTGGATTTCGTTCCCGTGAGGGGGCATTTTTTAGTATCAAGCAAGCCGGATTTTGGTGGTCAGCATCCGAATGTACTGAATGTGATGCATTTCCTGAATGGAATTTTATTGATGCGGAGGACTTCTCTCTTGGTGCAGAGTCTTACGGGTATGGCAATCAGCATGATAATATGTCGTTTGGTTATAGTGTTCGTTGCATTAAGAACTGAATACATTTTAAACAGTATTTTATCATCAGGTCTCGAAACAGTCAGTTTGAACTTCTAAAATTATCTTATATTTATAATAATCTCTAATAATTATGAAAATGAAAAAACGGTTTGTCATATTATTTATCCCTTTATTTACATCATGCCTGATTTTTAGTCAGACCAATAGTAATACCCTAAAATCTTCTAGCGATACAAAGTTCAAATTCAAATTAATTAATGTTTCAGAGTTGAACGCAGGAATTGGTCTTGGTGGCACAGATCGAGATTACTCAAAACAGTTTTTCGGTCTTACAAATAGTATTGGCTTTGGAGTAACCAGGAACTTAATTTGCGGAATTGGAACCGGGGTTTCTTTCTATAATGGAGGCACCATTGTCCCACTTTACTTTAATTTAAAATACTTTTTGATTTTCAATAAGATATCAATATATGGTTCTGGTGATGGAGGATTACTCTTTAATTTAACAAATTCGAGTCGTGGAATTAAATATTTCATAAATCCCTTTGTCGGATTATTATTTCCTGTTCATGATAACCTTAATGCCAATTTGAGTGGTGGCATATTCCTACAAACCAGCGATGAAGATACACGGGATAGTTTTGTCAATCTTAAATTGGGGATAACTTATATATTTAAAAACAGGAAAAATCGATGAAAATTTCGTCTGGTCAAGGAGCAAAGCGTTGGAAAATTTTACCCTAATAACCGTTTATGTTGCACGTGGTTGAGAACTGTTCTTTTTGTTGAAGTAATAAAACGAGATACTCGCCACGAGGAAAAGAAGTGCGAAATTATTTTCTAAAGTTTCATCAAGCCTCCGTGGGCTATCGACAGGAATGATTCTTTTGAGAATTAGTTCATAAATCACGAAATTGATTGGAAATAAAGGAGCGATCCATAATGGGGCAATTGGAAGATTGATTTTTTTAAAAATATTTTGCACTTTAGTTGATAATCTGCTGATAATGGGAATTAGCACAAAAAATAAGGCCACGAACAAATAGAAAATTCTGGCAGCATTAATTCGCACTCCAAACAAAGTAAAAAGAGTGCCGACATTATGCACATTGATTTCATGCTGCATGTTTTTTTCATTCAGCCACTCAGGGGTTTTTATATCTAGAATCCTTTGTCCCCAACTGATTTCTTCACCCAGACTAATCAAAAAGAATAAACATAATAAGAGATAGAAATAATTCTTATTTGTTCTGAATAGATAAATTCCCGTAATTGACTTTGAATAAAAGAATAGATAAAATAAAAGACATGCACATAATATATAACATACTACTGAGCATATCTCAATGGGTCCAGTTTCTAAAGCTAATTTATAAGCCTTCTCAGGATTGATTGTACAAATAAATATATAAGTTGCTGATATAAACAGGAATGCAAAAAATCCATACAAGTAATTCCTATTCATAGGTAGTCAAATTTTATTTACTTTTTATCTTGATTAATTATTCAAATTTAATATAACTTTTCACTAGTGTCCAATTAAATCACTTAAGAAAATAGTACTCCCCAAAAGTTTCCGCATAAACTCTCTGTCTCTTTTTTCCGGTAGGCGGTTTTGCCTCTTCCTGAACCTGGTATTTTTTTGTTGACTCCCAGAATGATTTTCCGCTCCTTGCAGCCACTGTCAACAAAGACTGTTTCAGGCAACCGTCCCTAAATACATAAGCCAGTTTTTGAATAGTTACCCGAAGATAGGGAACTTTTAAGATAAGTATAAGGAAATTAGTAATTTTGACCTAAATATTCTTGCTATTCAAAATGAAAACAATAGCAGAAAGGAAATCAATTCTTGATAAAGAAATTTTTAAGCACGTGAATCATGGGTGGAGAGTTGCAACCAGATCTGAAACACAATGCTTATTGGTGAAAGATAAAAAAGCAAAAGGTTGCCTTTTAATTGTTCTTCTCCTATTGTTTATTGTACCCGGAATAGTTTATTTATTTATGTATAAAGGAAGAAGTAGTCTTAATATTGAAGTAACTCCGGAGGGAAATATAAAATACAATACAACTGGTTTATCAAATTATGAAAAAATGGAACTGACATGGTATTAATTCTCCTTCCTGCCTTTTTATGTAAAATAAAGTTAACTTCAGCTTTTTCCTTCCGTAACTTTATTAATTAACCATGAATAAAGTTCGGTGAAATTCCCATTAAGAATATTGTCATTAATCATAATAATCTTTGTGATGCACTCCTGCAGGAAAGATGAAGTTCCTGCTGCTGTTACCGATATGGATGGTAATATTTACCATACAGTTTCAATTGGTTCTCAGGTCTGGATGGTTGAAAATCTGAAGACCACAAAATACAGGGATGGAAGCAATGTTCCGCTTGTTTCAAATGATATAGAATGGATGAGGTTAACAACTCCTGGTTATTGCTGGTTTGATAACGATCCGGCTACTTACAAAGGGACCTACGGTGCCCTATATAACTGGCATGCAGTTAATACTGGAAAACTATGTCCCACCGGCTGGCATATACCTTCAGATGCAGAATGGATGACACTAATGAACTATCTTGGAGGTATGAGTGTAGCTGGCGGTAAGCTCAAAGAAACAGGTACAGCACATTGGGACAGCCCTAATACAGGTGCAACTAACGAAACCGGCTTCACGGCTCTCGCCGGGGGTTGCCGTGGTATTGATGGCTATTTCATTTTGATCGAACAGCGTGGGGCATGGTGGTCTGTAACGGAGCTTAATCTTTGGAGTTCGATGAGCATTAATATTGACTATAATGACAATAAGATGAAAGATATCGCATACGGTAAAACAAATGGCATGTCTGCACGGTGCTTAATGAATTAATATGCACAGGTCCAACCGGGCGGATCCTAAACACTTACATTACTTGACTTTGGTTTAAGGATTGCGTAATTTTACGATATTTAAATCCATAAAATCGGAGATATGGCACAAAGAATTTTTAACAAGTTTACCAGGGTAAATTCGGTGGCGTTCTGGATTACAATAGGCATCGGGATAGCTTTGCTAATCTGCCTGGTATTCCTTTTTGTCAATTATACGATTGCTTCATTTTAATTCCTCTTCATCATCTGCGCGCCAGTTATTGAAGCAAACATAGATAGATAAAGCCCGTACTCTACAACCAATAATCCAATCAGGGCTTTTCCAAAAATCTTGCGAAAAAACAGTTACCCGAATTCTGGTCCGCTAATAAGGTATTGATATTTAATTAGACCACAGTAAGAATTGCTTTTAAGACTCATTCTAATAAAATGTCGTTGTTTTACGAAGCCTATCATCTCCAGCCATTTAACTAATTCTTCCTTGTCCTGGAGGATATCCATGGCTACCGGCTTAATATCTAATGATTCCAAAGCTTTTGATATAAGAATTCTGGCTGAACCTTGTGACAAAGCAAAAACAGGTCCGATATAGTTAAATCTAACACCATCCCTTCCAAACATATAACCATCTAACTTCTTATTTCTCTTTATCAAAAATGCTTTCCCCGGATAATTACTAAGCAAAGCCTGCAGAAGATAAGTCCTGTCAGTTCCAAATATCCTTTTATCAAGTTTAAGCACCTCTGAAAAGTTTTCGGGGTCAATATTTAACAGTTCACAATTGAATGCCTGTTTTTTAAAACTTTGTAACGAAGGATTTATCATCCTGTATATTTTATATTCATCGATAAAACCTAGTTTCTGATATAAAGGCAGCCCTGCAGGTGTAGCATCAAGTTTTATTGAATCAACATTTTTCAGGGCGCCAATAATATTTGTAAGCAGCATTTTACCGACACCCCGTCCTCTAAAGGATTTATCGACCAGCACCATTCCTATCCAGGCAACTTTGTTTGAATGATTCAAAGCAGTTGCTGTTCCAATAACTTTGTTATTGAATTCTGCTACAATACAGACATTAAGAGTATTTTCAAGCAACAATTTCCAATCGTTTTCAGTTTGGTTCCATCCTTCGGAATTTGATAAACCGAATGCCTGATTCAGGTCATTAGTTATCATAGGCCTAACCTTAAAAGTGAAATTGTCCGTCATAATTAAATCCAGCTAAGTTATTTTTTATGGATATTCGGGCATTTATTTACTTCCATTTTGATAAAATGCCTTTATAAATGGCTACTGCCTGTTCCAGTTTGTCTAGATAACAAAACTCATCAGTCTGGTGGGACATCTCAGGTTGACCTGGACCAAGAATTACGGTAGGTGCATGATTGTATAATTTTTGTAATACCGATCCGTCAGTCAAATAAGGAAGTGCCTTTGGAAATCCATTCCTCATGCTTTCAACTTTGCATACATCATACACTATTTGAATAAATGGATCATTTTCTGAAGTGAAAACCGGATTAAGATCGACCAGTGTTTCAATTACTGTTTCATCGCCAATTTCTCCCGCAAGTTTGTTAAGTATTTTATTGTGGTCAACCTTTGTGGTTGATCTGATATCTATGGTAAATTCAGCATGATCGGGTATTGAATTAATATTCATCCCACCACTTATCGTGCCAACATTTAATGTCGGATAACCAAGTAACGGATCTTGCTGAGCCTCAAAATCAAAATCCATTATTTTCATAATTGATCTGGCGGCTTTATAAATAGCATTAACTCCCAATTCAGGCATCGATGAATGAGCAGTTTTGCCGGAAGTGATAGCTCTTAAATAGAGGGCGCCTTTGTGACCGGTAACAGGCAGATTTGCGCTAGGTTCTCCAACAATTATAGCACTGGCCTCACCAAGTCCACTCTTCTTTTTGATAAGCTTTGATACTCCCTGACAGCCTAATTCTTCTCCTGCAGAAAAAATTAGCCTTACTCCTCCTGCCGGAGGAATTCCAATAAATGCCTCGATAGAAGCTACAATCATTGCAGCCAGTCCGCCTTTCATATCACTTGAACCCCGGCCCAATATTTTGCCTTCAGTTACCTTTCCTGTAAAAGGATCGAAACTCCAGGCTTTTCCCCCAAGCGGCACGGTATCAAAGTGACCTGAGAAAACTACAGGTGGCTTTTTTGATGATAATCCCTTTTCTGCTATAAGATGTAAGCGGTTGTCTTCGAAAATCGGATATTCGATTTTAAAGCCATGCCCGGCCAGAATACCTCCAACAAATTTTGCAATTTTATCCTCATTACCAGGGGGGTTTATTGTATTAAAGGACAACAGTTTCCTTGTTAAAGAAATAACATTCATAAGTACAGGTAAGAGTTAAATGTTCAGATTATTTTGTGATATAATTCAATTTATCGTCGAGTGGAGTCATCCTGGGCATCAGAAGGTGTACAAATCCCAAAATAAGGATGTAAGAGAATCCCGCAATTATAAATGCCCAGAAATAACCCGAATTATCAGCTGTATCCAAAACTGCGCCAAGAGCAATATCAGCGATTATGGCGACTGCTACCCCAACCATTTTCCCGATTCCTATGACGGATGCAGTTGCTTTTTTAGGGAAAACATCGGGGACCAAGGTATAGCTATTGATCGACCATGATTGATGTCCGGCAGCACCCAGACCAATTAAAATGACAGCAATCCATTTGCTTGCAACAACAGGGACCATGGCTACCGGCAAAATAATAATTGCATTAATCAGTAAGGTCATTTTTCTGGCCCTGTTTATTGACCAGCCTTTTTTTATCAAAGCACCGGAAGTTAATCCCCCAAGCAGGCTTCCGGCATCAGCCATAATAAAAATGACCAGGAAAGGAAGCCCTATGTCATTAATGTCCACGCCAAACTGTTCGAACAGGAATTTTGCGCCCCAGAAAAGGTAAAACCACCAAACGCCGTCAGTCAATGTAGTTAAAGCGAAAGCCCAGGTCTCCCTTTTAGGGAATAGTTTTAACCAGGGAATTTTTTCTATTGTCTCTTTTTCAGAATCGCTATTAATATAAGCTAACTCCGCTTTTGATAATTTTGGATGAAGTTCAGGTTTTTTATAGGTTCTCCACCATAAAAATACCCATATAGAACTAAGTGCTCCTGTAAAAAGGAACGGTATTTGCCAATTATGACCTTCAACCGTAACGATAGCACCGACGATGAAAGGAGCTAAAATTGCTCCGACGCTGGTTGATGCATCAAAAATTCCTGTTGCAAACGCCCGGTCTTTTTTTGGGAACCACTCTGCAACAGTTTTTATTGCGGCAGGAAAATTTCCTGACTCACCAATTCCCAGTCCAAAGCGGGCCACAATAAATCCAATTAAACTGAAGGCCGGTTTGATTGCCGCATGCAACATGCCGAATATACTCCATATTGCAATTGAAATAGTATATCCTAATCTGGTGCCAAGCTTGTCAATAATACCACCCATGAACAGTAATCCCATTGCATAAGCAATTTTGAAGGAAACCATTATGGCTGCATAATCCTTATTTGACCAATTGAACAGTTCTTGTAATGTTGGAGCCATTACACCTATTATACTACGGTCAAAATAATTGATCGTGGTGGCCATAAACACCAATGCAAGAATACTGTACCGATAATGCCCGATTTTGGTGGCAGGTCCGGTCATATGGAGATTTGAATTGAATTCGTTAGCTGATAACCGGGTGATCCACAATCTCTTCTTTAGGGTGGTCCCAATATAGTTTCTTTCCTTCCCTGTAAGCACGGGTAGCCATTATGGTTGCTATCGAATGCCAGAACCCGGTATGAATATTCCCATTTGGCATGATATTCCTGTTCCTCATGCAATCTATCCAGTTGTCAAGATGATACTTGCTGTCATCACTCAAATTAACCGGGCCAAGCTTCATACCATATTCTTCAGTAGTGACTATTTCAGCTTTTCCGCTTTTTACTGCCTCTTTCATGCCCTCATAAAAATCAAAGCCCCCGGGAAGATTTTGGTGCTCCGGAACGAAAAACCATCGGGCGCTTCCTTCTCCTCCATGCGCAAATAAAGTTCCTTCCTTTCCACGAATACAGGTGTAATCACCAAACATACTTGCATAGTTTGACGTGTAGGAATATAATAACTTCGCATCGTCATAAGTTGCAAGCGCCTGGAAAGTGTCGGGATTCTGGCGTATATCAGGCCAACCAAAAATTCCCCCATTTGCCACCATTGAATCAGGAATTGCAGTATCAGTATAAAAATGAACTAATCCTGCAGCATGGCTCATCCATTGTGATGTAATTCCACCGGAATAATCACGGAATATCCTGAATTCAAAATATTTCCATGGATCAAACGGGACATAAGGTTTACCTAAAAGCCACCTCTTCCAGTCAGTATCCTCTTCCCTGATTGCGGCAACATCGGGATCATTTGGAACATGCCAGCGGGGATTATTATCATTCCAGACCTGTTCTATTTTTGTAATCTGACCCAATTTCCCGGAACGAACTATATCGCGTACTTTTTTCTGCATCTGGTCACTAACCCATTGTGAACCAATCTGTACAACCTGTCTGGATGAGAGGACAGCACTTCTTGCCAGTTTAGCTTCTTCCACATCAATGGCCATAGGTTTTTCACAATAACAATCTTTACCTGCATTAACAACTTCCGCTAAAATCTTTGCATGTTGAAAATCTCCTGTAGCTATCATCACCCCATCAAGTTCCGGCATTTTCAGCATCTCTTCGGAATATTTAAATTGTCTTACATCTGTTCCGAACAGTTTTTTACAATTTGCTGTAGCTTTTTCTTTGTTGAGTTTCCAAATGTCGCAAACAGCAACGACAGCGAGATTCTTTTCCTTTTCTGATGTTTTTACCATACTTTGATGCCCCATGCTCCGTGCACCACAACCAAGAAATCCAATATTGATCCGATTGTTCGCACCGAT
>Ga0153915_10002522_pt1 | contig 16709 bp, 14 predicted proteins | sample Opewatmetagenome_2_FD_107003 | JGI IMG/M metagenome (GOLD analysis project Ga0153915, IMG submission 107003) | Freshwater wetland microbial communities from Ohio, USA - Open water 3 Core 3 Depth 3 metaG | ecosystem: Environmental > Aquatic > Freshwater > Wetlands | place: USA: Ohio, Lake Erie...
ACGACCTCAGCGACTTCATCCTCAGGGAGCTGAAGGGGCTGGGGGTTCGGATGATGTACACGCTCGGCGGCTACGGCCTGGGGCGCATGGTGAACAAGCCCAGGGTCCTCGGGGCGGCCACCAGCATCGACCTCGTGAAGGAGATGGAGAAGCACGGAGTCGTCTTCGCCCGCGGCGAGCCCGGGGCGGGGATTGTCGGCGCGAGCGGGCTGCTGCTTGGTCTCGGCAAGCTGTACGAAATCCCGTCGGTATGCCTCATGGGCGAGACATCAGGCTACTTCGTGGATCCCAAGAGCGCGCAAGCGGTCCTGGAGGTCCTCACCAACGTCCTCGACGTCAAGATATCATTCGCTGAGTTGGAGAACAAGGCGAAGCAGATAGACCAGATCACGTCGAAGCTCAGGGACACCGAGGGCGGACCAGAGGTGTCTCCGAAAGAGGACCTGGGCTACATCGGCTAGAAAGGGTACAGTGGCCGGGAAGTCCAGAAAGCTCATATATGCCAGGCCACGCTATTCACGCGACCAAATGACGAAGGACGAGGCCAAGAAGGCGTACCTCAAGGGATACGAGGAAGGCCAGAAGGAAGCGTGGTCCGACATTTCAAAGCTCACCACGCGGGGCTATAGTTCGACCGAGCTCAACATCATGGCGAAGAGCAAGATGGCGGTGATCTCCCGGTCCGTCGAGGACAAAGCCCGCCAGATCGAGAGGTCCGGGTTGGTGATTGAAGATATCCCGGCCGCCGCCGGGGCAGGCGGACTCCCTGATCGCAGGGGCAGCTACGTCATCAAGGAGGAGAAGGCGAAGGTGGTGTTCGACCACTTCGCACATCTTCTGGAGAAAGGTCACTCCGGTTTATGCATAACGCGCATTCATCCGAGGGAGCTCGGCATGCGCTTTGCCCCGATGCCCGTGAAATTCCTCTGGCTAAGCAGAAGCGAGTCTGAGGAAAAAGGAGACGTGAAGTCCGTCTCGCCCACGGAGCTGTCCGTCTTGGCTTCCCAGGCGGTCAGTTTCATGGAGAAGGAAAAGCAGTCCGCCGTGCTGCTCGAAGGAATCGAGTATCTCGTATCTCAGAATGGCTTCCAGTCAGTCCTGAAGTTCGTCCAGATGCTCAGCGAGAAGTCGGTGCTCAGAGACTCATACGTTCTGCTTTCGGTCAATCCCGCCGCAATGAACGAGCGGGAGTACGGGCAGCTAGCGAAGGAGATGGCCGGCGAGCTCTGAGGCGTCCTCCACGAAATGTCCACTCTACGTCCCGAATCTCTTCCCACATTTCTCGCAGAACACAGCACTGGCGCTGGCCTTGCTGCCGCAGCTTGGGCAGAACTTGACGGCGCCTGATATTGCAGCGGCAGGCGAAGGCGCTTCCGCCTTCTGCGATTCCGTCATCGCGGCGGCCATGGCCTTGTAGTCCTGCATCTTCTTGTAGCGCTGGAAGGCGTTGACGACCTCCTCGACGTACTTCTTGAGATTCACCGGATCGTCCACCCTGAGCCAGATGATGCCACCGCCGCCAATGACCTGATTCTGGTAGCCCATGCCCGTCGTCCCGCCGCCGTGTCCCGCGGTCCAGAAGGCGACGTTTCCGTAGCCGACGATCCTCCCGAAGATGCCTTGGTGGAGGGTGATGTTCTGGACCTTGTCGTAGGTGCATTGGTAGAGATGTCGCGAGACGATTCCGGATACCGCCATTATCTTGTCCGACGTCAGCGCGTATTTCCGCCCCAGCCAGTCCATGTAGCTGACGAGTATCTGCAGGGCAGGTATGACGACGACGAAGAGCAGCAGGAGAAGGACGCAGAACATGTCCTGATAGTAGCCATAGACGACGAGAAGGGGAGAGAACAACAAGACCAGCACGATCAAACCGATTAACGGTTGGATGATGAATGGAGTGAGGTTCGGCCTTGTTTCAAAGACGAGGACCTCGTCCCTCGATATGTGTTCCCTCGGGAAGACCTCCGGCTTATTGCTGGAGTGTGGCGGTGGAAGGCTCCAAGACGTTGATGGACCTACCGGTCTGGAAGCCATCCTAATCCCTCCCCCAGCCCTCTCCGACTCCTGGGTTCTCACCCGCAGCACCGCACTCGAAGCAAAACAGAGTTGTCAACGGCAGCTGAGCACAACGGCTTCCGGTTTTCCGCGACATCCTCTCGTCCCCCGGATTCTCTGGAAGAGAGGACTGGCGAGTTGGTATTTAGAACTAGGCTTCTTGCGGTCTGAAGGGGAACTCCATCATGAAGAATCGTTGCGTGGGGCTAGCCCGCCGACTTTTTTTGTAGCGCCCGCCTGCCAAGAAGCCAGGCGCAAGTGGCAAAGGCTTTATGACCGCCCATCTTGACTGGCAGGTAAACGCTCCCGTAGTCTAGTCCGGTCAAGGATAGGGGCCTTTCGAGCCTCTGACCCGGGTCCAAATCCCGGCGGGAGCACTCATTCCCCCTCAGATCTCGATTCCCAGCCTGCCTAGCTCCACTCTTCCGGTCTCGGTGACATAGTACCTTGCTGCTTTTCCGCTTCCTCTCTTGACTATCCAGTCACTCCTGATGCAGTGCTCGATGAACATCGAACCGATTGCGGAAGGATCCACCCGCGCGATCCCCGTCTCGGGCCTGGCGCCGAGCTCAACATCTTTGGTGATGCTCGTGCGGAGCACTTCATCTATCGAAGCTCTCTGCGCCCCGTCCAGCGTCTCATTGACCAGCCTATCGGCCAATGCAAGGTGTCCGGTCATCCTTGGGAGACTGACGAACCTGATCTTCCTGAATCCCTCCGCCAATCTGTTTGCCTCAGAGGCAAGTCTCTGCATCCTCGGCTCCTTGACCTTGTACTCCCCGGTCATCTGCCGTACGACCAGCTCGCTGTCAAGGGCGCAGACGACCTCGCCATCCGTGTACTTCGCTGCGATTTCGAGTCCCCTGATGAGGGCTTTGTATTCGGCCTCATTGTTCGTCGCGCGGCCGATGTACTCGCCGAACGGCTTGATAATGACACCGCCCGAATCACATACGACGACTCCGATCGCGGCCGGTCCTGGATTGCCCCGCGCACCGCCATCGGTATAGATCCTGATGGCAGCATGCCTTGAGGTCTTGGTGGTCATCGCGGCGGGAATCGGGCACGTCGCAATGACGGTTATGGCGGTGAGAACGAACCTACTTGGAGAGCGCCTTCATGACCTTCGGGAAAGCAGCCGCGAACTTCCTGCATTGCTCCGTCGGGATCGAGAACGAGACCCGCACGAAGCGCGGTCCGAACCGTTTGGACAGGTACTGGCCCGCCCTTGTGTGGATGAGGTAGTCCTGAAGCATCATCGCTTCAACCTTCTCGGGATTCACACCGGTCTCCTTGATGTCTATGCAGAACATGTTCGCAAGGGACGGGAATGCCGGGAGATAGGCCCCTCTCACCTTCGACACGGATGACCTGATTACCTCCTGGTTCTTGCGGCATATCTGCCTAAGCTTGGGGAGCCACCGCTTCTTCGTCTCGAGCGCCGCCAGGGCACCGCGCTGAGCGAGAACGTTCACGCCGAGGACGTTCGTGTCGAACTTCAAGATTGCTTTCATGACATCAGGTGGCGCGAGTACGGCTCCGATGCGCATCCCCGCCATCCCGCAGCCCTTGGAGAACGAATATGACACGATAGTCTTTTCAGGGTAGAAGTCGGAAGCCAGAGTGTGCAGGGGGTTGAAGTCCCTGTAGGTGATGTCGTCGATGACGAACATCCCGCGATCCTCGGCGACCTCGCAGAGCGTGCGGACCTCCTGCCGCGAATATGCCGTCCCGAGGGGATTGTTCGGGTCGATGATGAGTAGCATCTTCGATTTCGGGGTCGCCGCGTCCGCCACCTGCTCCGGCGTCAGCTTCCACGGCTCGTGGTAGATGTCGAGTTCCTTCACTTTCGCCCCCGCCATGAGCACTTGTTCGTGGATCGGCATGAAGGACGGGTCCGTCGCGATCATCTCGTCCCCGGGTTGGAGGAATGCTCTATTGGCCATGTAGAGCCCTTCTATCCCGCCATTGGTGAGGTGTATGTCCCAGTCCTCCATCTTCAGGTCGGCCTTGATCGCGTCGCAAAGGCCGAACACGCCCTTCTTGAACCCGTAGAGGTTGTACTCCCTTTCATTCACCGATTGGCGGATCGCCTCGTTTATCTTCGGGGATAGAGGGATCGTGTTCGTGTTCTGGCTCATCCAGACGACCTGCTTCCTGTGCCTATGTGCGAACTCGAAATTGTCCAAGCTGGCCATTTGCTCACCTCGGCATTGCTTGCTGGAGGATAAGATGCCGGGTTCGGCAATGTGGCGCTCTGATATACCTATTGCGGTGGCCTCCCGCCACATGGCAAAAACCTTATTGCGGGCGGGTTGATGCCTCACGCGAGGGCTCGTAGTCTAGCGGTCATGACGTCACTTTGACATAGTGAAGGTCTCCGGTTCGAATCCGGACGAGCCCACTCGTTCTTCAGGTCGTCGCGAGCTGTGGCAACCGGCTTATGCCTGTTCAGCATCACAGGGCCGGGAATGCCGCGCAGAAAATATGGGCGGATGAACAAGCCGCTCCCGCTCATGCCGCAGGAGAAATGCAGGATCTGCAAAGCTGGCCGCCCATGTCCGCTCCATAAGAGGGGTGAATGAGCATCATTTTGGCGGTGCGGTCGCTGCCGCCAGTGCGATGTGCTTCTGCAATGAGGCTAGCAATTCCTTCTCGTGCTTGTCCTTGATCCAGCCTTGGTTCTTCATCTCAGCGAACCCTTTCTGGAGCATCGCAGGCAGGTCTCTCATGTGGAGTATGTTCGACGACATGCTCACGCTCCCAATGTAGGTCGCCAGACTCCGATCCTCCGTCAGCGCCTTCTCAATCCCCGCCCTGAACGTCTCGTCGAACTCCTTCGTCTTGGGCTCAAGAGGGAGCACGAGCCCGCCGAAGATCGACTGGATGCCCCCGATCACGCCCTTGCCAGATTTCGCGATCATCGGCGGATATACCATGAACCTGGTGCCCTTCTCACTCTGTAGCGAACACACCATCAGAGGCATGTAGATTATGTCGGAGGTGAGGTGCGGCGGGATCGGGACCCATTGGGCATCGACTGAGGCGATGTCCTCCTCCTTCCTCTTCTTGAGATCCTCTATGTTGTTGTGGATCTGGCTTGCTTTCTGAGTCATGCCTGCCTGGTCGTTCGCCAAGGCGGTGACCTGCGCATCACGTTCCCGCTCAAGAGACCTGATCCGCTCCCATTGCGACTGTATCTGCTTGTCATAGTCTCCCCTGGTGCGGGCCATCTCTTCCTGATACTTCTCGGCGTCATCGTTCGCCTTCTTGAGCTCCCTGCGCGTCACATGCAGGCGCTCCTTTGCCCTCGCGGTCGCGTCCGGCGCCGTGTCCTTGCGCTTGCTCTCTGTGTGCCAGTGAGCCTCCTCTGACTCAAGGCGCTTCACCTCTCCTTGGAGGCTGACAAGGCGAGGCTGCATAGACGACCAAGCCTCGTCCCGCCTCCTCTCCAGGTCGGCGACCTTCGCGGTCACCTCGGGCTTTATCGCCTCTATTCTCGCGCCATATTTCCTCTTCGTCTCTTCGATTGCGACATCGATTTCCTCTCTGAACTTTTCCACGGCGATCTTCAGAATTTCCTTCGTCTGCTCCAGGTCAATGAGCATCTTCCTGCCGAACATGATCATGTCTGAAATCTTCTTCACAGCGTTGGCGGCCTCACTGCCGGGCAGTCGCGGCTCGAGGAATGACGAGCGGCTTCCTTCGCGGGGTCGCGCGAGATTTATGTGCTCCAGCAGGTCTCTCATGAACTCCTCGTGGATGAACAGACCCATGATGGGGAGCCTGTCGACCGTGGCGAAATCCCTGAAGTAGCCCGCGTGCGACGCCTCAAGAGCGATGAAGTCTCTGAAGTTCTTGCAGGCGCTGAGGGCCTTCGCGAATGCTTCAGTGCTCGCGATGCGACGGTCCTCGAATACGTGCGACCAGACCGCCATCCCATCGAAGACCATGTACCTGCCCTCCCTCCATTGCACGGCGATGATGGGCCAGTTGATCGTGCTCACATAGCTCATGATCTCCTCATTTTTCCTTATGAGTCCCGCCTTCGCCCTATGTTTCTCCACATCGGCAAGGATGGTCGCATAGGTCATCTCGATCGGAAATTCTTCGGTGGCGTCCCCGCTGCTGAGTAGAGCGAACGGGAGCACGGCGCGTTTGGCAGGCTCTGCTGGTGACGACAAATCATTACCTCCCTTCAACGGCATCTTTAGGGTTGGTTGGCAATCGCGACTTTGGCTGTTAATTGTTTCGGTCATGGAGAGGGTAATTGGACTCCTCGGGAGAGTTGAGCTGTAGGTATCGATAGGGGGAGTAATTAGCCGAAGTCTATGGCGTCCAAGACCGCTCTCATGGCAGATGAAGAAGTGCGATCGGTCATGCATCGGTTCGGCGAAGTGCGCCGATACCGGGGAGTGCTGTCACTCCTGCCTATACTTCGTCGGCGGAAAATGCAATTCCATGGGAGCCGCGGTTTACTTCCCCAGCCACTTCAAGCGGCTCATAGTCGGCGGATGACAAGTGCTGCGACTGGGCCGGGTAAGGCTCAGCGCGCCCGAGCTGCGCTCGCTTGCCGCCCGCCGTTTATCAGGTTCTGGATGTAGGGGCTGATTGCCGACACAATCTCTGTCGGCTCGACGAAGCTCTTGGTCGCAAAGTACTGGTACCAAGCGCACCTGAGGTCGCACTCCGCCATCTTTCTCCTTCGGCCCGCGGCCGCGGGAGATGCGAGATACTCCATGAGATCAGAGTGCGCCAGGTTGATTGTCTTCTCCTCCAATGTGCGACAGGGGTAGAACAGATTGCCGTCCGCGTCGACGATTATCGATGTCGTATCACATCCATGCGCCTTCGTGATTCCTTTGAAGTAACTCTTGGGTGAGATGATGACCCCCGGGTATTTCTCCCGGAGTTCGAGACCCTTGCTTGAGAGCGTCTTGAGATCGGGCAGGTGGTCCCGGGTGTTCGACAGGTGGACTGCAGCCATGACCACCGCCTTGACTCCTGCCTCCTCGCATCTTCGGATTTTCCACTCTAGGTCTTCCACCGTATCCTTCGTCACGACGATCTGCACGCACACGATTGGGCCCCATCGCGTGAACTCCTCGAGATCGTCGAACATGTCCAGGTTCTCGTGACCCTCGTCGATGCTTATGTGCAGGAAGTCGATGAACTTCCCGTATTCCTCCATGGGGTACCTGTCGCCCAGGCGCCTTTCGCTGGTGGTGAACAGGAGATAGAATGGCAGTGAGGCCTGATAGCGCAGGATCTCCTCTACATCGTCTCTCAACAGAGGGTCGCCTCCCTCGAGGCTGCAGACTATCACGCTGCTCCTTGCGACATTGTCCAATATCCCCTTCACGTCCTCTGTCGGGATATCCTTCCACCTCGTCTTCACGTGCCAGCAGTTGCAGAATGAACAGTTGAAGTTGCATCTTCTGGTGACCTTGAACGAGCAGTAGAACGGGTAGATCGCTTCGCCCGCAAGCATGTTCTCGAATGCGCACCTTGCAGTCTTCAGGTACTTCGAGACAGGGACCGAGCGCATCTGCAGTCACAACCGGAGGAGTCGAAATAAGGGTTTGCTTTTCAGATGTATGTCGTCTGGGTCTGCTCCCTCATGAACTGCTGGAGGTAGTGGTGGCCTCCTGCGCCTTTTCCGGAGATTCCGCTCATCTTCCAGCCAACAAACGGCTGCGCCCCCACGATTGCGCCGGTGGTCGACCCCATGGTCCTGTTTGCGTATACGGTGCCTGTCTCGGCTCGGCGGAAGAACTCTTCAACCTCCTTCTGGTCGCTTGAGAATATGCCGCCGGTCAACCCATAGTCCGTAGAATTGGCAATCTCCATCGCTTCGTCGAAAGAGCCGTAGGTGGCGATTGCGATGACGGGAATGAACAATTCCTCGTTGAGGAACCTGTGGTTCAGAGGCAACCCGTCGACGATCATCGGCTCGACGTAGTAGCCTTGTTTCAAGTCGCCATCTTTCCGTGCATTCCCGCCAGACAGTATTCTGCCGTCTTTCCTCGCCGTCGCCGCGACCTTCTGGTATTTCGCGTAGGCAGCTTCGTTGATAACCGGTCCCATGAATGTGTCTCGCAGCAACGGGTCGCCGACCTTGACGTTCTTGGTGTAGGCAACGAGCTTCTTGATGAACTCGTCTTTGACGTTTTCTTGGACCAATACGCGGGAGCAGGCGCTGCACTTCTGACCGCCGTAGCCGAATGCCGCCCTCGCGACGCCCTCGGCGGCCTTGTCCATGTCGGCTTTGGCGGTGACTATGGTTGCATTCTTCCCGCCCATTTCCGCGATTATCGGCTTGGGGAAGTTCGCGGTGAATGTCCTGAACGCAGACAGACCCACCTCTCTAGATCCGGTGAATACGAATCCATCCACGTGGGGATTATCGACCAGCTCTTGGCCGACAGTTGAGCCTGGACCAGTAACATAGTTCAGGACTCCTGGGGGGAGTCCCGCCTCGACCAATATGTCGTAGAGCACAAGGGCCATGAACGGCGTATCGCTGGCGGGCTTGAGGACCGCTGTGTTGCCCGTGAGCACGGCGCCAGCCGTCATTCCAGCGGTTATCGCGAACGGGAAGTTGAACGGTGCGATGACAGCCCAGACCCCGTACGGCTTGAGTACGCTCTTCGTCCTCTCGTTCTGGACGTACCGCCCCATCTCTTGTTCGAATCCTTTGTTGGCCACCAGCTCGCCGGCGTACCATCGTATCAGGTCTATCCCCTCATCGACATCGGCGATCGCTTCGGCGCGGTTCTTGCCGTTCTCGAAACTCATGAGGGCGGCAATGTAGAACTTCCTTGCCGAGATCAGATCCGCGGCCTTGAGGAAGATTCTCGCCCTTTCCTGATAGGCAGAACTGACCCATGCAGGGTACGCGCGTTTCGCAGCCTCAACGGCCTTCTTTGCGTCGGCCTTCGTGCCTTTCTGAAAGAGCCCCAGGAGGATTCGTTTGTCGTTCGGGCTCCTGTCCTCGAATGTGCCGCCTTTCGAATGAATCTCCTGACCATCAATCCATATCGGATGCTCTTGGCCGAAATCCCCTCTTGCCCTCTCCACAGCAGCCTCGTAGAGCCTGTGAAATTCCTCCACCTTCCCGCCCTCGACTGCGTTGAGGTAAGTCCTCTCATTCAAGAAAACCATTCTTCCCACTCTCGGATGTGGAACACCGGCATCGAGAAAAACCTTTGCGGGATGCGGGGAAGGCAAGCGATTTTAAGCGTCGGAGGGTTGGAGTCTCGATGCTCTGTCTGGGGATAGAGAGCACGGCTCATACGGTCAGTATCGGCATCGTCGACGAGAAGTGCCACGTACTCGCGAATGAATCGAGCACGATAACTCCCGCCAAAGGCGGCATCCATCCCAGGGAAGCTGCGAACCACCATGCCGAGAATGTTGTTTCGCTGATTCACATTGCTGCAGAGAAGGCTGCAATCGACCTGCACGACTTGGATGCTGTAGCGTTCGCGATTGGCCCAGGTCTGGGCCCTTGTCTAAGGACGGGAGCAACCGCCGCGAGGGCCCTCGCGTTGGCGGTCGGCAAGCCCTTGGTCGGCGTCAATCATTGCGTGGCCCATTTAGAAATCGGGCGGGCTACGACCGGTTGCAGGAACCCAGTCCTCCTCTACGTCTCCGGCGGAAATACTCAAGTCATCGCGTTCGCCGAAGGGCGGTACCGCGTCTTTGGCGAGACGCTTGACATAGGGATGGGGAACCTGCTGGACAAGTTCGCAAGGGGTGCCGGGCTCGGGTTCCCCGGCGGGCCCATTGTTGAGCACTTGGCCGAAGAAGGTCAGAGCTTCATCCCTCTTCCCTATTCAGTAAAAGGAATGGATGTCGCATTCTCGGGGATGCTGACAGCCGCCGGTGAAGCGCACAAGGGCGGGAAGAACCTCCAGGACTTGTGCTATTCGATTCAGGAGACCGCCTTCGCGATGCTCACGGAGGTCACCGAAAGGGCGATGGCTCACCTCGACAGGGAAGAAGTGCTGCTAGGTGGAGGGGTCGCCAGCAACCGAAGACTGCGATCGATGGTATCGAGGATGGCCGCCGACAGAGGTGCCAAGATGTTCGTCCCCGAGATCGGGCTTTGCATCGATAATGGCGCGATGATTGCTTGGACCGGGCTTCTGATGCATCGCTCAGGCTCGCACGTCAGGATTGAGGATAGCGTGGTGAATCAGCGCTTCAGGACTGACCAGGTCGACGTCACCTGGATGTGATCATCCGGTCAATAATTCGCCGCCACCGCCTTCACGGCGGCACCGCGCTCGAACTTGTAGCCGAACTTGACCATGGCGGCTTCGACAGCAGCGTACGCAGCGAGGACGTCACTGATTGGGCATATTCCCATGTGACCTATGCGGAAGATCTTCCCCTTGACGCTGCCTTGGCCTCCCGCCACCACAACGCGGTGCGACTCACGGAGCTCCTTCCGGAATTTGCCGTCGTCGAATCCTGCCGGGTAGCGGATCGCCGTCAGTGTGTTGGATGCGCACTGTCTGTCCGGGAACAGCTGGAGCCCCATAGCGTCTACAGCCGCCCTTGACGCATTCGCGAGCTTTGCCGTCCGAGCGATCCTACCCTCAATCGTTTCCTCCTTCAGGATGCGAAGCGCCTCCCTGAAAGCGAGGAAGACTGGGATGGCGGGAGTCCACGGCGTATCGTCCTCATCGCGCAACGCGTCGATGTGCGCCCTGAGACTGAGATAGCAGCTCTGCTCCTCGTGGAGTTCCTCGTAGGCCCTCGGCGAGACCATCACCCCCGCCAAGCCCGCGGGGGCAGCGATGCACTTCTGACTCCCCATCACGACCGCGTCAGCTCCCCACTGATCCGGTTTGACCTCAAGCCCTCCCACAGAAGTTATGCCGTCCAAGATGAACAGGCAATCGTGCTTCTTCGCGAGGGCGGCGATATCCTTTGCGGGATTGGTCACCCCGGTGGAGGTCTCATTGTGACATAGGGTGACGGCCCTGTATTCACCCTTCTCGAGCTCTGAAGCGACTTTCTCTGGATCCGCGGCTTTTCCCCATTCGAAGTTTATCGGAGTGGGGTCAGCAAAAACCTTGCACAAGTCGTTGAACCGCTCGCTGAACTTGCCATTCACTAGGTTGAGCACTTTATCCTTTTTATGCAGCAGGCTCGAGACCACGCTCTCCAATCCAGCGGTTCCCGAGCCGGAGATTAGTGCGACTTGGCCGGTCGTCGTCTGGAACAGATATTTCAGGTTCTCTCTTATCTCTGCGTTTACCGCCTTGAACTCAGCGCTCCTGTGGTTGATCGCAGGAGAAGACATGGCCTTCAGGACGCGCGGATGCATCTTCACAGGCCCAGCCAACATGAATATGTTATCTTCGAGATCCATGGTAATCGGCCCGAGGAAAAACAGCGTCCCCTTTAAACGCATCGGAGTTGCCCCAACTCAGCCGAACGCTCAGAATTTTTAACCAGGTTATTGCGCTGGCCGCGCGGCTCCCCGACGTTCCTCCATTGGAAGAGGCTGTCAGCGAAGATTTTTATACTCGCTTATATATCCGCCAGACAAGCGTAAGACAAAGGATGGCAATTTGCCGTCATATTAGGTGCAGGTGTGTCTGTGTTGGACGAAACGGAAAAAGTCACAATCAGACTGCCGAAGAAGTTTCTCAGAGCCCTCGACTTCCTCGTCGAGGCCGACGATATGCCAAGCAGGTCACAGGCAATCCGCACTGCGATACGGGACTTCGTCTACGCTCGCGTAGAGCTTGTGAAAGAAAAGATGAAGCAGATTCAGGAAGCTGAGAAGGCAATAACGGACGCGGAAGAGTTCAAGGAAAGCTATCTGAAAAAGTAGATGGGAGCACTCTAACACTGGGTAGTGAGCAGAGAGCACGCATGCTAGCGGCCTCGAAGGGAAGCTGACGCTTACCTCCCCCCCAACAGGGTGGCCGAGAGGTCACCCCTCTTTTTTTATGCATGGAGATGTGGCTATCTTTATCTACACACTGATTGTTTAGCACGCGATGATCAAGAAAGTGTTCATGGTGTCGACCGTCATCGTCCTGACATTCCTGATCATCATAACACCCACTTTCATCAGTCAACAGGCCCCCATAGGCTCCTTCCCCCGAGTTCTCATCGACCACATGGAATATTCCGTCCTGGTGGATGTCCGCGCCGCCGTCGAGGACTACAGGTATCTCAACATAAGCATCACGGTGACGGGTTTGGACAAAACCTACCACCCGCCCCCCGTCGCAGCCAATGAGACGTACGGGATTCAGGCGACCATATTGAAAAACGACACCAGGGAGTTTAAATTCAGCATCACGCTGTTCGACCATACAAATCGGGGATATGACTACAACGCGACGATCAGGATCGTATCCGAACAGGACATCGACACAATGTGGGTTCAAAAGGAAGGAAGCGATCAGTCTGTGCAGGAGCCGGTCGGGGAGCACTATCGAGATACACTCGTCGCGCGGAGCGTGAACGGATGAAGATTTCCAAGTGGACCCTCCTCTGGCTCGTGATCGTGCTCGCTCTCGTGATAGTCTGGGGCAGCATGCTCGCGGGACTATGGCGGGCAACGGACCTTGCCCTCAATTTCTTCCTGATAATATTCTCCTTGGTCGTGATAGCGATTCTGGCCATCATAGGTGCCGTCTTTGTCGGCATCTTCGTCAGCCACCGTATCATCTCTGCGCAGGGCTTCACTCCCTTCGAACGCGAGATGCTCGAGATGAGGGAGGATGTCAAACTGATCAAAGAGAAGCTGGCGGCGACCGACGACAAAGCCAAGCACGCGGAATCGAGGGAGCGGAAATAAGATTCTCAGGCAAGCTTCTCCGGGCACTCGCTTCGCCGACTGCATCCTATGCATTTGCCCGGTCTGTTGTGGTTCCTGTGCGCCTCTCCCTTGGCCAAAGCGGTGCGCATCTCCGCCAGTTTGCCCAGCACCAATTTTCGCTGATCAGCGCCATATTCGATCTCATGCTCCATCTTCTCATATCGAAGGATGCCATAGGGCGGCGCCCTGCCGAAGTCCTCCTCAATGAGGTAACAGTAGGCCGCCAGTTGGACGATATGTGAGAAAAGGGGACCCCGGGGCGTCCTGCCGGTTTTGACTTCAACAGGGATTTGGTAGTCCCCTTGTGTGACGACATAGTCTGGCCTTCCTCTCAGCCCATTCTTCTCAGAAACGAAAAGTTTCGTATTCCTCTTCTGGTCATCCACATAGCTCAAGGTCTTGTCGACAAGACTGTGCTTCTGCCTCAAGCTCATCGCTATGGCCGAGGCGCGGAGCGAGTGATAAAGGAAGAACGAGGCGCCGATGAGCCACATGAGGGCCATGACTTCGGCGACCTGGCTCAGCAATTCATTGCCAATGAATGAGTAGGAGACGCTGTAGACCGCCAGCAATGTCGCTATCATCGCGAAGATTAGCACGACCCGCTCTGAAACGAGCTTCTCCTCCTTGGTTGCTGTCGTCTCGGCTTTGTAGAGAAAGTAGCAGGCTGCAAGAAGCCAAATCAAGGCAAGGACGTCGAAGATCTCCGAGAGGCTGATGGCTATCCTCTGGCGGAATGTCACCCCCAGTATAGCCACGATTGTCGCGGCGAGGGCGAAGTATAGGACCGCCGTCTCATGTTGATGGGCTTTGATTTCATGGGACTCTATGCCCTTCAATTCCTCCACGACGACCTCATGTTTCCTCTCTCCGGCAGCAAGTGCTTCTTCTTCTTCCTCGGCACCGGCACGACTCAGCCACCACGTCAGAGGACAGTAGCAGAATTTCTCGAGCGCTCCTGCGGAAAAGGTCGGCTGCGAGGCCACGGAAATGCAAGGCTCAGACGGTATTTACCGTTTCCTACGTCGAATCACGATTGCGAGAACTATGGAAGTGACGGTGAGCACGCCGACTGGAGCGAGAACCCAGAGCATTGGCGAATCTCCGGTCGCAGGGGATTCATCATCCCGGATGATTGTCACGTTTATGCAATCTTGGGCAAAGTTGCCCCAGGCGTCCTCGACTCGGAGGATGACGATGTGATTCCCCACGTCGTCGAAGACCCAGGAAGCGACAGATCCATTGAGCTCATACTTCCCATCCCCTCCGATGTCCCATGAAAATTCCTCAATCCCGACATCGTCTCTGGAGGAAACCGCCGAGAAATAGACTTCTTCTCCTCGCTTTGCGGTGATATTATCCCCCGCGTCTGCGAACGGGGGTGTGACATCATCCTTCCAATCGTACTCGAAAGAAGCGTCGAAGAAGGTGGCAAGCACCGTGTTCTCCACAATCAAGCCAACCTCCCTATTCTCGGTGACTGAATTGAGATTCCAGTTGATGCTGGACACGAGGACTCTCTCACCATCGGCGACTATGCCCTTGTTATGAAATTTCACGAGATCGTGCGAGGACGAGTTCCCCAACTTGGCGGCGATTGGGATACCTTCGCGCGCGGCTATTCCATTGACGTAGGCGACAGTATCATCATTATCCATCGTTTCATTCGCATCTACATTATACCATGAGGAATCGAGCAGGATTCGAACGTCGACTCCCCTTCTGGCGGCATTCACCGCTTCTTCCAGAAACAGATTCGGCGATGCCCCCCATGACTTGCTGACATAAAACTGCTCGATATGGAGAGTGTTCATTGCTGACCTCATGAGGCCGATTACTGCCGCCGGATCTAGGGCGTTATCGGGGCCAATCACAGGGGTGACGCGGAAATGGCCCAGAAAAGGCTGTTGGTAGAATTCCCGGACAAAGCTGCCCTCAATCGCGCCATCATCGCCCACTGGTGAAATCCAAGAACTCGTCAGGTCGATGCTGTCCATCCTCGCCGGATTCCAATCCTCCAAGAACACTCCCGCCATGAACCTCGATAGCTCGCTGTTGTCGAGCCTTACTGACCATCCCCTATTGCCAGTCGCTCCAGTGGGCGGGAATCCATTTCGAACCCAGTTCTCCGAGCCGACGACCACGGTTCGATTGTCTATCACTGCATATTTTGAGTGGTCGTAGCGATAACGCGCCTTCACTCCAACGCTCGAATTGCCCATCAAAAGACGGACCGAGGAACCACTGTTGCTGAGTCCCCGCAAGATATCGAATTCGGCCCTCTTCATGCCGCCAACGGGGCTACCCTCCGCCAAGATCTTGACGTCCACTCCCCGGCGTGCCGCTTCTAGGAGTTTTCCACCAAGAACTGAGTCAGTGAACTCATATATGCTGAGGAAGACGGAATCCTCCGCGGAATCGATGATTTCACCAAGGGCGTCGGACGTGGAATCGGGAGAAATGATCCCCTGTGCGACTCCATCGAACTCGAAGACCGTGAGGTCGTTGGCCGACTGACCAATCACATATGTCCTGATGCAATCCCAATTCTCCGCTGAGTCGGTGTCTTGGAATGTGCCGTTCATGTACAGTCTGTGCGCGACATGCCCCTTGGCGAGCACCTTCGCAGGTAATCCATCCCATCCGGACGCCGAATATTCCGAGGTTCCATAGATGAATGCGTCGACAACTTCGCCCTGGGGATTCCTCAGTATGACCTCGTCCCCCTGATTGTTGAGCGCAAACGTTCCTCCTCGAGCCAACATGGCGGGGGCGTTCCCTCCTCCAAAACGATAGCCTGCGCTCTCCAGAGTATCTCGAGCGTACAGACTTGAATTCTGAGCCACGACTACCTCCTTTCCCGCCTTGATGGTGGCATCAATCGGGAAAGCCAAGATTCCCTCAAGATCGGTGAGGGTCCAGTTCGTGAGTGCAATATCCGCATCTTCGCGATTGAAAATCGCAACATATTCGTTCGTGACCAGAGTGTTGTAGTAGACTCTGGTTATGAGTAGGGAAGGTTCGATGGAATCCGGTTCAACGGCTGGTCCCGCCTCGATGGCAGGGAACGAGGCGAAGGCAATCGCAAGGGCAGCAAAGCAGACAGTCCATCCGTCGCGATTCATGCGACATGAAATCGAAGAAGCCACTACTTATCGGAGACATTTACCTGTAGTAATGGCCATAGCTAACTGCGCGTGAGTCCCTTCGCGAGATCAAGAAGCGCCTTCCGCGGGTCGTGCGCTTTCACCACCCCAGAAGCTAGGAGAACGCCGACGCTCCCCAGCTCGAGAGCCTTCCGGACATCTTCGCGCGATTTAACGCCGGCACCGCAAAGCACCCCAATCTCCGAATCTATCCTGTGAACCGCCTCGACGGCATCCGTAACGATCTCCGGTCTGGCGGTAGTGACAGATACGTCGCCGCCGATAAGATCAGGAGGCTCTATCGCCACGTACACCGGATGCAACTTGGCCACTTTCTTGGCCTCTTCGATGGTGTCCGCGCAGACGACGGATTCTATTCCGGCCTCAGCGCACATGCGGACGGCCAGTTTGAGGTCCCCCAGGGATATCTTCCTCTCGGAATGATTAAGTAGCGTGCCGACGGCCCCTGCCTTCTCGACCGCCTCCAAGGGCGTCCACCCTGTCATGCTCCCGGGCGGGACGGGATCGAAGTGCTGCGACAATACGGGCAGGTTCACCTCAGAGGCAATCCTTGCCAGATCCGGCATGGCAGGTGCAATCGCAATCGAGGCGCCATTCTCCTCCGCGACTTTGGCGCATACCCTCGCAAGCTC
>Ga0153915_10002523_pt1 | contig 16706 bp, 14 predicted proteins | sample Opewatmetagenome_2_FD_107003 | JGI IMG/M metagenome (GOLD analysis project Ga0153915, IMG submission 107003) | Freshwater wetland microbial communities from Ohio, USA - Open water 3 Core 3 Depth 3 metaG | ecosystem: Environmental > Aquatic > Freshwater > Wetlands | place: USA: Ohio, Lake Erie...
AGCGGCCTCCGGTTTTGCGATAAGCGTGAATTCAATTATATCCTTGCCGTCTCTTTTACCCTCATAAGAGATTGTAGGGACATAATCCTCCTCCATGCGGGATTCCTTTACCAGGTCATCGTTGGTAAAATGACTGCCCATCCATGACCCCATCATCATGCCGGATGTAAGACGAATGGTGCGATCGGTCCGGGGCAGATAGCTGTAGATATTGTTCCCGGATTTTAAAGTGGCCGTATCTTTTTCCTTTAATGGCGAGAGGATGCAGACAAGGGTCTTATCCTTTCCCTGCGACCACCCCTCCAGCCGCATATCCCGCGTGTAGTGGGCCGTTTTAACCTGCATGTTCAGCACGGAATGGGATGATGTCCCGCGCCACATATCGTCCACCTGGCACAGGATCTCCTTGGCCCTTTTTATTGCCGCGCTGTCAGGCTGTCCCAGGGGAGAGTCAACAGGCCAGATCAGGATAAACATCAGGACACTTATTGTGATATAAATGCGCGACATGGATACAAACGCGGGTTTATTTCCGCTCCTCATAACGGGTGGTGCATTTTCTGTAGCCCTGTGCGTCATTGCCATATTATGGCTCCTTGTCATAGGTCTTGCAGCTCAAATGAAGGTTTGTAATTTAATATGCCTCCCTGGAAGGTACGCAAGAAAGGCAGGCACATTAAAATGATTAATTTTAAAAAAATATCACATATGATATATGAATGTAAATCAGTAATGTCCGGTTAGGTTTTTACATATTAAGATGTCTGACTCCATAGCATGGGAGACCCCTATTTTTTTCAAGGTGAAATGGTTCCTCGGCTATATCTTCGCATAAGGCGATCCAAAGCGGGCGGAAGGCATCTCGCAAATTTCAAGGACCTCAAGACCGGCAAAGGCCTCAAATGCCCCGCCGCCCGCTTACCCGGCCCGGAGCGTCCGGTCCTCAGCCGGCAATTTAACAAAAATAATCGGAAAGAGAGGGGCATCATGATTATTATAGGTGAAAAGATTAATGGGACGAGGAAACGCGTTAAAGAGGCAATCGCTGAAAAGGATAAGTCCTTTATTCAATCCCTGGCCTTAAGACAGGTGAAGGCCGGGGCTGTGTATCTGGATGTAAACGCCGGGACCGCGCCCGAAAAAGAGCCGGACGACATGATCTGGTTGATTAATATTATCCAGGAGGTGACTGACATTACATTGTGCCTTGACAGCGCCAACCCGAATGCCCTTGCCGCAGGAATCAAGGCGGCAAATAAGAAACCTATGATCAATTCCCTGAGCGGAGAAAAAAATCGTCTGGAGGAGGTTCTCCCTCTGGCCTGTGAGAACCGGACAGAGCTTATTGTTCTGGCCCTTGATGATAAAGGTATCCCGAATACTGTCGAAAAAAGGCTTGAGATTATTCGCAGGCTCGTGACAATGACTCGTGCCTGCGGCCTTTCCGACGATAAACTCTATATCGACCCGCTCATTACTGCTGTTTCAACCGACATCGGAAGCGGGAACATGGCCTTTCAGGCTATTCGCCGCATCCTGGAGGAGTTCCCTGAACTGCACATCACTGGAGGACTGAGCAATATTTCCTTCGGCCTCCCTGCAAGGTCCATTGTCAATCAGGCCTTCGCGGTCCTGGCCATCTCAGCAGGGATGGATACAGCCATAATCGACCCGGAAGACGTGAACCTTCGCGGAATAATTCATGCCGCTGAGATGGTGCTTGGCAGGGATCGATACTGCCGGAATTTTATGAATGCTTATCGTGCCGGTATTATCGGGAGTAAAAAATAAACGGTAAAAGGAGGATGTTATGAGTCTGATTAAATCGCTTATGGGAAGGCGGCAGTTCCTGATTGCCGCCGGTGTGACTTCCACGTCAGCTTTGGCTTATAAAAGGCTCTCAGGGGTCGTTGACCCGGTTTTTCAAACGAGTGTCGCAAGTGCGTCAGACAAACCGGGGGCTTCCGGAGCAACCGGCAAATACACTCATCTCTTATCGCCGCTTAAAGTCAGAAACAGGGTGCTGAAGAATAGAATATTCCAGACCCCTTCTCCCCCGCACTCTCTGCAAGGGCCGGAAAATTACCCTGCCGATGCGTATAGGTCACACTATTCTGAGATAGCCAAAAACGCTGCTATGGTCACGCTGGTAGAGGAATTCGGGCAATGGCCAAAAACCTATGAGGCAAAGGACACAAAATTCGGCCCGTCACACTATTCAGATTCCATGTGGCAGGACATCCCTCCGGTTCATAACTATATCGACCAGCTGATTGAAGATATTCATTGCGAGGGCTCCCTGATCTGCTGCGGACGAATCGGGGGTAGTCGGGGCGGTCCGGGTGGCGCCGGAGGCGCCATCAAGATTGAGGACATCATAACGCAGGCAAAGCAGTATGAGGACAAGGGCTATGACGCGGTGGAAGTGGGAGAACGCGATTGGGAGGGCGGCATTGAATCGGTGCGTTCCGCCATTGAGCAGATAGAGGCAGTCCGGAAGGCAACTAATCTTATCATAGTGGCAGTTATCCTGCCGTTTACTCCGGGGCTCAGCAGGGGGAATCCGCATTACCAGGTTGACGAGCGGTCAGGCGATAAAGCTACTGGCCCTCAATTGGAAGAAGTCCTTGCAATGGTAAAAATGATTGACGGCCTTGCTGATATCATTCGGATGAAGGATGCCGGCCACTACACTAACCACCCTAACAGCTTTACCATGGAGAAAGACAAACCATGGATGCTCAGATTCAGCCAGGCCATAAAGGAAAGCGGGGCGAAGATAATCACGGCGCCCAACGGAGGATTCCATGACCCGGCATTGAATGAAGAGTTTATCGCAAGCGGCAAGACAGACATGATCGCTATGGCTACACCTCTTATCGCCGATCCGGAATATCTTAAAAAGGCATATGAAGGCCGGGGCGAGGATATTGTGCCCTGCGTTATGTGTCACGACTGTCATGGGGTCAGCCGGACAGAGGGGCCCTGGTTCGATGTATGTACCGTAAACCCGAAGTGGGGACTGTCTGCAACAAAAAAGGCCTCGATCCGTCCCCCTTCCGGTTCAAAGAAGGTTGCCGTGATAGGCGGCGGTCCGGCCGGAATGAAAGCGGCCATAACAGCCGCCGAAAGAGGTCACAAGGTGACCCTGTATGAGAAGAGCGACGCCCTGGGCGGTTTACTCAGGCACACGGATTATACCCAATGGAAATGGACATATAAAGACTTCAAGGATTATCTCATCCGGCAGACATATAAGGCAGGGGTCGAGGTGCTTTTAAACACGACAGCAACGCCTTCGATGATAAAGGCAAAAGGGTATGTCACGGTCCTTGCGGCTGCTGGCGCGGAGCCTGTTATTTCCAGGATACCGGGGGCGGACGGCAAAAATGTTTATAATATCTTAAGTGCCTACAGCAGCAAGGAGTCCCTTGGAAAAAATGTGGTGATCATCGGCGCCGGGGTCTTCGGCACAGAGACCGGGATATGCCTGGCCAAGGACGGATATAAAGTAACGGTGCTGACAAGTGAGAAAGAAATGATGCCCAAAAAATTTATCGGCCCGCACAATAAGGAGAACCAGATAGATATATATCAAACCCATCCCAACTACAGTTATGTCCTGGAGGCAATAGCCACTCGCATTTCGGACGGGAAGGTGATCTACATGGATGCCGCAGGCAGTGAGAAATCCGTCCGGGCCGACAGCGTGGTGATCTACGCCGGTCTTAAGCCGAGGATGGATGAGGCCATGAAGTTCTCAGGCACGGCAGGCCAGTTCCTCCTCCTCGGGGACTGCACCGGCAATGGCGGCACCGTGCAAAAGACTATACGCAGTGCGTTCTTTACGGCGTCTCAGGTCTGATGCCATGCAGTGATGCCAAAAAGATATCAGTTTAATTCATAATCATCTTTTTGGATAGTCTTCCTTTTTGACTATATCTGTTGAACCAGTTTCGATAGGATGTCTACGAATCCTGTTCCATAAATATCTGCCCTTCTTCATGGCATCTTCAAATATAGTATAAAAAATAGGGACATAAAGAAGCGTTAAAAATGTCGAGAATAACAGTCCCCCGATCGCGACCATAGCAAGCGGCGAGAGTCTTTCTAAACCGATAGCACGCTCCAGAGCTATGGGGAGCATCCCTACAGCTGTGCCGAATGCGGTCATAAGGATTGGCCTTGTCCTTACGCGGACGCTCTCGCTGAGCGCTTCCAGGGTCGTCGCACCTTTCTCCTTGGCCGCTTCTATAAAATCGATAAGAAGAATGGAGTTTTTCACCACAATGCCTGCAAGCAGGATGATTCCCATGAAGGCAGCAGTGGATTGATGCTTTCCTGTAATAAGGAGCGACCAGATAGCGCCTATCAGGGCAAGTGGTATGGCCGTCATGATCGTCATCGGATGTATAAAAGACCTGAAGGCCGGGACCAGTGAGAAGTAAAGCAGGATCATTCCGATCATAAGAGCGGACATAAGGGCCGCGAAGTTCTCGCTCATTAGCTTTGAGTCGCCTTCCTGGGATAATTTGTATCCTTCAGGGAGCTTCATTCCGTTTAGCTCTTTTGTTACATTCGCCATGATATGCGACAGTGCGGCCTTTTCCCTGTAGCCGAAGATATCAATGTTGTTCTGCATATCCTGGCGGGTAAGGATGGACGGCACATATGCGGTGGAAATGCTGCCAAGTAGAGAAATTGGGATCTCGCCAGACGGCGTATGGATGCGAAAGGAGGCGATGCTACCGGTGTCTTCGCGATAGCTTTCTTCTAAGCGCATCCTTATCGGGAAACCGTCCTCATTAGCCACTCTGAAGGTGGATGAAACTCCACCCTGCACCGCGGCCTGGGCCTGTGCGGCTATCTCTTTTGGTGAGACACCGTAAAAGGCGCACCGTTCGCGGTTCGCCGTGAAGATTATTTCCTTCTTATCCAGCCCCCATGAAAGGGAAACGGATTTGATGCCTCCGGCGTTCTCCAACCGCGCCTTTACCTGCTGAGCAATGTCATGAAGCACGCTTGTATCCGGGCCGGTTATCATTACATCGACAGGCGCCCTGATGCTCGACATTGGGGTAGCTCCATAGTCAAAAACGTCAACCGTTTTAAGCCCCGGGACAGTCAGAAACCCTTTGCGCATAGTGTTCTCAATCAGCCATATATTCTGCCTTCGTTGAAAACGATCCAGCAGGTTCACTGTTATGGTCCCCTGCTGGAGATTTTTGCCGCTGCTGAATGAAATCACGGAGGACTCGGAGCCGATGGTAGAGCTTATGGACACGACCCCTTCCTGTTGTTTTATTATTTTTTCCATTTCAAAGACTGCGGCATTGGTTTGCGCCAGGGAAGAATTGGCGTCAGCTTCGAAATTTATTTTTATAATGCCCGTATCCATGGGCGGTTGAATATCATCGCCTATGAGGGGTTTTGCGATCCTGCTGCTCAACACCAGCAGGATGAATGCTGAGAGAATGAAGACCCAGCGGCGCTTTAGCGCCAGATCCAGGATGCCGCCAAAGAAACCCCGGACGGCATCAATAAACCAATTGCTTCCTTTGGAAATAAATCTTTCGAAACGGTTGTTATTATGGCTTTTCTTAAGAATGAAAGGCGCGACAATAGGGATTATGGTCACCGACACGATGTAGGATGCCACGAGGGCGATTGTCAACGCAAGGCAGAGCGGGCGAAGGACGGCCTGGACATATCCTCCTATAAAGATGATCGGAATAAGCACTACAATGGTGGCATAGGTCCCTGAGAAAATAGCCAGCATGACTTCCTGAACGCCGCCGGCTACAAGCTCGCTGAGGTTTTTGCCTTCTGTTCTATAGTGCCGTTCTATGTTTTCTATAACGACAATGGCGTCGTCCAGCAGCATCCCTACTGCAAGGATGACCCCTGTCAGCGTTATCATATGAAATTCAAATCCGAATATCCACATAACAGCAAAAGTTATGAGATAAGTAAAGGGAATGGATATGGCACAAAGAAACATCGCCCTTATATTTCCCAGAAACAGGAATATCACGAGCACCGTGACCAGGATCGCATCCCTGAGCGCTACAAGCATATTGTCCACGCTGAGTTCGATCAGATCTTTCTGGGTGTAGCTGATTTCAAGATTGATATAGGGGTATTCGGATCGAAGCGTCGGGAGATAATCCTCCGCGGATTTGACGGCGTCAAGGGTGTGTCCATTCTGGCTGCGCAGGATGTTAATGCCGATTGCCTCCTTGCCGTTTCCGTGGTATGCGGATTGAGGTTCCTGGATCGTCTGCTTGATTTCCGCTACATCCCGCAGGTGTATAATCCCGTTATCGCGGCGGGCTATCACGAGATCGGCAAGCTCATCCATCCTGTCTGTGTTTCCTGCCGTCTTAAAAAGATATTGACCATCCTTGCGCACTATCACGCCCTGGGGGATATTCTGGTTCTGGGCCGCCACTGCTGCCATAATATCCGTAATACCTATGCCGAAGCGATTGAGGCGGATCGGATCGATTGATGCCAATACCTCCGGCTGCCATCCTCCGAATATTTCCACATTCCCCACATCAGGCAATCTTAAAAGTTCTTCCTTAATTTGATTGTCCGCTATTTCTCGAATCTTGCGAAGATCAGCAGGTTGCCCTTCCTTTGGTGAAAGCGCTAGAGTCATAGTAGGTTGAGTGGCCTGGCTTATCTTAAAAATCTGTGGCGATCTTATACCCTGGGGGAGTTTTGCTGCAATCTTGCTTAGTGCATTGGCCACATCAGTGGCAGCCGCATCAAGACTTTTCTCATATTCGAATTCAGCCAGAACTACAGAAGCTTCATCTTTGGATGTTGAAGTCACCTTTCGAACCATGTCAATAGTGGAAATCTCTTTCTCAATAAGGCGGGTTATGTCCGTTTTTACATCTGCCGCCGCAGCTCCAGGCATCACCGTTATTATACTTATCTGGGGTCGATCGGTATCAGGAAAAAGGTTGAAAGGCATTTTATGGTATCCGAGTATTCCGACAGCTGAAAAGAGTATGACAAAAGAGAGAATGAGGTGGGGCTTTTCAATATATTTCTGAACGAAATTCATGGCTTTCCCCCTACAGTTACTTTAGTTCCTTCGGTTAGAGACAATAACCTATTTTCCTGAGCAACAGCTACGATCGATCCTTCGGGCAGATAGCCTTTAACTGCGGTCATGCCATTTTCAGAGCCTAAAAAATCAACTTGTCTGATCCGGATTGTTCCTTCGTTATCTACCAAATAAATAAAATAACCTTTGTCTGTATGCACTATGGCATTTTCAGGAACGATAATTCCATTTACATCGGCAGTTACAATGTCAATCCCGATTGTGGAACCCGAAGGAAGCCCGAAAGGAGATTGCTGGAGGGTCATCTCAATTGAGCCCATAAAATTTTTTCCCAGGGCAGGATATATTCTTGTTATAGTTGCACCCATTCGTTCTGTCCCATCGAAAAGATAGACTCTTGTGCCTTTTTCAAGGCCTTTGATAAGGTCCTGCGAAACTTGTGCCGTTACTTTGACAGGCTGCTTCTGTTCTATGACAAGCACTGCCTTTCCCGGCATGGCGAGATCTCCCGGTTCAGCGAGACGCTTTGTGACAATCCCGGAGAAAGGGGCCTTTAATTTTGTGTATTCTGACTGTATTCTTAAAGCAGCGGCATTGTTATCAAGACCCTTTATGTTTTCCTCGTACGTGCCTACTGACGCCCTAGCATTTTCCACCGCAGCCCTTGAACGTTCAAGCGCTTCTTTTGAGATAGCACCGGACGTAAAAAGCTTTTCATCTCTCTCCGTTATCGTGCGTTGGGTTTCATAAACGCTTTTGGCTCCCAAAAGACGCTGTCTTGCAGCGGATGCTTCCGCCTGGGCGGAGGCCGAACGGTCGGCAAGCTCCCGATCGTCAATGTCGCATACCACTTCATCTTTTTCAACTGAATCTCCTTCACGTTTTGTAATGGAAAGAATTTGGCCGGTAATCCTGGGGGTTATTTCTACACGGGTATATGCCTGGATTTCTCCAATCTGATGGGAGAGGATCTCAAGACTCCCTTTGCTTGCAAGTGACGTCTGAATACTCATGGGTTGCGGCGCCGGTTTCGGCAGATTTGCTATTTCTTTCTGCTTATGTTTAACAACCACAATTCCGGCAGCAATTAGAACGACAATGATAATAATCGTGATCAATATTTTTTTCATTTTAAATAGTCCTCCAAAGATCCCGTTGCGCGACGATAGGCTGTCACGGCTGCGTTATAATCAAAAAGGGCCTGGGTATGGTTTGCCGCCGCAGTAAAATTGGCAGCATGGGCGAACAACAGATCAACCATTGCCCCGGCGCCGGTTGAATATTTTTCATTTTCGATCCGATAGGATTCTTCGGCTTGCAGGACAGCGGCGCAGGAGGTTTCCACTCTGATTTTACTCTCCGTCAAGGAAGTAATTGCATTACGAATGTCAAGCCTGATTTGATTCTCCATGCCCTCTAAGCGAGTTAGAGCCTTATTTTTAAGGATGCGGTCCCGAGAGACATCGGCGTGAATGGATCGGTCAAACAGGGGTATGGATATATTGATGCCGACAAACCATGTCGACTCGCTATATTTTGGTTCAAATCCATACTGATTAAGATAGCCCCCGAGCGCGGATACGGTAGGCAGTAGTTTTCCAATTGAACTTTTAACGTTTAGATCAGCCTCTTTTATGCCTTGAAGTGCAATGAGATATTCCGGACGGTGTTCGCGCGCCTCTATCAATCCCTGCTCAAAATTACAATAGATATTGGTAAAGGAAAGCTCGTCAACAGGCTCAAGGCCGCTTTCAACGGAGATAATTTTTCTTCCCATCAGGAATGCAAGCGTCTCCCGGGAAGCGGATATCCCTTCATTAATGGTCGCCAGACGTTGCGTTTCATTGGCCAGCTGGACCTCTACCTTCAAAAGATCGACTTTCGGGACCCGCCCCAGATCATAAAGTAGTGATACATTCTTGCGCTGTTCTTCAAGGGCGTCCACCGATGCCTTTGATGATTCCTGAAGCTTCTTCAACTGGAGAAGTTTATTGTATGTATTGACAGTGTTGGCAATAACTTCGTTTCGTGTCATGTTAAGGGTGTCAGTGCGCACGGTTTGTCTTATATCTGCAAGCTTTACGCCGTTTTCTATCTGGCCGCCTTGATATACCGGCACTGTCATGACAGCCTGCCATGAAACAAATTCATCGCTGAAATGGGGAGGAATACTGGTGCTTTTTGCCGGGATGAAGGCAAGGGGTTCCTGTCTTTTGGTATAATTGGAGTCAAGCGTGATTTTTGGAAGATGCCTTCCCGATGCTGCTGCGATCTCCTCTTCTCCTGCCATGATACTGAGATCACCTTCTTTGAGCATCGTATTATGACTAATTGCCTCAATAAGGCATTCATGAAGAGTGACCGTTTCTGCGTGACTGTTTGTTGAAAGGAAGGTAATTGTCAGAACAGCCGGTATCAAAGCAAAAATATATTTCCTGATTAATATTTTCGAGGATGAAGCAAATAGCATTGGGCTTAGATGCATGATTTCTTTTGTCATGGTTTAATCCTTTTTTAAGAAGTTCATTACTTCCCAGGAAATTTACTCAGCTCCCAGTCAACTTTTCCGATCTATGAAGCATTTCTACTAATTTAAAGACTGTGCAATTCTCTTTATTATTTCAAATAAATTCCACTAAGTTGGTGAAGAAGAACATGGAATTCTTCATGTTTGCCGATTCCAATCCGTTCTTCTTCTATCCTTTCAAATCCCTCAAATAGTTCATCCTGCCTTTCTTCTGATAACAAATTATCTGCCATTGCAAAGAGGACGTTATTCTCTTTTTCTATATGATCTTTCAGTAATGAAACATAATCTCTTGCATTTTGTATAATGTCTTTTGCTGAAGAGATGCCTCCGGTCATGTATCTGGCAAAAGCCGTGCCCATAGCCTTAATATAATTTCTCCCCATTTCATGTTCATGGAGCATGACCGCGATAGGACCATCTTTGGGCACGCCTACTGCTATCAACGCAGGAAACAACAGGTCTTCCTCTTTGCCATGATGGCATTTGTCAACAAATCCTTTCAAAAACTCAAGGATGCCCTCAAGGTGTTCTTTGTTAAGCCTTCCCTCTGTCTCCAATTGTTTGCAGACCTGACCTAAAATATTGAGCATGACCTTCACTCCCTCATGTTCGTCTCTTAACTGTTGGGTCGCTTTCATTTTTATTGCCTCCTCTAGGATTCGATTTTGGCTTTCTATGGAATCATGATACTCAGAATTGTCTATGTAATTAGTTCAACTTGTATTCCCTGTGTTAAAGATTTAAAAGTTAGAACTACCTTGGGGTCACTTTAATGTGTATGTCCGCTTGACTCTTCAGCTTCCGCATGTTCTGCTGCCGGACCTTTCGCTGCTTCGTAAAGTCCCTCAACATAATGTAGAAAAATCACATACGTCTCGATATGCTCTCTGCCTGCCTCAATATCGTTTTCCTTGTAGCCTTTCGATGAAACAGCCTTTGTAAAGGTTTTATTAATCCCGTCGGCTATCGCGTCCTGCAATAGCTTTATTACCTGGTCTGATTTTCCTGTTTCAAGGGCCTTATCGGCAGCAGGTACAGCGGGGCCAAGATCAAGACCCGCAGGTTTTAAACCGGTATAGGACGCACCCTCTCCAGCCCGGTGAACACGTACTAGGGTTTCAAAGAAATACATATCAGCAAGTTCTTTTGCCTTGGAATCCAGCTTTCTCACTTCCAGGGTCTTTTCAAATGCCTTGATTATTTCTGCTTCATCTTTTTCCTGCACCCATATAAGGACTAAGTTAACATTGCCTGTATCCAGCGCCTTCCTGGCTGCTGTTACAAGCGGTCCATCAAGGGTGTCACAATGTGCATAAATCGTATTGGAGCTTAAAAGAATGATTGAGAGTATTATGACAATTGTTTCCATAAATATTTTTGGACTTGTTTTTCGTTTCATAGTCGCCTCCTAAATTTTAAATTGTTAATTAGGCTCTGATCATGGTCAACAACATCTTGAAATTATTTACTGCCTTCAGGGCATGCGGCTCATGAGCAGGCATTATGATCATCTCCCCTTGTTTCAGATTGAAAGGCATGCCTGAAATCCTGATTTCAACCTCTCCGACTATAACCTGCACCAGGGCGTCAAAAGGGGCTGTATGCTCACTTAGACCCTGATCCTTATCGAATGCAAACAATGTGACCGTACCGGCGCCTTTCTCAATGATCGTCTTGCTCACAATCGCATCCTTCTGATAATTCACCATATCAATCAGCGTGTGTGGTTTTAGTTCAATGTTCATTTCTTTCTCCTTTAATCTAAAAAATTACTATGCAGACCGCTAAATTCCTTGTTAATAAACTACCTCGCAGCAGAGCTGACGAGGTATTACAAAGAAAAAATATCCCTCTCGCAGCAGAGCTGCGGGGAAGTAGACCCAGAGAGATTAAAAGTTTATTCTCCCTTCATCATTGCCGCAATATCATCCTGTACTGATCCAATGGGCTTTATATTAAATTTTTCCACCAGGACCTTGGCTACATTAGCAGACAGGAAGCCGGGCAGAGTAGGTCCGAGGCGAATGCCCTTAACGCCGAGAAATAAAAGGGCCAGCAAAACTGCTACGGCCTTTTGCTCATACCAGGCGATGTCGTATGAAATGGGAAGTTCATTAATGTCATTCAGCCCGAATGCCTCTTTTAATTTCAGGGCAATCACCGCCAGTGAATATGAGTCATTGCATTGCCCCGCATCCAGCACGCGCGGGATGCCGCCGATATCGCCCAGGGCCAGCTTGTTGTAACGGTATTTGGCGCATCCGGCCGTGAGTATCACCGTATCTTTGGGGAGGTTTTCAGCCACCTCTGTAAAATAACTCCTGGCCTTATGCCGTCCGTCGCAGCCTGCCATGACTACAAAACGTTTTATTGCCCCCGACTTCACTCCCTCTATAACCTTGTCGGCAAGGGCCAGGACCTGATTATGCGCGAAACCTCCCACGATCTTTCCTGACTCAATCTCTTCAGGTGATTTGCAGGTTTTTGCCAGGGCAATCACCGTAGAAAAATCCTTTTCCCCGCCTTGAGGCCTGTCTGCAATGTGTTTGGCATTAGGATAGTTCACGATATTTGTAGTGAAAAGCCTGTCCGGATAGGTATTTTCCTTCTTTATGGGAATCAGACAGTTTGTGGTCAGGATGATGGGGCCGTTGAAGGTCTCGAAATCCGAGTTCTGGCGCCACCATGAGCTGCCGTAATTGCCTATAAAGTGTTTATACTTCTTGAATGCCGGATAGTAGTTGGCCGGAAGCATCTCACCGTGTGTATAGACATCAACTCCGGTTCCCTCGGTCTGCCTGAGCAGTTCTTCTATGTCCTTCAGGTCATGCCCTGAAATCAGTATCCCGGGGTTTTTGCCGACCCCGATATTCACCTCTGTAATCTCAGGATTGCCGTATGTGCTTGTATTGGCCTTATCCAGAAGTGCCATGACATTAACTGATGTCTCGCCTGCCTTCATGACCATGGCGATCATGTCATCCACGGAAAGATCCATGGTAGTGGAGGCAAGTGCTTCAAAAAGAAAGCTGTTTATGTCATCCTGTTCATAGCCAAGGACCGCAGCGTGTTCGGCGTAAGCAGCAATCCCCTTGAGGCCGATGATGAGCATCCACTTCAGAGACCGAGCATCTTCATTTGCAACCGCAGTAATGCGCACCCCATCGGACATAGCCTTGGCAATTATCTCTGACCTTTCCTCCGAACTCCAGGTGGCGCAATCCGGTAGGGGGCCTGATAGGGCGCTTCCGACCTTTTTGCTGACCGCATCCCGCACCTTGATGCCGTTCTTGACACGCCCGATGATCACATCATCGTCCCACGCCACGTTGGTTATGGTTGTAAAAAGGGCATTGCGCACGAAATGGGCGGCCTCCTTGTCCACCGTGCCCATCTCCTTATATTTTAGTCCATAGACGGATATCCCCTTACAAATGTAAATAAGCAGATCCTGTAGATCCGCGGTCTCCTCCGGTTTTCCGCACACGCCTTTAACGGTGCAGCCTGTGTTTTTGGCAGTTTCCTGGCATTGAAAACAGAACATGGTTATTCTCCTCTCTTTAAAGTGTTATCGTTTTGATTGATGCCGATTATATCCCGCAGGTCTTTCAGTAGAGGTTTTAATAAAATGCCATTCATGCGGGCAGCGTCCTCTATCGTATGAAATGCCTCAGTCGGACACCCGATGCATGGCATTTTCCGTTTGATAAAAACGCCTATCGCTGATGGATGACGCATCATCAATTCGCTGACTGTCATTTTTGAATCGATCTTCATCATGCCTCAATAATAATTTATGTTGTAATGTTTGTCTTTGCGCCGGCGCAAACAAATGAAATTAAAAAATTATCTACCGACGAATATTTCGATCCGCCACATGTGAGGTTCAGGAATATTTTGCTTTCTTTCCTACTCAGAGGATGACAGCTTCAAATATAGGTGGAAAGAGGAATTGTGTCTTTGCGCCGGCGCAAACAATATGTTCTGCCTCGAATATTTTGCTTCACCCGCACCAGGCTAGGTAGTCATATCGAAACAGGAATATTATCTGTCAGTCAGTTTCAGTAAAGTTCACAAGGGCATGGGGGTCAATAATGACAATGCGTTGCCGTCCGGATTTTACCCAGCTTTTCTTACCCCAGCTGCTGAGGGTGCGACTGACTGTATAAAGGGTTGTGCCTGTATAATCGGCAAGATCCTGGCGGCTGAGTTGAAAGTCGATTTCTATGCCTTCAACGGTTTTACGCCCTGACTGGCTCATGATGCGTAAAAGGGCGCGGGCTATGCGCCGTTCTACGTGTTCAGTGGAAAGTTCCAAATAGCGGGTTTGCAGTTCTTCGATGCGGTCGATAGTAAATCGGAGAAGGTTAGTCGCCAGTTGCGTATTTTCCGATATGAGTTCCATTATGACATCCTTGTCCCAGCCGATTACTTCTGCAACTCCCATGGCCTTTGCCGTGACGGGGAATCTTTTCCCTTTGAAAACTGCAATAGCAGCAGTGATCGCGCCAGGTTCGATGTAACGGATAATGACCTCTTTCCCCTGTTCGTGAAGCTTGGATAATTTGAGACGACCCTTAAGCACAAGGTAGCACCTGTCTGCGTGATCCCCCTCATGAAAGAGCGTTTCCCCGGACTTTATGTGCGCGCGGCGACCACGGCTTATAATATCTTCAAGCATATCAGACGGTATATCGGCAAATAATTCGGATCGTGAAAGAGTGTCTGTATAATGTTCAGGAGCGTTCATTAATGATATCTGGAATAGTTTGTTAAGGTTTATTATTACATAAAGGGATTCTTTGGGGGCCAATAATAATAAATTATTATAGACTGTTTATTTTCAGTATTCAATCATTATTAACAGGGATTGAAAGATCCTTGACGACTCCGGCGATCAGATCAACACTTAAATTGAAATCAATAACACTCGAATCGATACAAAGATGATAATTTTTTAGATCAGTCCAATTGATCCCAACTATGTCGCGGATGAATTTGGCTCTTTTCCGGTCCGACTCATGCAACATTGACCGCGCCTTTTGTTCACTCATACTCTGGCCGCTCATAAAACGTTTTACACGAAACTCCATAGGGGCATGGATGAATATCTTGATTATTTTCGGCCTTTCCCTTAATACATGAAATCCTCCTCGACCGATAATGACGGCATCATGTTTGTCCGCTATATTATTTATTATACTGCTCTCCAGTTCAAACAGATCCTTATCGTAAACCGGAGCAGGGAAAGGCGGGACATAACCTGCTTCCGGGGATCCCAAAGCGAATCCCCTCAGGAGGGTGGAGAGGAGCCCTGAGGAGGACCGTTCATCAAAATTCTCCAGCCATTTCTCATCTGTTCCCATATTTTTTGCTGCCTGTCGTAAGATCTCACGATCAACATACTTGAAATTGAGTTTTTTCGCCAAAAGATAACCGATATATGAGCCGCCGCTTGCCATCAGCCTCGATATTGCCACTACAGTATGTATCTCATTTCCCATGTGTTCCTCCGATTTATTAAGCATCGGCGTCAAATTGCGCTTTTAATAAACTTCATTTTTCGCACAGTACTATTTTATTGTCAAATGTCAGCTACGCCGCGGGTCTGCGACAAATTTATGAGAAACTTGACAAAAGGCAATAAATACCCTATTATAATAGGGGACGTTCGTGAAAAGATGAATTGACACGCCCGGCAATAGATGTTACAAGATTGTTATGCCGAGAAAATCACGTATAGACGCCTCCGGAGCCCTGCATCATGTTATAGGGAGAGGCATTAATCGTCAGAAGATCTTTCGCGACAAGAAAGATTATACAGCTTTCATGGGTCGTCTTGGCGATCTGCTGATAGAGACAAAGACAGCATGCTATGCATGGGCGTTAATGCCAAACCATTTTCATCTCCTGCTGAGAACAGGGGATGTGCCGGTATCGGTATTCATGAAGAGGCTGTTAACCGGTTATGTGGTCAATTTTAACCGGCGACACAAGCGCTTCGGGCACCTGTTCCAGAATCGCTACAAATCCATTCTATGTCAGGAAGACCCCTATCTCCTGGAACTCATCCGCTACATACATCTGAATCCCATAAGGGCCGATCTCGATTCAAAATATAAAGACCTGACCGGTTATCCCTATTGCGGTCACGGAGTGTTACTGGGCCGGAGGAAGATGCCATGGCAGGACCGGGAATATATTCTGGGTTTTTTTGGAGATAAAGAACCGGAAGCAAAACGGCAATACAGCCGGTTTGTACAGAACGGGATAGCCCAGGGGAAACGTCCTGATTTGACAGGCGGCGGACTTTTACGGAGTCATGGGGGATGGGCAGGCGTTAAACTCCTGAGAGAAACACGAGACTGTCAGAAGGGTGATGAACGTATGCTGGGAGACGGGGCGTTTGTTGCGGAGGTCCTGGCAAAGGCGGAAGAGCGGTTAAAGGACAGATACAGACTTAAGGTTGAAGGTTATGACCTGAACAGGCTGACAGCAAGGGTTGGAGAGATAACTGGATTTACACCTGAAGAGTTATTGGATTCTGCAAGGGATATGAAACGGGCAAAGGCAAGAAGCATCCTTTGTTACTGGGCAAGTGAGAAGCTGGGAATTACCCAGAGCCAATTAGCGCTCATCTTAAAACTGACGCCATCGGCCATCAGCCATGCTGTGGGAAGGGGAAGGATGCTGGTGAAAGACGGGCAGTATTGCATGGGAAATCGATAGTTTTCAGCTTTTCACGAACCTATTTCACGGGGAGTTAAAGGAAAACAAGGAAAGGCTCAAAGATCTCTTCCTTTGAAACAGCCAATTCAAACTTTAAGGCCGTTTCCAGGAGTCAAGGATAAATCATTTTCTATACGGCTTTCTGCATGCCATTAAATTGACTGGGATGAGCCCATAAATATTCTCTGACCTCCAGGTTCATCCGGTCCAGTTCCCCTAGAAAGCCTGATGCAGAGAGACGATAGTTTTCTGAATTGGATTCTGTTTTGCGCAGGAGTTCAAGCTGTTTTTGAAAATGGGTAATCCTCTCAACAGTTGTCTGATACTCTTTTTCGGTATTAATCATTTATTAAAATCTCCACTATC
>Ga0153915_10002524_pt1 | contig 16698 bp, 13 predicted proteins | sample Opewatmetagenome_2_FD_107003 | JGI IMG/M metagenome (GOLD analysis project Ga0153915, IMG submission 107003) | Freshwater wetland microbial communities from Ohio, USA - Open water 3 Core 3 Depth 3 metaG | ecosystem: Environmental > Aquatic > Freshwater > Wetlands | place: USA: Ohio, Lake Erie...
ATCGACTCCAACTTCAGTTATGCTACGGCCGTGGGACTGTTCGCCACGCTGATCGGACTGGTCTTCGTCATGGGGGCCAACCGGATCAGCAGGTCCTTCGGCGAGACCAGTCTCTGGTAGGGGGCGGGGGATGATGTTGAGCAAAAGCCCCGCCGAAAGGATCTTCGACGTCTCCAATGCGCTGCTCCTCGTCCTGTTGGGCGTCGTGGCGCTGTATCCGCTGTACTACGTGCTGATCGTCTCGGTAAGCAGCGGGATGGCGGTCGCGCGCGGCGAGGTGAAGCTGGTGCCCGTCCAACTGACCCTCGGCCCCTACCGCACGATGATCCGGGATCCCTATTTCTTCCGCTCCTTCCTCAACACCCTGAAGTACACGGTCGTGGGGACGGTCGTCAACCTGGCCATGTCCTGCCTTTGCGCCTACCCGCTGTCCATCCGGAGCTTCTCCGGAAACAAGGCGTTCACGGGCTTCATCGTGTTCACCATGTTTTTTTCCGGAGGGCTCATCCCGACCTACCTGGTGGTGAAGAGCTTCGGCCTGCTCGACTCCCTGTGGGCCATCGTCCTTCCCGCCGCGATCTCCACCTGGAACATGATCATCATCCGGACCTTCTTCCAGGGCATCCCGCAATCCCTGCGGGAATCGGCGCAGATCGACGGCGCCAACGACGTCTTCATCTTCCTGCGGATCATCCTGCCGTTGTCGCTTCCCGTGCTGGCCACCATGACGCTGTTCTATGCCTCGGGCCACTGGAACAGCTTCTTCCCGGAGCTGATCTACCTGAGCGAGAAGAGCAAGTATCCCATGCAGTTGATCCTGAGGAACATGCTGATTTCCGAGCAGATGTCCGAGCAGTACGCGGACATCCTGCAGCAGACCGACATCGCGCCCACGACGCTGAAATACGCGGCGGTGATGCTTTCCACGGTGCCGATCCTGCTCGTGTATCCGTTCCTGCAGCGCTATTTCGTGAAGGGCGTCATGGTCGGTTCCCTGAAAGGGTAGCTCAGGAACCGCCGGCCGACCGTGCACAACGTCCCCCGTATGGGAGGACGAGGAACATACCGCAAGGAGGACCCTATGAAGAAGTGTCCGCGTTTCGTCCCCATCGTCCTGATCGCCCTGGCGGGGGTGGGCGTTTCCTTCGCCGCGGGCGGCAGGGAAGGGGGCGCCAAGGCGGCGCCGCAGCCTTCCGGGGGGAAGCTGGTCGACAAGGACCTGGAGATCAGCGTCATGCTGTCGGAAAGCAGTCTTGTCCCGGTCAGCCAGAACATGCTCCATTTCCAGTGGATGTACGAGAAGACGGGCATCCGAATCAAGTTCCTGCCGGTCCCCTCGTCCGATTACGCGCAGAAGAAGAGCACGCTGCTTTCCACCAATGATCTTCCGGACGTGATCCAGGTCGCGCAGACGGACATCAACAACTTCGCGGACACGGGCATCTTCGTGAACCTGGCAAAGTACAAGAGCCAACTGCCCAACTTTTACGACAAGGTCGCGAAGTATCCCGAGGCCAAGTTCACTTTCGTCGACGGGAATCCCTACGGGTTCCCGGTGCTGAACCGCTGGGATCTGACGCGCGGGAGCGGCCTGGTCGTCAGGTCGGACGTGATGCAGGAGGCGGGTACGGCGGCTCCCGGGACCTTCCAGGCGTATTACGACATGCTGAAGGCCTTCAAGGCGAAATACCCCGCGTGCGTTCCGTACGTGAACCGCAATGGAGCGAACAACCTCATGGCGACGTTGGGCTATTCCCTCGGCAGCGGGAACGGCATCCAGTTCGACCCGCAGGCGGGACGGTTCCTCTTCCAGCCCGCGAAGCCCGAGACCAGGGACGTGCTGGCCTATCTGAACAGCATGTACAGGGAGAAGCTTCTCGATCCCGACTACGTGTCCATCAAGGGGACGCAGTGGGAGGAGAAGCTCGCCAATGGATCCGGCCTTTCCTACCTGGACAACGTCAACTTCGCGGTCAAGCACCTGCCCACCCTGAGGAAGAAGATCCCCGCGGCCGGGTGGGACAATCTGATCCTGCCCGTCAACCAGTTCGGGTACGCGAGGGGCCTGTACACGGCGCCGCATCAGCTCGACAAGATCTGGGTCGTCGGAGCGAAGGGCAGGAACGTGGACGCCATCATCCGGATGTTCAACTGGTTCTACACGGAGGAGGCCTGCGACCTGATGAACCTGGGCAAGGAAGGCGTCGACTTCATCCGCAAGGCGGACGGCACGGTCGAGTTCACCGCGGAGACCCTGAGGAAATACAGCGATGCGCAGGGGAACTTCGTGCAGACCGGCATGGCCAAGGACCGGGGCAACGCCGCCTACGAGTCCTTCATCCCCTATTCCGACGTGCATTCCTATTTCCTTTCCATCAACGAGACGCAGATGGGCTGGTACAAGAACGTCCAGCAGAAGGACAAGGCCTACGCGTTCCCGACTCCGACGCCCCCTTTCACCGCCAAGGAGAGGGAAACCGTGACCGCCATCCAGACGCAGCTGGCGACGATCGCCACCGAGATGTTCGACAAGCTCATCATGGGCGTGGAGCCCATCGAGGCCTTCGACAGGTACCTGGCCCGGTTCCGGGAAAAGGGGTTGACGGAGTTCGAAAAGGTCTACAACGACGCCTACGACAGGGTGAAGTGAAAACGCGTAAGGGTCCGCGGGCCGGCGCGGCGGATCGGGGAGGGGAACCATGGATGAGATCGCCTACGACCGGAAGATCCCGGTGCGCTACGAGGCGGACGTCGCCATCTTCGGCGCGGGCATGGCGGGCGTTTCGGCGGCCCTCGGCGCGGCGCTGCGGGGTGCCCGGGTCCTTCTTGTCGAACGTTTCGCCGTGCCGGGCGGCAACAGCACCACGGGCGGCGTCGCCTCGTTCTGCGGTAATACGCGGGGCCAGGGCAGGGCGTTCGATATGGTGGTCGAGGGCCTCGAGGCGTTCGGCGCCGTCGCGCCGCTTGATGCCGGGAAGAGCTCACGGGTCTTCCATCACGAGATCCTGGCCGTCGTGCTGCAGGAGCTGCTCCTGCGGCACGGCATCCGGCTCCTCCTGCACACCCGGTTCGTGGACGTCCTTTGCATGGACGGGCACATCGGCGCATGCATCGTATGCGGGCCGTCCGGTCCGGAGGCCGTGCGCGCGAAACAGTTTGTGGACTGCACGGGCGAGGGGGAACTAGCCGCACGGGCCGGGTTCCCGACCATGAAGGGGGGGGGCGGCGGGTACCAGCTTCCCATGTCGCTCCTGTACTTCGTGCGGCACGTGGTCAACGCGGACAGGAGGCGCGAGGTCCCGCCGGGATGGTTCGGCAGTCTGGAGCGTGAGGACCAGCTTCCCATGACCAGCGTCTGGCCGAACGGACCCGGATCCAACGCGGTGAAGATCAAGATTCCCATGTTCGACTCCACGGACACTGAGTCCATGACGGCCGCGGAGATCCGGGGACGCCGCAGGATGATGGAGGTCCTGGACTACCATCAGCGGGTGGAGGGCAGGAACTGGATCTTCGACCACTGCTCGCCCATGATCGGCATCCGCGAGGGTCGGAGGATCACGGGCGACTATGTCCTCGCGGTGGAGGATCTGCGTGCCGGGAGGAGTTTCGACGATGCCATAGCCGTCGGTACCTTCTATCTTGACGGGCACAAGACGGACGACGACAAGAGGACCTACATCCTGCCGAAGGACGAGCTGGCCGTTCCGCCGTACGACATTCCCCTGAGGTCCCTGATCGCGCGCGGCGGCGACAATCTCATGATGGCCGGCCGATGCCTGTCGGCGGACCAGCTCGCGCTTTCCTCCGCACGGGTCACGACGACCTGCTCCATGACCGGATATGCGGCGGGCGTCACGGCCGCGCTCGCCGCCGCGGCGGGGACGGACCCGAGGGCCGTTTCCGTACGCCGGGTGCAGGACATCCTCCTCGAGGGCGGCGCCGTCCTGGACAAAGGGAAGGTCAGGCAACTGTACGCAGCGGGGTCCGATGCTTGACGCCGGTCCGCGGGGCCGCTACCGTCGGAGGCAACATGGCAAGCAGGGAAGACATCAAGCGTTACAGGGACAGCTACCTGGCGGAAAGCGAGGCGGCCGTCCTCTACGAGGGCCTGGCGGCCTCCGAGAAGAAGCCGGAGCTCGCCGCGATCTACGGGAAGCTGGCGGAAACGGAGAGGAAACACCTTGCCTTCTGGACCGCGAAGCTGGACGAAGCGGGCCACAAGCCGCCGCGCGCGCGTGTCGGCCTGCGGGCGCGCCTCATGATGGCTTCCGCCAGGCGCTTCGGCGCCGCCTCCGTGGTGCCGGCCATCGCCGCCATCGAGAAGGACGCGGCGGCCGGCTACGACGGCCGGGCGGACGCCGAGTCCGTCGGCATGCCCGGGGAGGAGCGCTCCCACGCGCGCGTCTTCGGCTACCTGGCGAGCGCGTCCAAGGGCATGGAAGGCAAGGAGGTGGCGCGCCGGGAGGGACGCCACCGCGCGGCCGGGGGCAACGCGCTGCGCGCCGGGGTCCTCGGCGTGAACGACGGCCTGGTGTCCGTCTTCAGCCTGGTCATGGGCGTGGCGGGAGCCGGGGTTGCATCCCGCGAGATTCTTGTCACGGGCGGCGCGGGCCTACTGGCGGGCGCTCTTTCCATGGCGCTGGGCGAATGGCTTTCCGTCCAGAGCTCCCGGGAACTCTACGGCCACCAGCTGAAGGTGGAGGAGCGGGAGCTGGCCCAGGCGCCGGAGGAGGAGGCCGAGGAGCTGGCGCTCATCTACCAGGCCAAGGGCCTGGATGAGAAGGAGGCGGTCGCCCTGGCGGGCCGCCTGATCTCGGACAAGGCCACGGCCCTCGACACGCTGGCCCGGGAGGAGCTGCACTTCGATCCCGAGGAGCTGGGGGGCTCCGCCTGGGAGGCGGCCGTCACGAGCTTCCTGCTTTTCGCCGCCGGCGCCTTCCTTCCGGTGATTCCCTACGCGTTCCTCACGGGATTCTCCGGCATCGTCGTGAGCGCCGCCTTGAGCGCCGCGGGCCTGTTCGTCACAGGCGTCGTGATCACCGCGATGACCGGTCGGAACCCGCTTTTCTCGGGGCTGCGCCAGATGCTCGTCGGCCTGGCCTGCGCCGCGGTCACATTCGGCATCGGAAACCTCGTGGGAACCAGCCTGGGGTAGGGCGGGCAACGGGCGCACCGCCCGGGCGGCCCGACGGTGTGCTATAATGCCCCGGATGAAAAAGAGATCCCTGCCCCAAACGAGCGTTCTGCGCGGGTGGTTCGTCTCCTACACCCTGATCCTGCTCGTTCCGATCCTCATGAGCACGTTCCTGCTGGGGTACTCGATCAACCTTCTCAAAAACCAGATTCTCGACACCAATGAGATCCTCCTGGAGCAGGCAAGGAAGGAATACGACCAGATCCTGCTGTCCCTCCAGAACCTGACATGGCAGATCCAGCAGAATCCCGTCCTGCTCGGCCTCATGAGGCAGAAGGCGCCTTTTTCCGAGCACAACTACTACTATCTCTACAAGGTCCTCGACGACCTGTCGAAGTACAAGGTCTCCAACCCGTATATCGAGGATTTCTACATCAGCCTGCGCTACCAGAACAAGATCCTCTACCCGACCGGCATCCTCGACAATGCGATCTTCCATTCCGCGTCCCACGGCCTGGTCGATCCCATGGGCTTCGAGGAATGGAACCGCACCGTCAATGGGTATCATCCGGAAAGCTTCATCACCCCGGATCCGGCGGCGGGCCGCGGGACGGGCCACCTGCTCTACATCAAGTCCCTGCCCGACAACGCGCCGACGCAGTACTCGGCCAACCTGATCGTCGTCATCAACCGCTCCCGCATCCTCGCCTCCCTCGAGGGCAACCAGCTGTATGAAAGGAGCATCTCGTGCATCCTGGACAAGGACGGCCGGATCCTGTTCCAGGCCAGTCCCGAGGCCGGCGTCGATTCCCCGAAGCCGGCGGAAATCATGGGCTTCAAGGAGAACCTGTCGCAGACCGACGCATCGGGCCGGTACCTGGTCCTCAGGAAGAGTTCCGAAACCGCCTTCGGATGGACCTACATCTCCCTGATCCCGAGGAACGCCTACAAGAAACAATACGACACGATGCTCCGGTTGGCGGTTGCGGGAATCGTCCTGTCCGTCCTGGCGGGTGTGGCCCTCACCTACCTGAACTCCAGGCGCCACTATGCGCCCATGCGCGAGGTCCTGGACATGATCGCGTATCGGGCGCAGAAACCATTGTACAAGAACGAGTTCCGCCTCCTGCGCGACGAGATCGAACGGTCGATGCGGGAGCGCGAGACCCTTGTCGGCATGGCCACCCGCGGGGAGCCGGTCCTGCAGGAGCGCGTCCTGAGGAACCTCCTGCAGGGGGTCGTCGGCGAGAAGGACCTCTCGAAGCAGCTCGACAGCCTCCATTTCCCCCTCGAGCCCACTTCCCGATTCCGGCTTCTGCTCTTCTATATCGAGAGGGAGACCGACAGGAGCGCGGCCCTGCTCGGTTCGCTGCGCGGTTTCCTGGAACGGTATTTCTCCCCGAGCCGGGTCCTGCTCACTGACATCTCCGACTACATCGCCTGCGTCGCCACGGTGGAACAGGAGGAACGGGACCTGGCCCTGGTGCGCGGGATCAACCGGGCCCTGGGAGACCTGTCCCCCGCGGGGATCACCGTTTCCTGCAGCGACGTCGCCACGGGGCTGATGCAGCTGCACGAGCTGTACCGGCAGGCCGAACTGGCGCAGGAGTACAGGCTCATCATCCGGGCGGGGAAGGTCATCGAATACGGGGAGATCCGGCTTTCGCGGAACGTCTTCTATTACCCCCTGGCCGTGGAACAGGGGATCATCAACGCGCTCAAGGTCGGGGACGGCAAGAAGGCCGCGGCCCTCTTCGCCGACGTGTTCCGGCGGAACTTCGAGGAATCCCTGATCGCCATCGACATGGCCCGGTGCCTGACCTTCAACATCATCGGCACGATGATCAAGACCACGGAAGAGGCGCGCGGCGGCAACGACGTGGTGGTCTGGAAGCAGATCCGTCCCGTGGAACGGCTGCTTCTCTGCAAGACTGTCGAAGAGCTGAAATCCACGATCCAGTCGATCGTCGAGACGGTCTCCATCCAGATCAACGCGAACAGGAAAAGCCACAATGAGAGCCTTCGTGAGCGGATCGAGGAGCACATTGAGGCCCATTACGGGGATCCGAACCTCAACAATTCCTCGATCGCCGACAGTCTCGGGATGAACGCGGCCTACGTGGGCCGGTTCTTCAAGGAACAGACGGGGGAGGCCATCCCTGATTTCCTGACCCGACTGCGCGTCGAGAACGCGAAGGAGCTCCTGGCGGACCCCGGTCTCAAGCTGCACCAGGTGGGGGAGCTCGTCGGGATCCCCAACAGCGCCTCCTTCATCAGGATCTTCAAGAAACTGTGCGGCATGACTCCCGGTGCGTACAGGAGCACCGTGGTTTCCCCGAAAAGCGGTTTCTGACCTGCTTCAGTGCGCCCATGCTGCAGAATCGGACATGACATTGTATTGAAGGATCAACGATCCTGCATTCCTGCTAGTTTACGGGTCCTCCGGGTGCGGCTAGGATGCCCCGCATCAAAGGAGGAATGCAGTGAAAAGAAACCTTGGATTCCTTTTGGTTGCGGCCGTCCTGGCCTCCGTCTTATGCCTTCCCGTATGGGCAGGCGGGAAGGGCGAGTCGAAAGCGGCCGCGCGGGAAGTCTCCCTATGGAGAAGGATGCCTTCCGATCTGACCACGCTCTACACCAACATGGCCGAGACCCCCTACGCCAAGGAGATCGAGAAGCGTACGGGCGTCAAGGTCACCTACATCCATCCGACAGAGGCGCAGCGCCTCGAGCAGTTCAACCTCATGGTCGCGGCCGGGGATCTGCCCGACATGATCCAGTACAGCTGGTTCGAGAACTATCCAGGAGGACCGGCGAGGGCCATCGAGGACAAGGTGATCCGTCCGATCAACGACCTGATAGAAAAGAACTCGCCCAACCTCAAGGCGTATCTCGCGAAGAACCCTGGAACGGACAAGCTGCTCAAGACGGACGAGTCCAAGTACATCGGCTACCCGGACGTCCGCCTCACCTTCACGGGCGGCTATGGGAACATCATCCGGAAGGACTGGATCGAGAAGCTCGGGATGGAACTGCCGCAGACCGTGGACGAGTGGTACGCCGTCCTGAAGGCGTTCCAGGCGAAGTTCACCAAGCACCCCCTCACGGGAACCGCGCTCAGCGGCAGCCGCAGCCCCGTGAAGAACCATTTTCTCTTCGGGGCCTACGGCATCTGGTGGGGATGGTACGTCGACGGCGGCAAGGTCCGTTACGGACAGTCGGAGCAGGCCTTCCGGAACGTCATGTCGATCTACAGGAAGTGGTACGTGGACGGCCTGATCGATCCGGAGATCGTCACCAATGACAAGAAGGCCTGGGAGGCCAAGATGCTGAACGGCCAGGCGGGCGTCACGGTCGGCTGGGAAGGCAGCAGCGTGGGGCAATGGCTGGAGGCGATGAAGGGCGATCCCAGCTTCAACGTGGAAGGACTCGCCAATCCCGTCTCCAAGAGGGGCGAGAAGTCCTTCGCGGAGAGCGTCGACGGGGGGATCGGCTGGCCCACGGCCGTCACGACCAAGGCGCGGAATCCCGAGGCCTGCGCCACGTTCGCCGACTACGGATACGGGGAAAAGGGCCATATGCTGCAGAACTTCGGGGTGGAAGGGGAGACCTACACGCTGGAGAACGGCGTGCCCAAGTTCACGGACCTCGTCTACAAGAACCCGAAGGGCCTGAACTCGAAGCAGGTGATGGAGCTGTACCTGCGGGCGGCGGACGAGGGCATGATCATCAACGACCGCAGGTTCCAGGACCTGGAGTACTTCAGGCCCCAGCAGCAGGCGGCCATGAAGCGGCGGACCTTCTCCACCGCGGGGGACCACAACTTCCCTTCGGTGAGCCTCACCACGAAGGAAGGGGAGGAGCTCGCCGTCATCATGACGGAGGTCCAGACCTTCGTGGAGGAGGCTTTCGTGAAGTTCCTGACAGGGATCACGCCCCTGGAGGACTTCGACGGCTACTTCAAGAAACTGGACGACCTCGGGATCAAACGGGCCATCCAGATCCAGCAGGCGGCCTACGACCGGTTCGTCGCCCGCTGAGCCGCGGGGATTCCTGAACGCATCCGGGGGGGCCGCCGCGCGCCGCGGCCCCCCCCGTCATGTCGGGGGAGAGCTTCATGTCAAACCGTTTCACGCCGGAGAACATCCGGAAGGACTTTGCCAGAAACCGGGTCCTGTACGCCATGGCCATTCCCATCATCGCCTACTTCGTGCTGTTCCACTACATGCCGATGTACGGCGTGATCATCGCCTTCAAGCGGTTCTCCCCCGCCAAGGGTTTCTCCGGAAGCGAGTGGGTCGGCCTCACGCACTTCGTCTCCTTCTTCAAGTCCTATTATTTCTGGCGGCTCCTGCGCAACACGCTCCTGATCAGCCTTTACAGCATCCTGTGGGGCTTCCCCGCGCCCGTCATCCTGGCCCTCCTGATCAATGAGCTCCGCAGGGCCCCCTTCAAGAGGACCGTCCAGAGCCTGACCTACATCCCCCACTTCGTCTCCCAGGTGGTCGTGGCCGGCATGCTGATCGAGTTCTGCCAGAAGACGGGCCTCTTCAATGACCTCCGCGCCTTCCTGGGCCTGGAGCGGATCAGCATGCTGCAGCGGCCCGGGCTCTTCCGGACCATCTATGTCGGCAGCGAGATCTGGCAGGAGGTCGGCTGGGGCACCATCATCTACCTGGCGGCCCTGGCCGCCATCGATCCGCAGCTCTACGAGGCGGCCACCATCGACGGCGCCGGGCGGTGGAAGAGCATGCTTTCCGTCACGCTGCCTTCGATCATGCCCACGGTCGTCATCCTGCTGATCATGCGCATCGGCAAGATCATGACGATCGGACATGAGACGATCATCCTGCTGTACAACCCGCTGACCTACGAGACGGCCGACGTCATCTCGACCTTCGTGTACCGCAAGGGCCTGCTCGAGTTCAACTGGAGCTACGCCACGGCCGTGGGGCTTTTCAACTCGGTGCTCAACTTCGGTTTCCTCCTTTCGGCGAACGCCATCAGCCGCAAGGTCAATCAGACCAGCCTCTGGTGACGGCGGCAGAAAGGACGGACGGAATGGTGGAATCGAAACGCTTCGCGGACAGGATCTTCGACGCCGGAAATGCGGTCTTCATGGTCGCCCTCTGCATGGTGATGATCTACCCGCTGGTTCACGTCCTGAACGCGTCCCTGAGCGACGGATACCGGCTCATGGCCCACACGGGCCTGCTGCTCGCGCCTGTCGGCTTCAGCCTGGAGGCGCACGCGGCCGTGTTCCGCAACCCCAACATCCTGAACGGCTTCCTCAACACGTTCTTCCGCGTCGGCGTCGGCACCGTCCTGAGCCTGCTGCTCACCTCGATGGGCGCCTACATCCTCTCGAGGGAGAACGTGCTGTGGCGGGGGCTCCTGATGAAGTTCGCCGTGTTCACGATGTTCTTCAAGGGCGGGCTGGTCCCGCTGTACCTGCAGGTGAAGGACCTGGGCCTGGTCGGGTCGCGGTGGTCCCTGGTCCTGCCGTTCGCGGTCCAGGCCTACAACCTGATCATCATGCGGACCTACTTCCTGGGCATCCCCTACAGCCTGGAGGATTCGGGGAAGATCGACGGCGCCAGCCACCTGACCATCCTGTTCCGCATCATCCTGCCCGTCGCCAAGCCGGTCGTCGCGACGATGGTCCTGTTCTACGGCGTCTACTACTGGAACGAGTATTTCTACGCCATGGTCTTCCTCAGGACGCGGGACCGGTTTCCCATCAGCCTGATCCTGAGGGAGATCCTCGTCATCAATGAGACCGACTCGACGATGACGAACATGGGCGCCCACGCCCTCAAGGACCAGGGCATGATTTCGGACACGATCAAGTACGCCACCACCGTGGTGGCGACCGTCCCGATCCTCCTGGTGTACCCGTTTCTGCAGAAGTACTTCATGAAGGGCGTGATGATCGGGAGTCTCAAGGAATGAACGAAGGAAAGGGATAGGAGGAACCGATGTCGGAAGAACTCGCGTTGTTCGGCGGCCCGAAGGCCGTCACCGTCCAGCCCAAGGAAATGTGGGCGCCGCCCCTGGAGGACATGCTCGCCTCGATCCGGGAGCGGCTCTACGGGGGGCGCCTGTCCGGGGACTGGGAGAAGACCTATTTCCAGTTCGAGCCGGGCGTGAAGGCCTATCTGGGGTCCCGCTACTGCGCGGCCCTCAACTGCGGCACCGCGGCCCTGTGGTCCGCCTACGCCGCGGTGGGCATCAAGCCGGGGGACGAGGTGTTGTGCCCGTCCTACACCTGGATCTCCACCATCGCCCCCGCCCTCTACATGGGCGCCGTTCCGGTGCTCTGCGAGACGGAGAGGGACTCCGTCCTCGTGGACCCGCAGGACATCCGCAGGAAGATCACCGGGAAATCGAAGGCCATCGTCGTCACCCATATGTTCGGGAACGTAGTGGACATGGACGCCGTCATGGAGATCTCCGGGAAGTACGGGATCCCGGTCATCGAGGACGCCTCCCACGCCCATGGAGCGGAGTGGAAGGGTCGGAAGGTCGGCACGATCGGCCAGATCGGCTGCTTCAGCATGCAGGGGGACTACAACGGAAAGCCGATTCCCGCCGGCGAAGGGGGGTTCGTCGTCACCGACGACAGGGAGCTGTTCAACCGGATCATCCTGCACACCCACCTGAACAGGCCGAACAACCCGGGCGACGAGCTGTATCCCGAGCTGCTGGCCCGCTTCGGCAAGGAACGGCTGGGCATGAAGTACAGGGCCCATCCCTTCGCCCTGGTCATCGCGACGCACATGCTGCAGTCCCTCGACTACAGGAACGAGCGGAAAAGCGCCTACCGCAACAAGCTCGTCGGGGCGCTGAGCGGCATGGACGGCATCAAGGCGCTGCGGCAGCACGAGGGCTCGAAGCCCGCCGGATACTTCGGCGGCATGCAGCTCCTCTATGACCGGGAGGCTCTGCGCGGCGTACCGTTCTACAGGGTCCACGAGGCGGTCGAGGCCGAGGGCGTATCCCTGAAGTACCGCTTCTACACGCCCCTTCACCTCTACCAGCTGCTGCAGGACGGATTCGACCTGCCCGGGGTGGACAGGGGCATCGCCGCTCCGGACTACAAGGGCGTTTCCAGGACCGATTTCCCCGTCACCAACCAGGTCGTGGAAGGCATGCTGGGCATGCCCGTGTTCGTCGAGGAGCCGCAGGGCTATTCCGATCAGGTCATCCGGGCGTTCGGGAAGGTCCTGTCCAGCCTGGACAGGCTGCGGAGCGCGTCGTGAGGCTTGGGGCGTGTTGCGATCCGGCCAGGACGGAGGCGCTGGAAGCCGAGGGCTACGACTACATCGAGCTTCCATTGAGCAGGTTCGCCCTGATGGAGGAATCCGATTTCCTGAGGGAGGCCGCGGGGATCCGGGCCTCCCAGCTTCCGCCGTACGCCTTCAACCTCTTCGTACCCGGCAGGATGAGACTGACAGGGCCGGACGTGGATGAGGACGGCATATCCAGGTACCTTCAGGCGGCCCTCGGAAGGGCCGGGGGGTTGGGCGGGAAGATCGTCGTCTTCGGCAGCGGGGGCGCGCGGCGCGTCCCCGAGGGCTTCGACCGGCGGAAGGCCTGGGACCAGCTCGTCCGGTTCCTGTCCATGGCGGGAGAGATCGCCGCAAGCCATGGAGTGACGGTGGCCGTAGAACCCCTGCGGAGCGCCGAGACGAACATCATCAACACGGCGGCGGAAGGGCTGCGGATGGCGAGGACGGTGGGCCATGCGAACGTGCGGCTCCTCGTCGACTATTACCATATGGCGAGCGAGGGGGAATCCCCGGACATCGTCGTGGAGGCGGGCGCCGAGTTCATCCGGCACGTCCACGTGGCCAATCCCGACGGGAGGAAATGGCCGCGGGACGCCGGCGAGTCCGACTACCGCGCCTTCCTTGCCAACCTGTCGCGGATCGGATACGACGGCGGCGTGAGCATTGAAGCCCAGGCGGGACCCGATTTCCGCGCGGACATCCGCAGCGGCCTCGCCTGCATGAAGGCGGTCCTGGAGTCCCTGAAGGGATCGCCTTGAGCGCCGCGGGCTAGGACGGGTCCGCTTTCCCCACGGTCCTGCAGGCCAGAAGCGGGATGCCCGTTCCGGTCACGTCCTCCGCGATGAGCTGGCCGAGCTTCACGGGCGCCACCGCCTCGAGGATCGCGATCCGGTCCATGACCTCGAGCAGCCTTCCCTTGGGGACGGGGGAGGCGGTCTTCACGGGGAGCATGGGCACGGCGCCTCCCCGAAGGCGGACCGTGGAGGTCAGCAGGCGCTGCGGGTCCGTGATCTCCCGGCGCGCGTACTCCTGTCCCCTCCGGCAGGCGCGGCCGGTGAAGGTGAACCCGCCGTCCTTCTCCGTGACCGCCAGTTCGCAGCCCTCGGGGCAGACGATGCAGAGAAGCCTGTGTTCCTTGACGTTCCCGCTCATGAGGATTCTCCCGTGATCTGGAAGCTGTAGGCGCCGTTCTGCGGCAGGTTCCCCGCGTCGACTTCCACCCGGATCATCTCCGGCGGCCGCACGATGGGGAACCTCCATTCCTGGATCACCGCGTCCCCTCCGTCGATCAGGCGCACCTTCGCCTTCCTGGTCTGGGCCCGGGCGCGCAGGAAGAACGGGACCATGCCCTCGTTTCCCGCGACCCTCTGCGGCGTGAGGGACCGTACGCCCGCTCCGGCGCACACCGCCGACTCCCGCACCTGCGCGCGCTTTCCCATCGCGTAGCGGGCCGCCGCGGCTCCCGCGGCGGTACCGCAGGCGGAGACATGGTCGACCAGGTCGAAGACCTGGACCACGTTCCCGGCCGCGAAGATGCCCGGGATCGAGGTCTGGAACCTCTGGTCCACCGCGGGTCCGCCCGTCGGTCGGTCCAGGACGATGCCCGCCTGCCGGGACAGCTCGTTTTCCGGGATGAGGCCGACCGAGAGGAGCAGGGTGTCGCAATCCAGGCGGAACGCCCTGCCGCGTTCCAGGGTCCCGTCGGAGGCGATGGGCGCCACGTGCACCCCTTCCACCCGCGACTGGCCGTGGATCTCGGATACGGTGTGGCTCAGGTACAGGGGGATGCCGAAGTCCTGGATGCATTGCACCAGGTTGCGCGACAGGCCCCCGATGCAGGACCCCGCCTCCACCACGGCGCGCACCATGCAGCCTTCCAGGTGGAGGCGCCGGGCCATGATCATGCCGATGTCGCCGGAACCGAGCACGACGATCTCCCGGCCGGGAAGGATCCCCTCGATGTTGATGAACCTCTGCGCCTGGCCGGCGCTCATGACGCCGGCGGGCCGGGAGCCGGGCACCGCGATGGCGCCCCGGGTCCTTTCCCGGCAGCCCATGGCGAGGACCACGGCGGACGGAAGGATCTCCTGCAGCCCGCCGCGCCTGGAAACGGCCAGGATGCTCCTGTCGGGCCGCAGCTCCACCACCATGGTATGCAGCATGGGTCGGACCGGGGTCGAGGAAAGCCTGTCGATGAAGCGTTCCGCGTATTCCGGCCCCGTCAGGTCCTCCCCGAAGAGGTGGAGGCCGAAGCCGCTGTGGATGCACTGCTGCAGGATGCCGCCCAGGTGATCGTCGCGTTCCAGGAGCAGGACGTTCTGCGCGCCCTCATTGGCGGCCTCGACGGCGGCCGCCAGTCCCGCGGGCCCGGCGCCGATGACGGCCACGTCGCATCGAATCGGGGCCCGTTTCATGACGCGGCCCGCCTTTGCGACTTCGTGCCGCCGTTGAGGATCTCGGAACCCGGACCCTTCTTGCTCACCTCGTGGAGGGTGCAGCCCAGCTCCCGGGCCAGGATGGCCGGGATGCGGGAACCGCAGAATCCGCCCTGGCAGCGGCCGAGGCCGGCGCGCACCCGCCGTTTGATTCCGTCGACGTCCCGCGCGCCGGGCGTGCGCCGGATGGCCTGCAGGATCTCCGCCTCCGTCACGGTCTCGCAGCGGCAGATCACCGAGGCGTACAGGGGATCGCCTTCCACGAGGGCGGCGCGCGCGGCAGGTTCCGCCTCGCGGAAACAGGAAATGCCCTTCCTGCGGGTCACGGGGCCGGTCCGCGCCGCCTGCGGGAGGCCCATCTGTTGCAGCAGGTCGGAGGCGTAGCGGGCCACGGCCACGGAGGCCGTTACGCCCGTGGAGCGGATGCCGGACAGCTCCAGGTATCCCGGGATCCCGGGGAAGGAGCGCAGGTGGTAGCCGTCGGGAGTCCGGACGGGCCGCAGGCCGTCGTACTGCGTGATGGCCCAGGAGGGGTCCGCGCCCGGGACCAGGCGACGCACGTCACGTACGACTTCGGCCAGGCCTTCCTGCGTGGTGCCGTGCGTGGTGCGGTCCTCCAGCTCCTCCGCTGTCGGGCCCATGATCCAGTTGCCGTGCACGGTGGGGGCCAGCAGGCGCCCCTTGGTGGTCTTTGTAGGTACGGGGAGGATGATGCGCTGGACGCCCACGGGCGCGGCGCGGTCCAGGACGTGGAACTGCCCGCGGCGGGGATGCACGGTGAAGTCCTTGATCCCGAGCTGGGCGCTCAGGCGGTCCGTGAACATGCCCGCCGCGTTGACGACGAAGGACGCCTCGATGTCCCCCCGGCTGGTGGCCACGAGGAAGCCGCCGGGATGCCGTTGCAGTCCGGTCACCTCGCGGCCCGTGGAGAACTCGACGCCGTTGGACGCCGCCACCTCGGCCTGCGCCACGACCAGGAGGAAGGGGTCGATGATGCTTTCCCGGGGAACCAGCAGGCCGCAGCGGACGGCGGGGTTGACGGCGGGTTCCATGCCGCGGATCGCCGCTGCCTCGAGGCGTTCCACGTCGGGCACGCCGTTGGCCAGGGCTTTCTCCAAGATGTGGGGAAGTTCCGCCTCCTCTTCCTCGCTGAGGGCCACCAGGATGGCGCCGACGCGGCGGAAGGGGATGTCCAGGTCCGCGGCCAGCCGGTCGTACATGGGATTTGCCTGCGTCACGAGGCGGGATTCCAGGGTGCCCGGCGGCGCGTCGAAGCCCGTATGGATGATGGCGGAGTTGGACTTGGAGGCGTCCCCGCCCACGTCATGGAGCCGGTCCACCACCAGGATGCGCAGGGACAGCCGGGAAAGCTCCCGGGCGAGGGCCGTGCCCACGGCGCCGGCGCCGATGATGAGGAGATCCGTCTTTTCCGCCATCAGTCGTCTGCCTTTCCGACAGTCGGACCGATATGTAGTATTAACATCATAATGTTTCTAAGGATGTAGCGTACACAACATTGAAACGGTTGTCAAGGGCAGCCGGGCGGCAGCCCTTACACGCCACGGGCCTTGGCCCGTGCCCCGCAGCGGTGGTACTGTGGCGGTAGTACAGGGTCCGGTACTCCAGTACTGCCGGCACGCGATTATGATCCGGGTACTCTTTGTCCGCAGAACATCATAAGATACAGTTCGCCCCGATGAAGGCCTTTCTTTCCACGAAGAAACAGGGGGCTCAGGAGACCGCGCGCAATCCCGACATGCATGGCGTGCTTGCACGGCAGCAGACGTGGAGGACCCTGTACAAGCAGAGGGGCCTCTTCGTCATGATGGTCATC
>Ga0153915_10002525_pt1 | contig 16697 bp, 16 predicted proteins | sample Opewatmetagenome_2_FD_107003 | JGI IMG/M metagenome (GOLD analysis project Ga0153915, IMG submission 107003) | Freshwater wetland microbial communities from Ohio, USA - Open water 3 Core 3 Depth 3 metaG | ecosystem: Environmental > Aquatic > Freshwater > Wetlands | place: USA: Ohio, Lake Erie...
CGTTTGGGATCGAGTTCCACCATTTCCCCATCACCAAGGACAATAAAGCCGAGCAAGAAGCCAAGGAAGTTGAACTGCTCAAGTCTCACAACGTCGATCTCGTCGTTCTTGCCCGTTACATGCAGGTGGTGAGCCCAGGGTTCATAAAACATTTCCCAAACCGGGTCATAAACATTCATCACTCGTTTTTACCTGCGTTTCCCGGGGCACGTCCTTACCAGTCGGCCTATGAACGTGGGGTGAAACTTATCGGGGCGACGAGCCATTACGTGACGGCAGAATTAGATGCTGGCCCCATTATTGCACAAGGAGTCACGGACGTTAGCCACAAGGACACCGTCGAGAATATGATGAGGAAAGGGCTCGACCTAGAGAAGCTGGTTCTTGCAAAGGCATTATGGTCACACATTCAGCATAAGACGCTGGTTTATAATAATAAGACAATAGTTTTTGAATAATAAAAAAAGGTAATCTGGGCCGTCGTTGAAGTTTTTTCAAGAAAAGCACGTGTTTGCTTGATTCGCATTGAAAAATGTCCGTACATTTGCCCGGGGTAAGTCTTATACGATCAGCTCCTGATGAACCCCCCCAGATCCGGAAGGAAGCAAGGGTAATCGGTTGTAGCGGTGCGATGTAAGTAGCTTGCCCCTTTTTTATTCTCTCCCCTGTTATGTTAGTGAGGATTTACAACGAAAACCCAAATCCAAGAGAAATTGTTAAAGTAGCTGATGTCCTTAGGGCAGGCGGCGTTATTATTTATCCTACCGACACGATATACGGTCTAGGTTGTGATATTTGTAACCCCAAGGCAGTGGAGCGGCTGGCCCAGATAAAGGGTATGAAGATAGAGAAGGCGAACTTTTCCTTCATTTGTTACGACTTCAGCCACCTGTCTGATTATGCCAAAGTAAATAACGACACGTTCCGGCTGATGAAGCAGTATATGCCTGGGGCTTTCACCTTCATACTGGAAGCGAGCAGTAATGTGCCAAAAATCTTCAAGAACAAGAAGAAAACCATAGGCATACGCATCCCTGATCACAACATCTGCAGGGATCTTGTAAAAGAGCTCGGCAATCCTATCATCACGACGTCGATAAAGAACACTGATGATTTCCTTGAGTACATGACAGATCCTGAGGAAATTCACCAGAAATACGGCAAGCTGGTAGATGTTGTTATTGATGGAGGGGCTGGCAAGAATGTCCCGTCAACGGTAATTGATTGTACGAGTGGAGACTTTCTCGTGCTGCGGCAAGGAGCCGGAATAATTGAAGACTGATTCGTATATGTAAAGTTTTTCCTATATTTATCGACGGAAACTTAACCAATAAAACAGTATATGACAAGACTTTTACCTTTGTTGCTCTTGGTTACTCTCTTCGCAGATGTTTTTGGGCAGCAACCTCCGCCTCAATGTAAAATATTTACCTCGTTGGACGACGCGTTGAAGAATCCGGGCGAGGTGACGAACTTCGACCTCCACGGGAAATCGTTATCTGAGGTAGACGGGAGAATAAAGCAACTTGTAAATCTCAACACGCTTGATCTGAGCGACAACAACCTCACCACGTACCCAAGTGCTCTTGTCGGGATGAATAATCTCGTGTCTGTCAACCTCGAGAGCAACAAGATTGAATTTCTCCCTAAGAATATTGGCCAGCAACTCGTTGTCCTTGACCTGGACAATAACATAATGTCGTCGCTTCCAGATGAGCTCGGGAATTTAAACAACCTGCAACAGTTAAGCCTCTTCCAGAACCAGCTGTACAATCTGCCCGAGTCGATCGGGAAATTGTCTCAACTCAAGAACCTCGAAGTGGGGAGGAATTACCTGAGGAACTTGCCAGAGTCGGCCAGCAAGTTGACGCAACTGGAACAGCTTAACATAACCGAGAACGAGTTCGACAGCCTCTATCCATCGCTTGGCGACATGGTAAACCTCAGGGCTATCGTGGCTAACAGGAACATGTTGCGGGGCATACCCGCGGAGATAGGTTCCCTCAAGAACCTCGAGTACTTGCACCTTGCCGAGAACAAGATCACGAGTTTACCTGATGGTATCTGCCAGGCGTCAAGCCTTGTTGAAATAGATCTCTCAGACAACCAGGTCTCTAGCTTGCCCACTCGCTTGTATGAACTTGAGAAACTCGAGGCCTTGTATCTCAAACGTAACGCGTTCACCGATTTCCCCCAGGTTCTCTGCAACCTCCCGTCCCTCAAACACCTCGAACTATTCAACAATAAGATAAGCGGCCTTCCTATCCAGATAGGTAACCTCAAGAAGCTGGAGTACATGATGCTCGATGATAACCTGCTAGAGACCCTGCCCCACGAGTTTGGCTTACTCCTTGGATTGAAGTACTTGTACCTCTCCAACAACATGTTCAAGAGCCTGCCTTTACCCATCACGAAACTGCAAAAGCTCACGCAGCTCCACATGGAGCAGAATCATATATCCAGCTTGCCGCAAGAAATAAAGTTCATGGAGAAGCTGCAGCTCCTTAACTTGAACAACAATAACCTGGTGGAGCTTCCCCGCGAGATAGGTGTCTTGGTAAACCTCAAGTCGATCTCCCTGATGTCTAACCAGCTGTCAGCCTTGCCTGACGAGTTCGGGAAACTGCAGAACCTGAGAACCCTCACGCTGGATGTGAATAATTTCTCGGTATTCCCCCCCTGTATCACAAGGTTGAAGAGCCTGAAAGTATTGAATCTCGATCACAACAATATAGTCAATATCCCTGACGAGATTTCTAATCTCGAGAATCTCGAGGAATTGTATCTCGGCAATAACAACTTAAGCTCGGTGCCTGTTTCCATCGGGAAGCTGAAGAAATTAAAAATACTCTGGCTAGAGGGAAACAATTTGCCCGAGGAGGAGGTAAACAAGATCCTGAGGCTATTACCTGACACTGAAATAGATTTTTAAACACTGCATTATTTTTCACCTATGAAATTCAAGTCTCTTATCATCATCTTATTCTCAGTAATCGCAAGTATTCATTGTTCGGGGCAGGAAATAGACCAGCCTGGATACCGCTTCCTTAAACGAATCAGGGGGATAAAGATACTCGAGAGTAAGATCCAGGAAATCATGATAGACGAGGCCAACAACAGGCTCGCTATCTCTTACCGCTCGAAGAAGCTCCTCTACGTCTCCGTGTACCAGTTGTACAGCTGGGACAAGATAAACGACTACAAGCTAGATAGCAGGGTAGAACTCTTCAACAGTTACTTCGCCGACGGCGGGAAGTCATTCTTCGCCAACATCGATATGTTCAAGCTCTTGTACCTGAAGATAGACCTCTTGAACGGCCAGTTTGACTCGCTAGAGTGCAATATGACGCCCCGGGGTTGCAACAAGGTCGACCAGTCCGTGTACAAGACGAGGCTGAACTGCGCCGAGAACACCTACCTCGTGCTGAAAGACGACGAGCACGAGAACGACCTGCTGGTGTACCTGGAGATGAACAAGTACAACCAGCTCAAGGAGCAGCTGGAGAAAGACCTGAACAAGACGGTTTCTATCGTGGAGGTGAGGGACAAGCTAGAGAACGACGCACGCAAGAAGTACGGCACATTCAAACCTATAGCCCAGCAGGTGCCTGCCGCCGAGATGGCGTCGTCCAAGCCTAGCATCTTGCTGACGAAGGAGAACATCCTCGATTTGCTTGAAGATGGCACCTTCGAGAACAACGGGGTAGTGGTGAAGCTCGACGACCAGGCCAAGCAGACGGTGAAAGAGATGAAAGAAAAGGCTGCCAAGGCAGATAAACCCGCCTCACAGTCGGGTCAGGCCGCCGCTAAACCGGCTGGCAAGACGTTAAGCGACAGTAAATTTGAGGTGGGAGAGGTGATTAAACTCAACAACATATTGTTCGACCAAGGCAAGTCCGATCTCCTGCCCGAATCATTCACCGAGCTAGATAAACTCGTCAATATCCTCAAGTCCAACGGAGGCATGGAGATCCAGGTGAACGGCCACACGAATAACATCGGCGTGCAGAACCTGGAGGTGTCGGAGAAACGTGCCAAGGCGGTGGTGGACTACCTGCAATCGAAGGGAATACTTCCCGCGCGCCTGAAGTACAAGGGTTTTGGCGACTCGCAACCAGTGGCCAGCAACGACACCGAGGATGGTCGCAAGCTCAACAGGCGCGTGGAGATCATCATCACGAAGAGATGACGGGGGCGGCGGCATCGCCCCCCGTGCCGGATCACGTATCTTTATCCTAACCCGCACTCGATAGCGAAGGCCACGAGCATTGCCACGTTCTTCAGCCCCGTTTTCTTTATGATATTGTGGCGGTGCGTGTGGGTGGTGCTCGAGCTTATGTTGAGCCGTTGGCTTATCTCCTCGTCGGTGTGGCCGCTGGCTATCAGTTTTAATATCTCACGCTCCCTTGCCGACAACACGTGCAGCCTCGAGCGGTTTTCCACCTGGCTTATACTCTTCAGCACGTCCCCCAGTTGCTTCTCCGAGTGTGTCAATTTATCTAGTTCTATGCCAACGTTGAGGAACGTCACGGGAGCCCCGTCGTCGTTGTAGCTCAGCACCCGCGTGTGCGAGAGTATCCACCGGTAATCGCTTCCCTTGGGTTTCAGCCTCATTATCCCCGTGAACACGCCCCCCCGGGGCACACCATCCAGGTGCTTGACGGAATGTTCCATCTCCTTGAGGTCGTCGGGGTGTATGATTGCACTGAAATACTCGTGCTTCATCTCCCGTATCTCCTCTGCCGTGTACCCGATGTACTCCAGGGCGTACTTGTTCGACCAGATATTCACCCCCGTTTCTATGCGCCCGGGTACCCCCAGCTGGTTTATGTACACGGCAGCGGGTATGTCCTCCAGCACTTGTTCCAGCCCGGAAATCCTCTCGCGGAGTTTCTTGTTTTCCGCCAGCAATTCGTCGTTTCTCATAAATTCTATCCATTTGGTTGCTAAAATACAACATTTGTTGTATTGCGCAAACTATTGATGCTCTATATATTTGTCATGGCAGTAAAATGATGTTACATTTTACTAGAGTAAAACAATTTTTCCAGCAGGGAAAACAGCCTTTACCGTGATGATTATGAACAATGACGCGACTTGCATGCTCTATGAAGCACTACCCCAGGCAAATGCCGATGGGGTTACTCGTTGCGACGGTAATGCCAGGTATATTTCCCCCGGGTATAACACCTGTTCCTCGAGGAATACTGACAATTCCTCGACGAATAATTATTATCCATCGAGGATCAGGTACTATTCCTCGAGGTTCAGGTATTATTTCTCGAAGATCGGGTATTATTCCTCGAGGATCGGGTATTATTCCTGGAGATTCAGGTATTATTCCTCGAGGATCAAGTACTATTCCTGGAGGTTCAGGTATTACTCCTGGAGGATCGGGTACTATTCCTGGAGGATCGGGTACTATTCCTCGAGGATCGGGTACTATTCCTCGAGGATCAGGTACTATTCCTCGACGAATAATTATTATCCCTCGAGGATCAGGTATTATTCCTCGAAGGATCTCCTGTTTCTCCCGTGTACGAGTGTAAATTTTAAAACCAAACTATATGATTAAAACCTTGCTAGATTTCATCAAGCTACCGGTGGTAGCTAAGATTGCCTTTTACCGCAACGTGGTTGCGAAGCTGAGGGCTAACAGTTCTATATTCTCGAACCCGGACAAGGACCTGGGCACGGTGACCACGCTGGTGGACGTGCTGGACGCGAGGTACCTGGCTGCCCAGGATGGGGGGAGGTCCGCGACAGCCGCGATGCGGGAGGCGGAAGAGGCGGCCGATGCCGCGTTCAGGATCCTGGCCAATTACGTGGACCGCGTTGCCAACGGCCACGAGACAACCATCCTGCTCTCTGGCTTCAACCCCAGCCAGACGCACGCCAGCTACCAGAAACCAGGGCTGAAGGTGGATAACGGGGAGACCTCGGGCAGCATGAAGCTCGTGGCCAAGGCCGTGGAAGATGCCGGCGCGTACATCTGGCAGGTGGCCAAGGATTCCCTGCCAGCGGACGCCTCTGGCTGGGCTTACGCGGGCTTCAGCACGCAAGCGACTTTCACCGTCACGGGGCTCACCGTGGGTTCGAGGTATTATTTCCGCTTCGCAGCCATCACCAGCACCGGCGTGGCCGACTTCACGGAGGCGATAGGGAAGATCGTGGTGTAAATTGCCCGCCCGGGCGGGTAAACCTGGCAGGTTTTTAAAACCTGCCAGGCTCGAGAAAGAAGGGAAACCCGAGCACCGGGGATTGCGCCGCGTGTCTACCGGGCGGGCGTGTTCTCGAGGGGAAGCATTGGACGTGGACTGGTACACTTCAGCTGCGGTTCACGTCCTTTCAAACAACACGAGACAGGATCAACAACATGGTTATAAACATTATTAAAAAACAATTTCACGATGAGATACTTAAGGAACTTGACAATTAAAGATAAACTATACGTGGCGGGCACGTTGGTGGCGCTATCGTTTGCCGTGATCGTGCTGCTAGTTTTCATCTCGGGCAGGAAGAACATGAGGCTCCAGGACTTGAAGGCAGACCTGCATTCCGTGCAAGCCACGGTGTTGAAAATGCGCAAGGACGAGAAAGATTTCCTCATGCGGGAGAAGATCAACGAGTCTTTCTTCAGGGAAGGCAGGAGTAAATACCTGTCGTCATTCTCCCGGAACGGGAGGGAGGTAGATTCAATACTGCTCGAGGTGAAAGGCAATGAGTACGCCAGGGCATTCGGGATAGACGAGGATGTAGACAGCCTGAGGCAGTTCATGAAGGAGTATGGCGAGAACTTCCAGGCGTTGTCGGCCGGTGTGAGGTCGAGGGGATTTAAAGACTTCGGTGCGGAGGGGCAGATGCGGGTCTACGCCCACGAGATAGACTCGATAATCACGAGAGATAAATTAGGCGACCGCCTGAAGGTTCTTTACCTGGAGTGCCGGAAGGCCGAGAAAGATTACGAGATGAGGATGCAGGACGCGTACATCGATGAATTCTCGTCGCATGTAGGCAAGAGCAGGGATTACGTGGCCAGGAACAGCGGGAACAGGAAGCAAGCGGCCAGGTTAATAGCTCTCCTCGACAGTTACCAGCAGGCTTTTACCAGTGTGGCGAGTATCGACAGGGCCAACGGGTTGAGCGAGAACGAGGGCTTGATGGGGGAACTAAGGGCGTCTGTTCACAAGGTGGAGCCTGTGGTCAACGAGCTCTCGGGGAGGATATCTGCCACGATAGACCGGGAGTCGAGGAGGAACGATATAGTGATATTCTCCTTGTCGGCATGCGTGATAGCGGTCTTGCTGGTAATATTACTAGTAATCATACGATCTATCTCTAGATCCGTGTCGGTGGCGCAAAAAGCAGTGAGGAAGATGTCGGAGGGGCACTTGAACATAGAATTCTCGAAGGTCTCGAACGACGAGATGGGGGTGTTGATTGACGACCTGGTCATGTTACAAGCAAGGCTCAGGGATACATTAACCTCGGTGTTGGCTTCGGCGTCAAGCATCTCGGAGGCGAGCCAGCAGATAAGCGCAACCTCCGATCAAGTGGCGCAAGGCGCTGGCGAGCAGGCCGCTTCCACCGAGGAAATATCAGCCTCGATGGAAGAGATAGCCTCGTCCGTGAGCCAGAGTGCCAGTAACTCTCGTCAAACGGAGGTAATGGCAGCCTCGTCGGCCGAGGACATCAAGAGTGTTCACCAGGCGATGCAGGAATCTATCAGGTCGATGAAGAATATAGCCGAGAGGATCAAGCTGGTAAACGATATAGCCGAGAAGACGGACTTGCTGGCGGTGAACGCGGCCATAGAAGCTGCCCGCGCGGGAGAATCGGGCAAGGGTTTCGCCGTTGTTGCCGACGAGGTGAGGAAACTAGCGGAGCATAGCCAAAGGGCAGCCCTCGAGATCAACCAGATATCTCGCGACAGCGTGATTGTCGCCGAGAACTCGGGGCGGCTTCTCGAGCAAGTTATCCCCAAGATTAACAGCACGGCAGGCCTGGTGAAGGAGATAACGGCCGCGAGCATCGAGCAGAACGCCGGCGCTAACGAGATAAACAACGCGATACTGCAACTGTCGAACGTCGTGCAGCAAAACTCGGCATCAGCCGAGGAACTAGCTGCTAGTGCCAGGGAGATGTCTTTCCAGTCTGCCTCGCTCAAGAAACTCTTGCAGTTCTTCAAGTTGAACAACGATGCCCAGGGGCGCATCAACGATATAATGGCTGCCATGGAGCAGAACGATGTCGAGTCGAAGCGCCTGAGGGCAGAATTACTGCACTGTAATGACCAACACGGCGGTTCCATGTACAGGCCTGGAAGCGACAGCACCCCTGCCGATGAGAAATTCGTTGCCCACGACCTGGTGAGACAGGAAGACACCAATGCAGGGTTATTGCAAGGGGATAACTGGTTGAAATAGCATGAGCAGCACTCTTGTGAAACGAGGGGCGTGGCTTCTTCCCCGCGGGAATGTCGCGGGGGGTGTCATTGCAGGTTTGCTGCTACAACCAGAGGCACGTTTGCCCGCAGGTTTAACTAAAACAGGAGATGAAACATGGATTGCACTTGTTTGGGATATGTGAAGAATTTGGAACCGGACCAGTTGACGCGTAAGGAACTGTATGATATGGTCAGGAAACAAATAGAACACGAGGATGAATTGATAAACCAGCGGTTGAACTGGTTCCTGGTCACGCAGGGTTTCCTGATGGCAGCCTTCGGCACCGTGTTCGCTGGTGAAGGCACCAGTATAAACGCAGGGGAGGGCATGGTGAGACCCGTGCTTGTCTGCATGTGCCTGGTGGGTACCTTGCTGAGCGTGCTGTCATTCTTCGGCATCAGGACGGCGCACCTTTCCATTAAAGCCCTGAGGGAAACGTGGGTTGAAAGACTTGAGAAGGACGCAACACCAGGCAGCGAGAAGCCTGGTTTCCCTCGAATAATCTGGGAAGGGAAGCCCTGCCAGTGGAGCGCGAGTTACACGACGATGGGGACTCCCCTCTTGTTCGTTATCGTGTGGCTCGTCCTCATGTTCATCGTCACGCTGTACCATCCGGGATTCTTTAACACGGGAGGCGTCATCGCCGGGGCGATAGCCACCGGCGTGCTATCTGTTGGGTTCATGGTAGCCAAGATGAGAGTGTAAGGCCAGGTAGCGGGGGCGGGGTAGTAGCCCGTCTGGCCGTCCGGCCACGTCACGAAGAAAGGCCATACTCCTAGGGGTATGGCCTTTCTTCGTGACGTGTAACGATCTCTTGCTAGTTATTTCCCGAACGAGCGTCTCATCTCCACCATCTTGAGGGCCGTGTAAGCAGCCTCGTCGCCCTTGTTGCCGTGTTTCCCGCCCGAGCGATCTTTCGCTTGCTCGTAGGTACTGGTGGTGAGAACGCCGAAGATGAAGGGGATGTCGAACTTGAGGTTGAGCTCGCTGATGCCGTAGGTGACGCCCTGGCAGATGAAGTCGAAATGCCTCGTCTCACCCTGGATGACGGTTCCCAGGGCAATCACGGCATCAACGTTGGCGTATTCCGCCATCCACTTGCTCCCCGCGACGAGCTCGAAACTCCCCGGGACTGTCTTGACGATGATGTCGGCCCCGGAAGCCCCGTGTTTGACGAGGAAGTCCTGGGCCGCGTTGGCCATGGCGAAGGTGATTTCTGAATTCCACTCTGCTACCACGATCCCCACTCTTACTCCCCTGGCAGGGGGGACACTATTGATGTCGAACGACGATAGATTCTTGAGACTTGTTGCCATGATGTGATGGTTGTAGGGTAAAAAAAATCCCGGGGTAACCGGGATTCGTATGTTGTTATTTCACTTTTAACTCGGCTCGGGCGATGTACTTGTCGACATCGTTGTACTGCATAGACTTCTTGTACTTGTCCTTGATTAGCTGGTAATATTCCAGGGCGTTCTTGTAGTCACCTTTCGACTCGCAGGCGATGCCAGCCTTCATGAAGTAGAGTGGCGAGGTCAGGTTGTTATCTTGGTTCTTGGCCGCTTTCTCGTAGCAGGAGATGGCGTCGTCTGTCTTGCCAAGTTCCAGGTAAGCGTCGCCAGCCGCGCCGATGGCGATGGAACCAACGTACATATCGCCGGAGCTGAAGCCCTCGAGGTAGTCGATGGCTTTCTGGAACTCGCCAGTCTTCAGGTAGCAGATGCCGATGTAATAATTAGCGAGGTTGCCGGCGTTGGTAGAACCGTACTGGTCGGCGATATACAGGAAGCCGAGGTAGTTTCCGTCGCCCTTGAGGGCTAGCTTGAACGAGTCTTTCTCGAAATATTGCTGGGCGGCGAACATCTGAGCCTGAGCTTCTTTCTCCCGGGGAGCCTTGTAGAAGTTCTTGTACGCGAGAAAACCGCCGATTACCACGACAACCGCCGTTATGATGATGGTGAGCATCTTCTGGTTCTTCTCGATGTACATCTCGGCCCTCGTCAGGGTAGTTTCCACCTTGATGATACTGTCGTCTGCTGCGTCTTTCAAGTTTTTTTCGTCTTTAGCCATTTCTCTAATTTGTTATGTTACTTTTAACGTGTGCAAAAATAGATATTTTGTTGATTTAAGGAAGCGTTTTGAGAAAAAAATACGCTGTTGCTGGCGAATTAGCAAAGTTCAATGAGCGTGTTAATTGCCTGGCGAGTGTATTATCGAGAGGCAGTCTTCTACCCGTTGTTCCACGGGTTGTTGCCCATCTATCCAGTGGATGAGCATTCCCCTGCGTTCCATGCCGCGGAACCATGTCATCTGCCGCTTGGCAAACTGGTGGATGGCAATGTTAAGCTGGTCCTGGCATTCGTCGTAAGATATCTGCCCCGTGACGTATCGCGCCAGGAACTTGTACTCCAGGCCGTAATACACGAGTGTCTCGGCAGGGACACCCCTCGCGAGGAGGCCCTTGACCTCTTCCACCATCCCCTCGTTGATCCTGGTCTCCAGGCGGGTATCGATGCGTTGCCGGCGGACTTCCCGGTCGATCGACACGCCAATAATTACCGGTTCAATCTGGGGATATGCAAGTTCTACCAGCGGGTTTGCGGCGTAATAAGTTTCTATCTCGAGGGCCCGCACCGCCCGGCGGCGGGTGTCGATGTCTGTCGTGTTGTGAAGCCGCTTGTATTTCCTCAGCTCGGTGGTTATCTCCTGGTCCGATAGTGTGTCGCACCATCTCCTGAGTGCCGGGTTTGACGGGACTTGTATCAGCCTGAAGCCCTTCAGCACCGCCTCGATGTACATGCCCGATCCACCGCAGAGGATAGGTGTTTTGCCCCGCGAGATGATATCGTTGAACGCTGCCGTGAAGTCTCGTTGATACTCGTAAACGTTGTATTTATAACCAGCATCGACGATGTCGATGAGGTGGTAGGGTATAGTCTTGCCATCGACGATGTAATCTGCGAGATCCTTGCCCGTGCCCAGATCCATGTCCCTGTACACTTGCCGGGAATCGCCACTGAGTATCTCACCGTCGACGCGGGAGGCCAGGAGGGCTGCCAGCCGCGTCTTCCCCGAGGCCGTGGGACCTATGATGGTGATCAATGTGCTCATTATTTTATTTATTGGACAACCGCGTATTTTGCGGCGGCAATTTACCATTATATTTGCAAAGATTTTACAAGCAAGAGCGGTTGGGACAAGTAAAATACCAGCAGTAACGTACACGATGGAAAAGAAGAAAGACATCTGCATCCTAAACAAGAAGGCCTCGCACGACTACGAGTTCATCACGAAGTATGTCGCCGGCATCGTGCTCACGGGGACGGAGGTAAAATCGCTGAGGAACGGCAGGTCGAGCCTGGTGGATGCTTTTTGTTTCATCATCAACGGGGAGCTGTGGGCCAAGAATGTCCACATTGCAGAGTACGAGTTCGGGAGCTACAACAACCACAACCCCAAGCGCGATCGCAAGCTGCTCCTCAAGCGCGACGAGCTCAGGAAGCTTGAGGTCAAACTCAGGGAGAAAGGCTTCACGGTGGTGGTGACGAAGCTCTTCATCAACGACAGGGGCTGGGCGAAGATAGAGGTAGCCGTGGCCCGAGGCAAGAAGGAGTACGACAAGCGCGAGGACATCAAGCAGAAGGACGCGAACCGCGAGATGGACAGGGCGAAAAAGAATTTCAAATGAGAAGCTCGAGTAAGACCTTCGTTGCCATAGATTTCGAGACAGCCACCGGGTACCGCAACAGCGCTTGCTCTGTGGGGATCGTCACGGTGTGCGAGGGCGTTATCAGCGACGAGTACCACACCCTCATCCAGCCGCCGCGAAACGAGTACTGGTCGCAAAACATAAGCGTTCACGGCATACGCCCGGAAGATACCCGTTCGGCGCCAACGTTCGAGGAGGTGTACGCCGAGTTCAAGAAGCGCCTGGCTGGCAAAACGGTGGTTGCCCACAACGAGGTCTTCGACAGGGGCGTGTTGAAGCACACGATGGGGTACTACGATATAGCGTATCACGACATCGAATTGCCCGACAAGTGGGAGTGTACCCTCAAGATATACAGGGCCAAGGGTTTCTCTCCGGCTAACCTCCACGCGTGTTGCGACAGGATGGGGATCGGCCTGAACCACCACGAGGCTCTCTCGGATGCCCGGGCATGCGCCATGCTTTACCTCCTGAAATAGACGGCTGCCTTGCCGGCCACGCTCAAGCCCACGTGCATTAGTGGAAGCTGCCGTGGAAACAGAGCGGCATGATTTGCAAATAACAACGTCAGATGGAATCACCAAGGATATTGATAGTAGAAGATGAACCTAAAGTTGCCGCCTTCATCAAGAAAGGGTTGGTTGAGAACGGTTTCTCCGCAACCGTGGCACTGGACGGGCAAGACGGCAAGATGCTGGCGATGACCGAGGTGTTCGACCTCATCATCCTGGATATCAACCTGCCGCACATCAACGGTTTCCAGCTGTGCCAGATAATCAGGAAACACAACCAGAAGGTCTGCATCCTGATGCTCACGGCCTCCGGCGGGCTGGATGACAAGGTGAAAGGCTTCGGTGCCGGCGCCGACGATTACCTCCTGAAACCCTTCGAGTTCATGGAGCTCCTCGTCAGGATCAAGGCTTTGCTCAAGAGGAACAATGTCAGTGCGCAACCTCAGAACATCATCAAGATAGACGACCTCGAGGTCAACCGCGACACGCGCCGCGTGAAGCGGGGAGGCAAGGACATCGACCTCACGGTCAAGGAGTACACGCTGCTGGAGTACCTCATCACAAACCGGGGCAGGATCATTCCCCGGACAGAATTGCTCGAGAACGTGTGGAGCGTCAACTTCGACACGGGCACCAACGTCGTGGAAGTCTACATCAATTTCCTGAGGAAGAAGATGGACAGTAATTTCGCCACGAAGATCATCCAGACGAAGGTCGGCCACGGATATTTCATACACTGACACTGATATGCAACCCTCATGAAGATCCGCACGCGCCTGACGCTCTCCTTTACCATAATTGTCGCGCTGATACTGTTGATGTTCTCTACCAGCGTGTACTTCTTCTACGTGTCGTACCGCCACAATGACTTTTTCGACCGCCTCAAGTTCCGGGCCATCAACACGGCCACCCTGCTGCTGGATATTAACGAGATAGACTCGAAGCTCCTCAAGAAGATAGACGACAACACGTTGACCAACATGAGCGACGTGACGATCATTATCCAGGACAAGAACAAGAAACTACTCTACAGCAACGTGGATACAACGAAGTTGAAGAGTGTCATAAACTCGTACCAGAACTTCGAAGATGAGGATAAGAGCTTCGACCACAAGAGCATGGAGTATCACATGACGTTGAAGTACATTTACAAGGACGTGCCGTACTACATCATCGCCAGCGCCAACGACACCTACGGGCAGGAGGAGCTGCGGGAACTCATAATCATCATGCAGGTGGCCTTCTACACGAGCCTGCTGCTCGTGCTGTTCGCCGGTTTCCTCAACACCATGCAGGCACTGAGCCCACTCAAGCATCTCATCAAGCAGGTGAACCGCATCGGCCCGGGCAATATCGACAAGAGGGTACACATCACCTCGGGCGACGAGGTCGTGGAACTTGCCAACAATTTCAACAAGATGCTGGATCGAATCTCCGTGACCGTCGACACGGAGAGGCTCTTCGTGTCTAACGCGTCCCACGAGTTACGCACGCCCGTCACATCCATCAAGGGGCAGATAGACGTGGCCCTCATAAGCCAGCGAGAACCGCAGGAGTACGAGGCCATACTCAGGTCGATACAAGACGACGTTGAAAGCATGACAGTAATCATCAACAGCTTCCTGGAGCTCGCCCAGGTAGACGTGGAATCAGGCAACGTAGAACGCGACGTGATGAGGATAGACGAGGTGTTGTTCTCCATGCAAGAAGATTTCAAGAAGAAGAAGCCGGAATACGCCATCAGGGTAGAGTACGAGGATATGCCCGGCGACGAGAGCCAGCTGATGGTGGCGGGCAACGAGCGTTTCTTGAAGATAATGATGGCCAACCTGGCCGACAACGGCTGCAAGTTCTCCGAGAACAGGAGCGTCAGCATCAAGCTCGACTGCGCTCCAGACGCCCTCTACGTGAAATTCATAGACAACGGGATGGGCATACCATTCGACGAGATAGAGAAGGTCACGCAACCGCTCTACCGGGCCAGGAACGTGCGGGGCAGGAAGGGCTACGGGATAGGTCTTTCCATAGTGAAGAAGATTTGCGACATACACGACGCCCAGCTGGATATACAGTCGAACTTGCACTTCGGGACGACGGTGTCCGTCTGCTTCAAGTACATGGACGCACATGTAGCCCCCAAGCACGCGAGGAATCAGGCCGCGGGGCAACTTAAAGCGTGAACCCTTGACCACGCGGTTGCCAGGGAAGATTATGGAGTAAAAGATTTTGAGGCAAAAGATTTTTTTCGTAAAATTGCAGCGTAAAATTATGACGGCATCATGTTACACCACCACCATATCATCACACAATAGGACGAAATTGCAGGAAATTATATAATCCAGGAAAGAGGTTTGCAGTTTTTGCAAGCCTCTTTTCGTAATTCTGAGTAAAACGTAAATTTTTATCTAGTCATTAGTAAACCGATATTACGATTAGCGATTCAAAAAAGCGGACGCCTGAGCGAGAAGACCATCGAGTTGTTGAAAAGCTGCGGCATCAAGTTCGTGTCAGAAACCAGCCGCCTGACGACGGGAACGTTCAACTTCCCCATGGAGATACTCTTCCTCCGCGACGACGATATCCCCGGCTACGTTGCCGACGGCGTTGCCGACCTGGGGATACTGGGGATGAACGAGATAGACGAGCAATCGAAACCAGTAGATATAATCAAGAACCTGGGCTTCTCCAAGTGCCGGCTCTCGATAGCAGTTCCAAACACCTTCCAGTACACCTCGGCTAGAGATTTGGCGGGGAAACGTATCGCCACTTCATACCCCGGCATATTGCGCAAGTTCTTGCAATCGAAGGGCGTGAATGCAGACATACACGAGATCTCTGGCTCGGTCGAGATTGCCCCGTCGATAGGCCTGGCAGATGCCATCTGCGACATCGTGAGCACCGGCGGTACCTTGCTCAGCAACGGGTTGAAAGAAGTCGAGAAAATTTACGAGAGCGAGGCTGCGCTCATCGGCAACCGGCAGATGAGCGCCGAGAAGAAGGAAATACTGGAGCGACTCCTCCTTCGCATCGAGGCCGTGAGGAAGGCAAAGAACAACAAGTACATCATGCTCAACGCACCCAACAAGTCCCTCGACACTGTTATATCCCTGCTTCCCGGCATGAAAAGCCCCACCATCATGCCCCTGAAGATGGAAGGCTGGAGCTCGATACACTCGGTAGTGAACGAGGACGATTTCTGGGAAATCAAAGAGAAGGTGAAAGCCGCTGGCGCTGAAGGTATCCTGATATGCCCGATAGAGCAAATGGTGTTGTGAATTTTTTAACGAACGAACGTATGGAAGTAATCATTTCCCCGGGACCTGAAACCTGGGAGTCGATATTGGCTCGCCCTGCGATGGACAACGCGAGCCTGGAGAACACCGTGAGGGAAATCCTGGAGAAGGTGAAGCACGGTGGCGACGAAGCCCTGCTGGAGATCACCCGCGAGTTCGACAACCCGTCGATGGCAGCGATGGAGGTATCGAGGCCGGAAATAGAGGCTGCTTCTAGCGAGGTGTCGCCGGAGCTGAAGCACGCCATACAAGTAGCTCATTCCAACATCACTAAATTCCACGCTAGCCAGGTAGAATCGCCCAAGATGATAGAGGTGATGCCAGGGGTGACGTGCTGGAGGAAAAGTGTCGGCATCGAGAAGGTCGGCCTGTACATCCCCGGTGGCACGGCACCATTGTTCTCGACGATACTGATGCTCGGGATCCCCGCCAGGATTGCCGGTTGTGGCCAGGTCGTGCTGTGCACGCCCCAGAAACAAGGAGCGCCAATTCACCCTGCGGTACTCTACGCGGCTAGCATTGTCGGGATAAACAGGGTGTTCAAGGCAGGTGGTGCGCAAGCGATAGCTGCCATGGCGTATGGCACGCGCACCATCCCGAGGGTCTCAAAAATCTTTGGCCCCGGCAATCAGTATGTCACCATGGCAAAGATGCTGGTGGCGAAAGAGGGCGTTGCCATCGACATGCCCGCGGGACCGTCGGAAGTCATGGTGGTTGCCGATGCAAGCGCAAAACC
>Ga0153915_10002526_pt1 | contig 16694 bp, 16 predicted proteins | sample Opewatmetagenome_2_FD_107003 | JGI IMG/M metagenome (GOLD analysis project Ga0153915, IMG submission 107003) | Freshwater wetland microbial communities from Ohio, USA - Open water 3 Core 3 Depth 3 metaG | ecosystem: Environmental > Aquatic > Freshwater > Wetlands | place: USA: Ohio, Lake Erie...
CCCCGCCGAGCTGCGCCACCGAGTCGTCGCCGTACTCGAAGAAGACGTTGTCGTACAGGCGTTCCGCGCGCTCGGTGCCCACCGCGGCCGGCGCGGGCGCTGCGACGCCCGCGACGTCCTTCGCGAACTCGTCGAGGAACAGGCGGCGGAGCGACTTCGGCGTACGCGAGTACCGGGCGAACAGCGCTCCCTTCACGACCTCCGGCAGGTTCACGAGCGCGAACACCGGCCCGTCGAGGTTGGTGACGTACGGCGCGAGCCTCTCGCGCTCCTCGGGAGTGAACTGCTCGCTCGCGTACCAGAGGCTCACGGCGTCGGGCTCGGGCTCTCGGTCGGCGAAGGGCTCGGGCTCGGCGAGGACTCACCGGCGATCCAGACCTGGACCGTGCCGCCGACGTTCGCCGTCGCCCCCGCCGAGGGGTCCTGCGAGACGATCTTGCTGCCGTGGGGGCAGAGGGAATTCGGCGGCATCGTCCCGGCGAGCTCGATCACGAGGTTCAGCTTGTCGAGAGCGCTCTTGGCAGCGCCGAAGCTGAAGCACGTGAGATCGGGAACGGTGACGGTTCCGGAGCCGGTGGACTCGTAGATGGTGATGGACGTATCGAACGTCACTCCTGAGGTTCCCTCGGGAGGATCGGTGCGGGTGACGAAGGTGGCCGGAACCGTGTCGCTGGTCTCCTGCGCAACGGTGAACGTCTTGAAGCCGGCCTTCGCCAGGGCCTGCTTCACCTGCTCGACGGTCATTCCGACAAGGCCGGTCGGGATCGTCCCGGTCGCCGGGCCGCTCGAGACGGTGAGCGTGACGGTGTCCCCCTTCTTGGCCGTCATGCCGGGCTGCGGGTCTTGCTTGAGCACCGTCCCGATCGCGCTCGGGTCCGAGACCCGGATGAGAGGGGTCGCGACCTTCAGGCCGGCCGCCTCGAGCTTCGCCGTGGCGTCCTTCAGCTTCAGGCCCACCACGGGCGGCACCGAAACCTGCGCTGGCGTCGGCGAGGGCTTCTGGTTCGTCCTCAGGAGCGTCGTTGCCAGGAGGTAGAAGCCGGATGCCAGGCCCGCGACGACGAGCAGCGCCACGAGGATGCCGGGCCACCAGCGCCGCCCGGCGCCTTCGGGTTCGACGGGCGGCAGCACGGCCGTTCGTTCCTGGCGGGACCCGATGACCTGCGTCTGCGCGCTCTCGGCAAGGAGCGGCGTGGCCTCGACGGGCTGGCCGGTGCGCGCGCGCTCGAGGTCGGCGCGCAGCTCCTCGGCGGACTGGTACCGGTTCGCGGGGTTCTTCGCGAGGGCCCGCATGACGACGGCGTCGAGCCCCCGCGGGACGTCGGAGTTCAGCTTCGAGGGCGGAACCGGCTGCTCGAGCACGTGCTTCGAAGCCACGGCGACGGCGCTGTCGCCGGTGAACGGCGGACGGCCCGTCAGCATCTCGTACAGCACGACGCCGAGCGAGTACAGGTCGCTTCGCGCATCGACCTGGTGTCCCTGCGCCTGCTCGGGCGAGAGGTACGACGCGGTCCCGAGCACCGCAGCCGTCTGCGCGACGGTGTCGGCCGAGGTCGTGAGGCGGGCGATGCCGAAGTCGGTGACCTTCACCTCGCCCTTGCGCGTGACCATGACGTTCGCAGGCTTGATGTCGCGGTGGACGATGCCGGCGGCGTGCGCGACGGTGAGCGCTTCGCACACCGATTCGGAGAGCTCCATGGCTCGCTCGGGCAGGATGCGGCCCCCGCCGGCCAGGTAGTCGGCGAGGGTCTTCGCTTCGACGTACTCCATGACGATGAAGTGGACGCCGTCGTCGGAGCCGGTGTCGTAGACGCCCACGAGGTGCGGGTTGTTCAAGCGGGCGGCGGCCTGCGCCTCGCGCCGGAAGCGCGCCACGAAGCTCGCGTCCTCGGCGAGCTGCGGCGCGAGGATCTTGATCGCGACAGGGCGACCGAGCACCGTGTCCGTGCCCTTGAACACCTTCGCCATGCCGCCCCGGCCGAGCTCCTCCTCGATCCGGTAGCGGCCGCCGATCAGCGTTCCCTCGCCCGTGCGTCCGTTCGTCTCATCCGCCATGCAATGCGGCCTCCATCACCGCTTTCGCGATGGGCGCGGCCACCAGGCCGCCCGTCGCGTCGCTGCCAAGGCTACCGCCGTCGAGGACGATGACGGCGACCACGATCGTTGGGTTGTCGGCCGGGGCGAACGAGACGAACCACGCGTGCGGCGCGAGGCCCGTTCCGTGCTGGGCGGTCCCGGTCTTGCCGGCCACGGTGACGCCGGGGATCTGGGCGGCGGTCCCCGTGCCCGCGCGCACGACGTTCACCATCATCTGGGTGAGCCACGTGGCGGTCTGTGCGGATATCGGCCGTCCCCACTCCTTCGGCGGGTACGTCTTGATCACACGACCAGTCGGGTCGCGGATCTCCTGCACGAGCTGCGGCTGCATCTCGACGCCGCCGTTCGCAATGGCCGCGGCGACCAGCGCCATCTGCATCGGGTTCGCCGCCACGTTGTCCTGCCCGATCGCCGAGAGCGCGACCGCGGGCAGTCGCTCCGCGAAGTACGAGGCGTCAGGGAAGACTCCCGTGACGAACGGGACCTGGAACGGGATGTCGCCGCCGCCGCTCGTCGGAGCGAAGCCGAACGCGCGGGCCTGCGCCGCGAGCTTGTCGGCCCCGAGGGCCAGCCCGATCTGTCCGAACACGACGTTGCACGACACCTGGAGCGCCTGCGCCAGCGTGAGCTTCGGCGCCCCGCCCATGCAGTGCTCGCCGCCGAAGTTCTGGAGCGTCTTCGTGGTCTGCGGCAGGTCGAGCACGGGGGGATTCGGCCACACGCTGTCCGGCGTGTAGCCGTTCTGGAGCGCCGCCGAGGCCGTGACGAGCTTGAACGTCGAGCCCGGCGGGTACAGCTCGGAGGTCGCTCGGGAGAGCAGCGGGTTGTCCGGATCGCCTGTGAGCTGCCGCCACGCGGCGCGCACGGCGGTGAGGTCCTGGGAGGCGAGGAGGTTCGGGTCGTAGGTGGGGTTCGCGACGATCGCCCGCACGTAGCCGGTGTGGGGGTCGATGGCCACGACCGCGCCCGGAAGGTTCCCGAGCGCGTCGGCCGCGGCCTTCTGGATCACCGGGTCGATCGTCGTGATGACCGTCGCACCGCGCTTGGGCCGTCCGAGGATCTGGTCGGCGAGCGTCTGCGGGAGCAGCTCCGCCGCGCTGCCGTTCAGGAACGAGTTCTCGGTCTGCTCGAGCCCGCTTCGCCCGTAGATCACCGAGTAGTAGCCGGTAATGCCGGCGTAGAGCGACCCCTGGGGGTAGCGCCGTTGGTAGCGAAGCTCGCCCGGGCTCTTGCGGCTGCTCGCCAGGACCGTGCGGCCGTCGTCGGCCAGGATGCTGCCGCGATCGACCTCGTACTCGGCGATCAGCTGGCGCGTCGCGTTCGCCGGGTTGTTCGCCAGGCGCTCCGCAGCGAAAACCTGCAGGTAGTTGATCTGGGCGAACAGCACGAGGAACATCGCGAGCAGCGCGAGCCCGAGCTTCCTGATCTGCCGGTCCATGCTCAGTCAACCCCCCCTTGACCGGGCGGGGGCCTTGCTCCGCTTGCGAGTCCATCCCCACTCCCGCTTCGCAAAGCCACCGCCCGACGTCCAGGTGGCGGACCGGAGGACACGCGGACCAGGAGCGCGAGCAGGATGAAGTTCGACACGAGGCTCGAGCCTCCGTACGAGACGAAGGGCAGGGTCACGCCCGTCAGTGGGATCACCCGAGTCACCCCGCCGACGATCACGAACGCTTGCAGCCCAAGACTTCCGGAGAGCCCAGCCGCGAGCAGCTTGCCGAACGCGTCGGGGCACTGGATCGCCGTCTTCAGGCCCTTGCCGACGAGGACGACGAAGAGCAGGAGCAGCGCCGACGTGCCGAAGAGACCCAGCTCCTCGCCGAACGCGGCGAAGATGAAGTCGGTTGAAGCGAACGGGATCAGCGAGGGCGACCCGCGCCCGAGACCGGCGCCGACCAATCCGCCGGTGCCCATCCCGAACTGCGCCTGCGCGACCTGCCCGTATCCTTCCGCGAAGACTTTGCCGGGGTCGAGCGCGTGCAACCAGATGTCCACCCGGTCCTGGACGTGGGCGAGGGTCGCGTAGCCAACGCCGGCGCCGATCGCGAACAGCACGAGCCCGATCACCAGGTACGCCGTTCGTCCCGTCGCAACCCACAGCATCACGACGAAGATCGCGAAGTACAGCAGCGACGCGCCGAGATCCTTCTGGAGGAACAGGACGGCGAGCGACGCACCCCAAGCGAGGAGCACAGGGGCGAGGTGTTTCGCTTGGGGCAGGCGAAGCGGCCCGATGCGCCCGGTGGCGACCGCGAGCAGCTCCCGCTTCGCGGACAGGTACGAGGCGAGGAACACCACGATGAGAACCTTCGCAAGCTCCGACGGCTGGAAGCCGATCGGTCCGACACGCACCCACAGGCGCGCGCCGTTGATCGTGCGTCCGATGCCGGGGACGATCGGGAGCAGGAGCAGCACGATGCCGAGCATCCCGATGGTGTACGTGAACGCGTCGAGCTGCCGGTGATCGGGGACGAGCAGCAGCGTCGCCACGAACGCGGTGAGGCCGATGAGGATCCAGGTGGCCTGCTCGGCGGCCAAGCCACCGGACAGCCGGAAGATCATCGAGAACCCGAGTCCGGTGAGCACCGCCGCCGTGGGGAAGAGCGAGGGATCGGCGACCGGCGCCAGCCGGCGGATGGCGACGTGGGCCGCCACGTACCCCGCCACGAAGATCGAACCGTATAGGGCGAGGTTCGCAGGGATGTGTCCCTTCTTGCCGAGGCCGACGAGCACGTACGCGCCCACCGACAGCACCAGCGCGAGGATGGTGAGCGCGAGCGCCGTGCCCTGGCGCGGCCGGGCGACGGAAACGGCGGCGCGGCTCACGACCCCGCCGCCTTCTGCTGGGCGGGTTCCACGTCCAGCCGGATCTGCTCGACGAGCGCGGTGGCTCCCATCTGGTCCTGGACGGTGATGCCCTCTGAGAGGTGTCGGTACAGCGGCAGCGACTGGACCGCGGCGGCGGAGATCGTGGTCTCGACCACGACGTGGTGGAGGTGGAAGCCGGCGAACTCGGCCGGGATCCCCCGGTAGATCGCGACGTGTCCGTCGGCGACGCCCACATACCATTGCCGGTCCACGTACACGCGCAGCCCCACGAGCCCCACGATCAACGCCGTCGCGACGATGCCGACCCACGTCAGCCCCCTGCGCGTGAGGAACGAACGGCGCCTACGAACTGGTCCCACCCTCAGCCCGTCGCGCCAGGCCTTCTCCGAGCCCCGCGAGCCTCTCGCCCCTCGAAGGGCCGGCGGCTCCGCGGAGCGGGGTTGGGGATGGACCGGCAAGCGGAGCGGACTCGCCGGCCCATCCGCGTGACTGGTCTCGTCAGGTGTCGTCGACGGGTCGTCGGCGGCGAAATCGACGACCACGACCGTCGTGTTGTCCACGCCGCCGGCCGCGTTCGCCGCGCGAACCAGGCGATCGGCCGCATCCTGCGGATCCCGCGCGCCGGCGAGGAGCTCGCGGATCCGCTCCGGGGTGATCATCGCGGTGAGCCCGTCGGTGCACAGCAGGAGCCGGTCGCCTGCTCGCAGGTCGATCACGTCCTCGTCCACGTCGACCGACGCGTCTACGCCCAGGGCACGGGTGAGGACGCTGCGGTGCGGGTGCACCTCGGCCTCCTCTTCGGTGATCTCTCCCTCCATCAGCATCCGGTGCACGAGCGTGTGGTCCTCCGTCAGCGGGCGAAGCTCGCCGGCGCGGAACAGGTAGGCGCGTGAATCGCCGACGTGTGCCACCCGAACGTGGTCCTCTTCCACGAGGACCGCTGTGAGCGTCGTGCCCATTCCGGCGACGCGGCGGTCCCGGACCGATCGTTCGAACACGACTCGGTTCGCCTCGCGCACCTGTCCCGCGAGGTCGCTCTCGCCGCTTCTGAACAGGTCCTCGATGGTCTCCAGCGCGAGCTGCGAGGCCACCTCGCCGCCTCGGTGCCCGCCCATGCCGTCGGCCACGGCGAACAGCGGATCCACGACGAGGTACGAGTCCTCGTTGCCCTCGCGGATCAGGCCGATGTCGGTCGCGGCGGCGGCGGCGACCCTCAACGCCTGAGCTCCAGGATCGTCTTGCCGACCCGAACGACGTCGCCCGCGTGGACCTCGGCGGGGCCGGCGACGCGCCGCTCGTTCAGATACGTGCCGTTCGTCGAGCCCAGATCGTCGACGAACCAGGAGGCGTTCTCGCCGTACAGCTTCGCGTGTACCTGCGAGACGTAGGTGTCCGCGAGCCTGATCCGGCACGTCTCGGCGCGTCCGATCTCCAAGGACCCCGCCAGCCGGAACGTGCCCACCTTGCTGCCGTCGGGAGCGTGGACGACTACCGAGGCCGGCGGCCGGCCTCCCCTCGCAGCGCGCGCGGGCCTGGCCGTCTTCGGCTCCGCGGGTCTGGGCGGCCGGCGGCCGGCGACATCGGATGCAACCGACTTCACCGCGCGATAGATGAAGAAGTACAGGAGGACCAGGAGCGAGTACTTCAGCACCGAGAGCACGAACGGCGACACTCATTCCCTCCGGAACTCGAGCTCGGTCGTCCCGATGGTGATGCGATCGCCGCCGGCGAGCACCTGCTCGCGCACCGGCCGGTCGTTCAGGAGCGTGCCGTTCGTCGAGCCGAGATCCGCGAGCACGTAGTCGCCGCCCTCGAGCCGAATCGCGGCGTGCCGCCGCGACGCGCCGGGGTCGGCGATCACCACGTCGCAGTCGGGCAGGCGCCCGATCGTCACGACCTGTTTGTGGATGCGGAACGTCTTCGCGGGACGTTCGTCCTCCAGCAGCACGATCGACGCCTCGCCGGCGTGCGACCCCGTCGGGACGGGCGGCACGGGCTCGGGCTCGCCCTCGACGAGCGAGGCCTCGCAGCGGAACTTCCCTCTCGAGAGGCTTTCGTCGATCTCGAACTCGACCTCGGGCGGGCCGACCAGGCCCCAACCGCGTTCGGCCGCCGCGTCGCGGATCACCTGCTTCAGCTCGGTCACGAGTGCCTGTTCGGCCTGCTCGAAGTGCTCGCCGTCGACCGGCGACAGAGCGAACACGAAGTGGTTCGGCGCCCACACCTCGTGGACACCCACCGTCCGCCCGGCGTCCATCTCGCGAAGCAGCCGCTTGGCCAGCTCGACGGGCTGGAGGCCGCTGCGGAACGTGGTGGCGAAGAACCCCTCGACGAGGTTCCCAAGGCGGCGCTCGAAGTCACGAAGGATCGACACGATGTGGTCGCGAAATCGCAGGTAGAAGGCGGTCGAGGGCGATTATAGCCCCGGCGTTGGGCCGGGCTTCGCGGAGACTCGGCGAACCCTCCCCCTGCTAGCATCTGCACTTGCCACGGGCGAGTGGCGAAATTTGGCAGACGCGCAGGATTCAGGTTCCTGTCCGGGCAACCGGGTGGGGGTTCAAGTCCCCCCTCGCCCACACCGCTCGGTCGCACGCCGCGCTTCCCGGACGAATACAGTGGGGTGCTTCGGGGGTTCGCGTTGGCGGTCATCCAGATCGAGGGGCTGCACAAGGAGTATCGGCGGCTGCGGGGCGGGAGCACGCTCGCGCTCGCCGGGCTCGACCTCGAAGTGCCCGAGGGCGGCGTGTTCGGATTCCTCGGGCCGAACGGCGCCGGGAAGACCACAACGATCCGGTGCCTGCTGGGTCTCGTGCGGCCGAGTCGGGGTCGGATGCGTCTCATGGGGGCCGATCTTCCGGCCGAGCTTCCGTCGGTGATCCGCAGGGTCGGTTCGATCGTGGAGACGCCGGCGTTCTTCCCGCGCTTCTCCGGACGGCGGAACCTCCGCCTGCTCGCGCGGCTCCACGGCGTCGGGCGACCCGCGGTCGACAGCGTTCTCGAGCGCGTGGGGCTCGCTGATCGCGCCGACGACGTCGTGAAGGACTACTCGCTCGGCATGAAGCAGCGGCTCGGCATCGCCGCCGCGCTACTCGGGGACCCCGAGGTGCTCATCCTCGACGAGCCGGCCAACGGCCTCGACCCTGCCGGCATCGTCGAGGTTCGAGAGCTGCTCCGCTCGCTCGGAGCCGAGGGCCGCTCGGTGTTCGTGTCGAGCCACATCCTCTCCGAAGTCCAGCAGATCGCCGACCGCGTGGCGATCCTGTCGCGGGGCGTGTGTGTGACGGCGGGTCTCGTTGGCGAAGTTCTCTCGGCCGGCCGGGCGACGGGCCTGATCGTTCGCCTGGGTGATCTTCCGGCGGGCATGCGCGCGCTCGCGGACGCGGGCATCGGGGCGAGCCTCGACGGCGATGCGCTGCGTGTGAGCCTTCCGGCGTCGGAGGCCGAGAGCGTCACGCGCGTCCTCGCCGACCGGGGCCTGTACCTGAGCGAGCTCCGTCCCGAGGAGGTCGACCTCGAGACCGTGTTCTTGGAGCTCACCGCGGACGAACCGAGGGCGCCGGCGTGAAGGCGCTCCTCCTGGTCGAGACGCGGCGGGTCATCGCCCGGCGCCTGGTCAAGGGACTCGTGATCCTGGCCCTCGCGGGCATCGCGCTCGCCGGGATCATCGCCGCCGCGACATCTCACCGGCCCTCCCCCGATGTCGTCGCGGCGGCCGAGCGGCAGGCCGCGGACAACCTGCGCGAGTGCCTGGCGGGTCATTCGGTCGCGCCGCAGGACCTTCCACCGAACGTGACGCTGGACGAGTTCTGCCGGGAGAACATCCGGACGGAGTTCTACTACTCGTCCAACCAGCTCAACATCCGCGATCTCCCCAACTGGATCCAGGGCGCGAGCTTCATCCTCTTCGTGGGTGCCCTGGTGGTCGGCGCGTCGTTCGTTGGCGCCGAGTGGCACGCGGGAACGATGACGACGCTTCTCACGTGGGAACCGCGTCGCCTCCGCGTGCTCGCGGCGAAAGCGGTCGCCTGCGTCGCCGTAGTGTTCCTGCTCGCCGCCGGGCTGGAGGTGGTGCTCTCCCTGGCGCTCGCCCTCGTGGCGAAGACGCGAGGGATCACGTCCGGCCTGCCCTCGGGATGGTTCCGGTCGGTCGTCGGCACGATCGCCCGGGTGGGAGCGGCGGCCGCCGCGGCCAGCGCACTCGGGCTTGCGCTCGCAATGATCGGCCGCAACGCCGCCGCCGCGATGGGCGTGTCGTTCGGCTACCTCGCGATCGTCGAGGGTCTGATCCGAGGCCTGAAGCCTCAGTGGCAGCCGTGGCTGTTCGGCGACAACCTGAACGCGTTCATCCTCGGAGGCGGGAGCCTCCCGGGAGGCCGATCGGTCGGCGGCGCCGCGCTGGTGCTGGGGGTGTACCTCGGCGTTCTCCTCTTCGTCGCCGCCGTCTCGTTCCGCGTTCGCGACGTCAACTGATCCGGCTCGTTCTCGACCCGCCGGGTCAGCGCCACATGTCGGATGCGGTGGGGCGCGGGAGCGGCACAGGCGGCACCGTGTGCGGCCGGCGAAGCAGGCCGTCGGCGCAGCACGCGAGCCCCGCGATCAGGAGCACGAACCCGATCCCCTTCACCGCCGCGGCGATCGTGTGCGCGGAGCCGAGCGCGTTCAGGTGCTGCGGCCCGAGCACGAACGCCCAGTCGTGCTCGCCCCCGATCAGAGGGAGACGTTCGAAGGGCGCGTCCGCGATGTAGACGCTCGCGTCCTGGGCCGAGGTCGCCGCCCACGCGAAGCACACGCCGGCGCCGACCAGGTCTGCGCGCAGGAGCAGGAAGTACAGCGCGAGCCCCACCGGAACGAGCACCTGCGTGATCGAGCCCATCGCCGCCGTCACGACGTCGGGAAGCGGGTACGTCACGAGGTGCCCCAGCTCGTGGAACCCGAGGTCGACCGGGCCGAGCAGCGGCACCCGGGTCTCCCGAACGAACGCGAACCAGCCGAGCAGCAGGCAGGCGCCGATCCCGGCGGAGTGTCGCCAGCGGCTCGACCGGTTCGAACGCACCTCCACGATGGAGATATCGGCGCGGAGCCGCGATCACTGAGGCGAGCGGTACTTCCCTCGCGGCAGGTCGGGGAGCAGTCGGCTCTACGTGGAATCCCCCGCTCAAGGTTGGGTAGACTCGGAACCGTGAACCTCACCCTCAGCCGGCGCGGGGACTACGTGGTGCGAGCCGCTCTCTGTCTCGCCGCCGCGTGGGACGGAAGGGGGGCGTACCGGAAGATCCGCGAGGTCGCCGTGGCGATGGACCTGCCCCGTAGCTACACGCCACAGGTCCTCGGCATCCTGGCCAAAGCCGGGCTCGCCGAGGCCAAGGCGGGACGAGACGGCGGCTACCGGCTGTCGCGGCCCCCGCAGAAGATCTCCCTGCTCGAGGTCATCGAAGCCGCCGAGGGCTACCTCGTCTCGGAGCGGTGCCCGCTTCGCGGCGGCCCATGCCACTGGGACGATGTGTGCGCGCTGCACCCGACGTGGGTCAAGGCTTCCGAGGCCGTCCGGAGCACCCTGACGAAGACCTCCCTCGCGCAGGTCGCCGGTGTGGACCGAGACCTCCTGGCGGGCAGGCTCGTCGTGGCGCCCCCCACCGGTCACAGGGAGCTGAGTCACAAGCACGGTGGTCGGGTTCCACCCGGCGGCCGTTGAGAGCGGGCGTGTCGCGAGCCACCTTCGACCACCCTGCCCCTCGGGCGTATGCTGCGAGTGGAACGTAGTTCGATGGAGGTGATGCGATGGCTCGGTGGGAAGGCTTCCAGAAGTGCCCCGGCTGCGGGTTCGACATCAAGACCGGCGAGGGGGAGCGCAGCTGTGCCTGGGGTGAGTGTCCCTACCTCCCCGAGGAGCTGAACGTCTTCTGCGACTACTGCCGGTTCAACTTCTTCACCATGGAGGGCAATTCCCCCTGCCAAGACCCGCTGGCCTGCGACCACGCGAAGGAGCCCCTCGAGCACGTCGAGAACCTCAAGCACTGGGCCGGGTACCAGCGCCCGGCCACGCAGGAGCAGCGCCCGGCGCCCTAGTTCGGCTTCGGCCGATCGAGGACCGCCTCGACCGGCTCGGCGGCATCTCGCGTGTGCTCGACCGGTATCGTCACCGTGAAACGACTGCCCTGTCCCGGCGCGCTCTCCACGTCGATCGTCCCTCCGACGTGGTCGAGGAGGTCTCGCACCAGCGACAGACCCAGTCCGGCGCCGCGGAACGTCCTGGTGGACGAGGAGTCCACCTGGTAGAAGCGCTCGAAGATCCGCGGCAGCTCGTCGGGCGGGATGCCGACCCCGTGGTCCTGGACCCAGAAGACCAGGCGGTCCCCGTCCGCGCGCGCGCCCAGCTCGCAGGGTGATCCGTCCGGCGAGTACTTGAGCGCGTTGTCGAGGAGGTTCGAGAGCACACGCCCGAGCAGATGGCGGTCGGTGCGGAGCGTGGGCAGATCGTGGGGCACCGCGACCTGGATCCGGTCGTTCTCCGGCGACAGGCCCTCGAGGACCTCTCGCACGAGGTCGGTGAAGACGACGCGGGACAGCGACAGAGGGAGCTCATGGGCCTCGATGCGCGAGGCGGTCAGCAGGTTCTCGATCAGCCGAACGAGCCTGTCGCCCTGGCGCTCCATCCGCTCGAGGAATTCCTCGCGCATGCCCCGATCCTCCGCGAACGCTGGTTGGCGAAGCGTCTTCGCATAGCCGATGAGCGCGGTCACCGGGGTTCGGAGCTCGTGCGACACCACCGCGACGAACTCGCCCTTCATGCGATTGAGCTCGCGCAGCTCGTCGACGGTGTGGTGCTCGGATTCGAGCAGCTCCTCGAGCTTGCTCGCCTGGTCGGCGAGGATCGTGTTCTGCTCGGCCAGCCGGTCCGCGAGCCCCCTGCTACGGAAGTACATCTGCCGCGCGAACACGAGCGGCGCGAGCAGCGCGACGACCGACCAGGCGCCGTCCGACCGATAGAAGTGCGCGATGACGGCCCCGAACAGCCCGAGCCCGACGTAGGCCAGCAGGAACTCATAGGGAGCGGTGCCGTGCATCTTCGCGACGACTCTGCGGATCGAGACCCGCCGGTCGACGGCGATCTGGGCGGCGACGGCGAGGGTGTTCACGGCGTACGCGACGACGCCGGCGAGCAGAACGCCGGCCAGGACGTGTCCCCACGAGGCGTCTGCCTCGGCGACGCGATGGAACAGCGCCCCGCCGACGAGGATCGACAGTGCCATCTGGCTTCGGTTCCAGAGCGCGGTGAGGGGCGGGATCTCGCGGCGGAATTCGCGGGGATCGAAGGAACCCACGAGCGTGACGAAGGCTGCGATTGCCGGCGGGTAGAGGATCGCGACGCCGAGCAGCACCGGGAAGCTGAGTGAGAGCTGAAGGCCTGCCCAACCGGGAACCGGGATGAGGTCGACAACCGCGACCGCGACGATGAAGAACGCAATGGCCGGGGTGAGATCGTTGCGCCGTCGCGTCACCTCGATCGCCAGGTAGACGAGCATCGGAACGACGAGGGCGAGCTGGAAGATGGTCGCGCGGAGCCGCCCCTCGTGCCCCTCGTCACCTTCCGCCCGCAGGTCCTCCATCAGGGGATGCCTCCGTCGCCTCCGGCTTCGCGGGTTCCTCGGATGAGGGTACCGCACGGCAAGCGCGCGGCTCCCGGTGACCGGGCGCGCGAGGGAGCCGGATCCCTCGGAGCGTTCAGGGCCGGTCGAGCAGCTCCTCGCGGGTCAGCCGAACCGCCTCCTCGTAGACGTCGCGGGCCGGTACGTCCGCCTCCTTCGCGATTCGGGCGCAGTCCTCGTACTCCGGCGCCACCGTCACGGGGCGCCCTTCGAACACCCCGACCTTGACCGCGACGACGCCGTACCCGGTCTTCACCCTCCGGATCTCGCGTTCCAGCGCACGCCGTGCGACGGTGCTCGCGCGGACGCCGAGCGTTCCCGTCTCCCTGAACAGGATCGCGCGCATCGCGTCGGCTCGCTCGGGAGGGCAGAGCACGCATATGCTCACCGCCGGCCGGCTCTTCTTCATGACGATCGGCGTGAGCCAGGCGTCCTGCGCGCCGGCGCCGAGCAGACGGTCGAGCACGTATTCGTACAACTCCGGGTTGAGGTCGTCGACGTTCGTCTCCAGGACGATCTGCTCCGTGTCGGTGCCCAACGATCCGGCTCTCTCGGTCACCGCCTCGCCGACGAGGATCCGGAGCACGTTCGGGATGTCGAGCCGGTGCACGCCGGCGCCGTACCCGACGGACTCGACCCGCATCGCGGGGAGCTCGCCGTACCCCTCGACCATCGCCGCGAGAATCGCCGCCCCGGTGGGCGTGACCAGCTCGACCGGGATCCCGCGTGAGTACAGAGGCGCGCCGCGAAGCAGCTCGACCACGGCTGGCGCGGGGATCGGGAGTGCACCGTGCTCGGTCTTCGTCATCCCAAGGCCGGTCGGCACGGCCGAGGAGTACGAGCGTTCGATGCCGAGCATGGTGAATGCGAGCGCGGTGCCCACGATGTCGACGATCGAATCGACCGCGCCGATCTCATGGAAGGTCACGAGGTCGATTTCCTTGCGGTGCACGCGCGCCTCTGCCTCCGCAAGGCGGCGGAAGATGCGCTGCGCGAGCTCGAGCGCATCGGGCGGAAGCTTCGTCTCCGCGAGCAGCGCGCGGATGCTCGAGTAGGTGCGGATCACGCCGGCGGTGCCCACACGGACCCCGACGCGCGTCGCGCGCAGGCCCTGGGCGTCGATCTCCTCGACCTCGAGCTCGAAGGGTTCCAGCGGCAGCGCCTCGAGCTCCCGGCGCAGCTCGTCCGGATCGGCGCCCGCGTCGATGTGCGCTCCGAGGGCCATGTCGCCCGAGATGCCGGCGATGCAGTCGAAGTATGCGATCCTCACGACGCCGCCTTCGACCCCGTCGCTTTCAGGCGAACGATCCGGTGCGCGACGAGGGCGGCGCCGAAGCCGTTGTCGATGTTTACGACCGCCACGCCGGGCGCGCAGCTATTCAACATCGCGAGCAGCGCGGCGAGGCCCTCGAAGGCGGCACCGTAGCCCACGCTCGTGGGCACCGCAACCACGGGGCGGCTCACGAGACCGGCGGCGACGGAGGCGAGCGCGCCCTCCATGCCGGCGACGGCGACGATGCAGTCGGCGGCTTCCATCTCCGCGCGCCGATCGAGCAGCCGGTGCAGGCCGGCAACGCCGACGTCGGCGATGTGCGCGACCTCGAGGCCCAGGGCGTCGGCGGTCTGTAGGGCCTCCTCGGCGACGGGAAGATCCGAGGTTCCCGCGGAGAGCACGGCGACGCTTCCCACGGGAACGTCGGTCGCGGCGCGCTTGGCCACGATCAGCCGCGACCGCGGGGAGAAGGTTGCCCCCGGGATCTTCTCGATCAGCACGTGGAACTGCTCCGGCGTGCCCTTCGTGACGAAGACCGCGCCCGAGGCCCGCGCGACGAGGGCCGCCGCGGCGTCGCGAACTTGTTCGGGCGTCTTCCCGGGCCCGTACACGGCCTCGGCCTGGCCCGTCCGCAGCTCTCGATGGTGGTCGATCTTCGCCCCCTCGAGCTGCTCGTAGGGAAGGTCGCGCAAGTCGTCGAGGGCGCCGCCGACCGACAACTCGCCGGAGGCGACTCTGTCCAGAAGCTCGGCGAGGGTTCGTTCGTCCACGAGAGCGTTGATTGTATACTTCCTGCCTCGCAGAAGCCCAGGTAGATGGCCATATCCGGAGTCAGGGGCCCGATGATCTTCTCCGCCAAGACGCTCAGCCTGCTGGCCCTCGTCAGCCTCGGCCTCTCGGGGCTCGCCCTGCTGCTCTCCGCCGCGGGGTCGAGGGGGCGGATGCGCGAGGCGCGCGGGCCCATCCAACTCGACGAGGCGCTTCGGGGGATCCTCGCGGGTCAGGCCCGGCAGGTGCAGCGGCTGGAGGCGGCGGTCCGCACGCTCGCCGGCACCGACCGACTTCAGGAAGGGCTCATCGAGGCCGCCGTCCGCCACGTGGGGCTCCTTCGCTACGATGCGTTCGTGGATGTTGGGGGACGGCAGTAGTTCTCGTGCGAGCTCCTCGACGACCACGGCAACGGTGTCGTGGTCACGTCCATCAACGGCCGGCAGGACACTCGCGTGTACGCGAAACCCGTCGCCGCCGGCAAGAGCACGTACAACCTGTCCGTCGAGGAGGAGGAGGCGATCCGGCAGGCGCTCGCCGAGCCCCGGGAGACGGTGAGCAGCACGTGATCCGCAGGCGTGAGGACGAGCAGGCAGATGAGGCCCAGGAGATCGGGGGACGACGCATGGCAGATCAGGGCAGCGAGGTCACGATCGTCGGCAAGGGAGCGAAGCTCGAGGGAACGGTGGTCTCGGCGGGATCGCTGCGTATCGATGGCCAGGTGAAGGGCCAGATCCACGCCGACGGCGACGTCATGCTCGCGCCGCAGAGCCAGGTCGAAGCCGACATCCGGGCGCAGAACGTTGTGGTCGCGGGTCGCTTCAAGGGCAGCATCCTCGTGAAGGGCCGGGCCGAGATCGGCCGCGGCGGTCGCGTCGACGGCAACATCACCTCGAAGACGCTCGTGATCGAGGAGGGAGCGATCTTCCAGGGCCAGAGCATCATGGATCAGCAGGCACAGGCGCAGGGGCAGGGTCCGGCGCCGGCGCAACCACCGTCCGCGGAGCCGGCTGGGGATGCGACCGGCCGCCCGGCCGAGACCGCGAAGGCGCCGCAGTAGTGCTCGACATCAAGGCCGTCCGCGAGACCCCGGAGCCCTTTCGCAAGGGTCTCGGCAGGCGTGGGCTGGCGGAGGCGGTCGACGAGCTGCTCCGGCTCGACGAGCGCCGGCGCGCGCTCACGGCCGAGGTCGAGGAGCTCCGGGCCGAACAGAACCGCGCATCCAGGGCGATCGGAAGATCGCGGGGCGACGAGCGGCAGAAGCTGATCGAGGCAGTCGCGAAGGTCTCCGGCCGCCTGAAGGAGCTGGAGCCCCAGCTCGACGAGGCCGCCGAGTTGCTGGAAGCCGCACTCTCACGCGTGCCGAACGTTCCGCACGATTCTGCGCCCGACGGATTCACCGAGGACGACGCGGTCGAGGTGCGTCGCAAGGGAGAGCCCCCGGTGTTCGATTTCGAGCCGCGCGATCACGCGGCTCTGGGCGAGTTCCTCGGCATGCTCGACACTGAGCGCGGCGCGCGCACGTCCGGCTCGCGGTTCGTCTACCTCCTCGGCGACATCGTGCTCGTGCAGTGGGCGCTCGTGCGCCACGCCCTCGACGTCCTCGCCCCGAACGGGTTCACGCCGGTGATCCCCCCGGTCCTCGTCCGCGAGGAGGCCATGTACGGGACCGGCTTCCTTCCCACCGACGAGGTGAACATCTACGTGACGAGCGAGGACGACCTGTACCTGGTCGGAACCTCGGAGGTCTCGCTCGCCGCGTACCGGATGGGGGAGATCCTGGACGATGCCGATCTCCCGCTCCGCTACGCGGGGTACTCCACGTGCTTTCGCCGCGAGGCCGGCACGTACGGCAAGGACCTCGGCGGGATGTTTCGCCTCCATCAGTTCGACAAGGTGGAGATGTTCAGCTTCGCACGGCCCGAGGATTCCTGGGACGAGCACGAGCTGATGGTGGGGATCGAGGAGGAGATCATCGAGCGCCTCGAGCTCCCGTACCGTGTGGTGAACATCGCCGCCGGCGACCTCGGGAGCTCGGCCGCGAAGAAGTACGACATCGAGGTGTGGCTGCCGGGGCAGGG
>Ga0153915_10002527_pt1 | contig 16664 bp, 16 predicted proteins | sample Opewatmetagenome_2_FD_107003 | JGI IMG/M metagenome (GOLD analysis project Ga0153915, IMG submission 107003) | Freshwater wetland microbial communities from Ohio, USA - Open water 3 Core 3 Depth 3 metaG | ecosystem: Environmental > Aquatic > Freshwater > Wetlands | place: USA: Ohio, Lake Erie...
AACGATATGCGGAACGACATATTCGTGTGCTTTGGAGTAGTAAACAAGTCGGAGGTTCTTGGTCTGATAAGAAAAGAGCTGCGCGTGCGCTGCGGAATACCAACACCCGAGGATTGCGGATACTGCAATGAGTGTACTGAGACGTATTTTCATTCTTGCGGGCTTTTCCTCCTGGGAGTCCCCCGGATAGTTGTGACAATCACATTTTTTGCTTCAAAAAGCAAGGAGGTGACCCTCCTTCAGAGGGCCACCTCCTTCTCCATCACTTCCTTGAACGTTCTACGTTACAGGTGACTCATTCCAACCACCGCTCTCTCGCCACCGTCGGCTGGTTCCGCCTATTCCTTTGACTGAAATGCACCTGCCGTCAGAGCAGAGGTGAACCCTGAGCTCTGCATTGCAGCTGTAAATTCAGGGCTGGTAATCGCACTCTGGACCGCAGGCAGCGCAAACGCCGCCTCCATGCCAGCACCGGCAAGCGATGCCATCAGTGACGGGTTCATCATGGAAGCGCGTACATTCAAATCCTGCAACCGACTCTGTACACCAGTACTCGCCAGCATCGACTGAAACCCTGCGCTGGCTAGATATGACTGGAAACGAGCCTCTTTGAATTCTGCCTGCACCTCGGACCTTTGGAATGCTGCTGTCAGCGCGCTCGAAGTAAAGGCCGAGAGGAAGTTCGCATCCTGCAGTGCCGCCGTCATTCCCGTGCTCGTCAGGGCTGACTGAATTTCTGCCCTTGCAGCTTCACTCTTCACCTGTGCGGCTGAAACGGCAGCGGCAAAATCATGCTGCGCTACTGCCGCGGTGAATTCTGGATGCTGCATTGCTGCTGCAAATGCCGGGCTGGCAACCGCAGCGGTGAAGCCGGGTTGGGAGAAGGCCGCTGCTACTTCCGGCGCTGTCAATGCAGCCGTAAATCCAGGATAGGAGAACATGGAAGCAAAACCAGGCGTTGCCATAAGAGCAGCAAATTCCGGATGTTGAAATGCTGCTGTGACCCCTGGATTTTGCATTGCAGCCATCAGGGCTGGATTGTTGACGATCACCTGGATCTTGTCGCTCTGAAGAATCTTTTGGATCTCTGGATCCTTCAGATTGAGATCCTTTTCCGTCATCTGATCAGCACGATATTTCTTCGCCATGCCAATCGTACCCTGCACGTCCTCCTTCGGGACCGGGGGATAGTAGAACGAAAAATACACAATCGCCACAACCGCAATCAGGGCTAGCCCCACTACAAGGGCGTTCCTGCGGCGCTTTTGGATGTTAGGTGTTGAGTCTGCCATAAGACCTCCTGAAAAGGACAAGAACATGGAAATGGGATTCCGCGTTTTTAAGAAATACAACTCCCAAAGGAAAAAGTTGGTCTATAAACCCAGAGACTACTGAGGCGCTCAGTTCCCCTTTTCCAGAGACAGTACGCCCTCAAAAACAGGTTTCCCGGTTGACATAATTCTGATTTGTGCTGGAGGAATTGGATGCCCATTCCCGCCAAAAAGGGCCACTATTGCCCCGCCCCTTGCGCCAACCAGAGTGAGTACTCCGTTGCCGACGGTGAGTCGCGCCCCAGATTCGCTTGATGGGCGGACGGCATCGAGATGGACCCTAGCTGGATCGGTCAGAATCGACACAGTGACCTCTTCGGGTGCCTCCACACGCAACCTGATCATACAGACATTGGATCCGAAGTGAGTCTCGATATTTCCTTTCACGTTATCGCGGTTAATTTCAATCGTCTCACCGGGGGCAAAACCCGGAACCTGACCGTGGAGCACCAGCGTGCCACTCAACTCTGAATCGCCGATAGACTGGCGGGTAAGAAGATTGGTTGTCAAGAAAAACAGGAGGACGCCGACAGCGAGGCCACATGCGAAGGCATAGCCCGGCTTCCAGAGAAACGAACTCTTGAAAGCTTGAAGGATGGAGGGGCGAGCGGTAAGCGGGACTCGGTGGGAGTCCACAGCCTCAAGGGAACGCATAATGGCCGGTTTCAACGTGGGAGGGGGCTGCACCTTCTGTACCGCAGACATGGCAGTAGCCAGAGCCTGCATTTCCCCCACCAACTTGCGTGCCTCAGGATCCGTAGCAAGCACGCTTTTCAGGCGTGCCGCCTCCTCACTCGACGCGACCCCGTCGATCTCCTTGTTCACCAAGTCAATGATTTCTTCGCTAATCATTGCTACCGAAGCCTTTCTTCACTAGGACACCTCGAAGAATCTGTCTGGCTGCAAATAATCTAGATTTTACCTTCTTTTCCGAGATGTTCAATATCTGCCCGATTTCCAAGTAAGAAAAACCTTCAAAATGCTTGAGAACAACTACTGCCCTTTGGTCAACCGTCAGCCTCATTAACGCCGCTTCGATCTGCTGAGCTACCTCGGCTGTCTCTACTTCGTCCGTCAGCACTGCTGCCTCCCTCGCCTCTTCCATCCTCTCAAATGGTCTTCTCTGGCGGAGGAAGTTCAACGACTCATTCATCGCGATCCGGTACAACCAGCTGAAAAACTTGAATCCCGGCTTGTACGATCGAAGGTTCTCATACGCTTTCAGGAACGCCACCTGGGCTACATCTTCAGCATCGTCTGCATTTCGCAGCATCCGAAGCGCAATATTGAAGACCGGCTTCTGATATCGGTCGACAATCGCCTCAAACGCTCTCAGATTGCCATCAAGCGTTTGCTGCACCAATGCCCTGTCTTCCAGCTCTATCATGACATACACGCAGAATTGAGAAAAGTTGGTCTCAGGCGTCTTCCTCAATCCTGAAGACTAGGTCAAAACGGGCTATCCTAAAGACGTCGCGAACGAGCTTGTTCATCCGAGTCAGAATCAGGCTGTGACCTGACTCGGCAAGCCGTTTCTGTGTTTTCAGAAGAATTCCCAGGCCGGCGCTGGAGATATAGTCCAGTCCTTGAAAATTCACCCGTGTTGTCGAAGTGACCTTCATGAAAACGGCGTCCGCCACATCAACCTGGGAAGCATCAAATCGGCCTGCGATAAGAATCTCGCCATCATCATTGACAGCAATAGAAAACATATCAATGCTCCAGGTTTTTGATAACTGTGATTGTACTGCACCCGTCAGCATATGAGTACTGGATGTCATCCACCATATTCCTGACGAGATGGATTCCTAACCCACCGATTTTTCTCTGTTCCAGAGGGATAGATGTGTCGATTTCATCGGCAGACATCGGATCAAACATGCCAACTCCATGATCGACAAGCTGGATGGTGAGCCGGTTCTTTTCCCGTGTGAGGGAAAGGGAGATGTCATCCACTGACCCCACACCATATTTCACCATGTTCGTGAAGAGTTCTTCGACGGCAAGGTTTATCGCGTAGGCAGCCTCCGGAGAAATTCGTAATTCACCCATCTCCTCATCGAGAAAGGCAAATACGTCGTCAAGCGATTTGACGTCCTTCTTGAAATTCCGCTCCATAGGCGGAGGATAGCTCTCTTCGGCTGTTCTTGGAATTCTGCAGAACCCAGGGACCCAAGCCGTCGCCAGACTCGATGGTTCCACAGGTGGATCTGTATGGATCGCTTCGTGCACTCCGTCCCAAACGAGACATATAGACGTCGACGATTTCAGTGTGGACGGTGCTGACCTGTCCTACAAATCCGTGATAGGTCGGAAAGGTGGGATAATATAGTGAGGTTTCCGGACTGATGTCAAATCAGGCAGCTGCGGTTTTCAGGATGGTATCAGCCACAATTTGGTTGTGAAATTTGATGCCGATATTCTGCAGAAATTCGAATGGCATTTCGCCCCCGATACAGACGAAGACGTAGTTGTTCTTTATCTGCAGAGGGCCGTCCGATGTCTCCAGGATAACCTCATGTTCACCTATTTCTCTTACTTCTGACCGCAGGAACACTTTGATCTTTTTCCGCTTGACGAACTCTGCCAGGCGCTCAGCATTGCGACTCTTCAATCGACTGAATTCCTCTTTTCGGTACGAGAGGGTAACCCGGTTCGTGCCGTGTAGGGCGAGGGCAAGCGCTGCCTCCACTGCCGAATCGCCCCCGCCCACAACAAGGACGTCGGAGTCTTTGTAGGATTCTGCATCTATCAATCTATACGTAACCTTTCCAAGCTTTTCCCCGGGGACTCCAAGTTTGCGTGGCGTCCCGCGCCTGCCGAGTGCGAGGACAACGTGCGTGGCAACGTATGTCTCCTTAGGGGTGGTGATTTGGTATATTCCCCCCAACTGTTGGATACTCTGCACTTTTTCGTTGGTGTTTACCTGTAATTGTGTCCTCCGCAGAATGTCCTGCCACACCTCCAGCAATGATTCCTTGCTCGTCTCCCGGATCTTGAGAGTACCGTAGAGGGGAATCTCGACAGCTGACGTCATGACAATCTTTCTGCGAGGATATTGGAGAATTGTACCGCCGATATCGCCTTGCTCGATGAGAGTGTAGCGCAGATTCAGCTTTTTCGCCATCAACGCTGCGCCGAGACCGGCCGGGCCCGCCCCGACGATGGCAACATCCAAGCTTCCGCTGGGGGCGCGGAGTCTTCTTGCTATTTCCTCGACGGCGATCTTCCCCTGCGAAATAGCGTTCTTGATCAGCCCCATACCTCCCAGCTCCCCAACAATGAATATGTTAGGCATCGAGGTTTCAAAACATTCGCTTAGGATAGGAAGTTGTGCACTGCGGCTGGGAGCTGCCATGACGAGTGTGATCGCCCCGACCGGGCAGGCATCAGCACATAGGCCGTGTCCGACACAGTGTGCCCCTTGAACAAGAGTTGACTTCCCTCCGATAACGGCCAACACATCGCCCTCTGGACAAGCACTCACGCACCCCCCGCATCCAATGCACTTGAGGACATCGATATGTGGATGCATCATCATCGCGACATTCATGCCAGTAACCTGCAGCTCTTTGAATTTCCTCCTGGCTTGTACCTCGTTGCGGCGTGTCCGAAGATAATACGGAACGACTGTCATGCAAACCAGAAGAAGCGTCACCCCAGCCGTTATGAGTGTGTCGAGTCCCATCCCGTTTTCTCGCTCAGAAGTGAACCCCTATCTCCGCAAGGACACGGAGACTGCCAAGTGTCGGATCCCAGATTCGGTCGGTCCCCAACATCACATAAAGAGATTTCCATGGAGTGAGCATGAGATTTCCACTCAACGTCGAAGCCACAGCGGCCCCCTCTGAACCAGCCCACATATAGGTATAGCGATCGAAACGGACTGATGCACTGGCAAAGCCAGAAATCCAGCGGTCGATGTTTACCGCGATGTCATTTCCCTCGGTATACAATCCTCTTGTCTTCAGGTACTGAGCCCCGAGGTTCAACCCTATCCCCCCGATGTCACCGAGACGGAATCCTCCGCCGAAACTCTCTGCGTTGCCAAAAGAGGCGGTCCTGAATCTGTAAGTCGCGGTGCCGAACAGCATGACCTGCCAGGGCAGACGGATATTAATCCCTCCCCGAAGCCCTTCCTGCGTTTCTTTCTTGAGAAGCGTATCCGGGCCCATGCTCTCCAGAAGAGTGATCGGCCGCGTGGCATCGAACCCGCCATTTATGCTCAGCCAGTCGGCAGCCTGAAACGTAACTGTGACGAATCCGTTTGTCAAGTCGAGAACATGAACGCGTGTTCCTGCATTGTCCAATCTGTGGAGATCGACTTCGGCGCTCTGAAAGAGATAGAGTCGTGACGCAAGTGTCATCGACGACTGTAGATAGAGAAAATCACGATCAAGTTTCCCCTTGTATAGCTGTTGCCCATAGGCCAACGTGATATCCCCGGGGCCGAAGTCGCCGCTTCCCCACGAGAGGTTGATAAATCCAGCGAACTTCTGACGTTCCGGGTCAACGTTAGACGTTCTGTAATCGGGTTGTGATCCTCCAAGAATGCCTGCGACAATATTCCCTTGTCGGGCCGTGAATTGCGCCCCGTCTACCGTTCCAAGACCGTAGACATAGCGCGGGTTCAGTCTGCCCAAACTCATACCATACCATGAAGCAGGATTATCGTAGGAGAGATTCATTTCGTACATACGAACGTCTAAACGCCGACCCTCTATGGCACGTTGCGAAATCGGGCCGAGATCATATGTCGACCTGCCAAACATCGAAAAGCTGAATCCCTCTCCAAACAACCGTCCGATCTGAAGCCGCACAAGGAGGGAGGGTTGTGCAAAGTTCCAGCTTCCACTGGTTGGACCGGCTCCGACGAACTGCATCCCGACTCTTCCGTGAACCAACGCCCCCTCGGACTGGTTCCCGCGCGCCGGCACACCGAGTTGTGAAGTGCCGGTTGCTACTGTGTGCTTGGGTGTCGCGAGAAATTTCACAACAAGCACGCTGTCTCCCACCGAGACCGTCTCACCGGCTGTGATCAGCTGTGCGGCAGAGGAACTGCCGGATACGGCGCTTATCACTGCCTTGACTGCTGAGCGTCCACCACGTAGAACGACTGCAGTGTCCCCCGCTGCCAGCCCTCGCTGCCTTCCTGCTCCGAAGTAGAATGTCGAGCCGGAGATATAAGAAACGCGTGATCCAATGCGTGTGAACACAGAGTCCTGTGCTGGAGCCGTTCCCACGACCACCATGAGAAGGCCCGCGGAGATCAGCACCTGGCAGACGCGCCCGAACACTCGAATCACCATACCATCTCCCCGCTGTCTATCATCCCTGTCGCACTCGACTCTATAACGGAGAACCTATACTACATCAATCTGACTATCCACCCCCCTGGCAACTATTGTGACACCCGCTGCTCTGGCAGCAGTACTGAGTATAGTTTGTGGCCGTCTGATGGCATTTGGCGCACGCCGCTGACATATGTCTGTTGTCCTGGGGGAAGCGCGGCGTTGCCCCCGAGTGGCTGTAAGTCGATGGCTGCCACCCCGGGTTTGTCGAGTGACACGAGGCGCACGCTGTCGGGAACCCCGTGTGCGGTACGGGGGAGGTCGCTGACCTAAACGTCGCGGCATGGCACGTGTAGCAGTCGGTCGTCAATCCCACGTACACATTGTTCGCATGGCACTGGGCACAGGCCACTGTTGTGTGCCCCCCGGTGAGGGGGAAAGGTGTATTATTGTGATCAAACGTCGCCGGCTTCCAGGCAAGTGTGGTATGGCAGCTCACGCAATTTGTAGGGAAGGCAGACGCCACGTGAGGCGGGTTGACAGTACTGTTGAAATCTCCCTGGTGACAGTTAACGCATTGCGTCGGGGTACCCTTGTATTGACCGTTCTTGTGGCATTCAATACATGGAACCGCAGCATGCGAGCCGGTAAGTGGGAACGCCGTCCGATTGTGATCGAATGATGCGGGATGCCAGGCAAGGGTAGTGTGGCAGCTTACACAGTCGGTGGGAAAACCTCCTGACGCATGCGGCGGATTCTTCGAGTTAGCAAAGTCGCCCTGGTGACAGCTTACACACTGAGCCGGGATTGCGCCGAACCGGTTAGCCACGTGACATCTGTTGCAGGGGAGGGAGAGATGCGCTCCTGTAAGAGAGAAACCCGTTCTCGCGTGATCAAAGCTGCCTCCCCACGTCTGTGAATTGATCGAGTGACAGCTCACACAATCGGTTCCGAAGCCTGCAGCCGCATGCGCCGGGGCGAGCGTAGCCTGATATTGCTGCTTGTGACATCCAAAACATTCAGTCGGGACATGCACATACTCGTGTTTCTGCTGATTCAGGTGGCATTCCTCACAGGCCACTGTGAGATGTGCACCCACCAGAGGAAACCTTGTCTGTGTATGCCGTTGGGGCATGTCAGGCACCAACCAAGTCGCTGGGGAATGGCATCGTTCACAAACCGCCCCCAGCTCTCCACGGTGCACATCTGAATGGCAGTTCCTACATTCCATCGATGTATCTGCAAATCGAAGGGATGGGTGGCAGCTCCGACACTCAACTGCCGCATGCTGACCAAGCAGTGCAAACTGGGTCTTGGAATGATCAAACTGGGAAGGCGATTTCATGACCGTCCAGGAAGCAGGAGTGTGACAATCTTCACACTCCGCCTTGATTGGGCCATGAGGAGTGGTCTGGGGAGCAGCCGCAGCCCAACAGAAACAGAGTGTGAGCCACAACATCCAGAATCCCCGGAACAGTCGGCAAGCTCCCGCTCCGCCCCGCAGGTAACTCTGCGTGCTCATTGGATTCTCCCTCCTACCGACCCCTTGTGACAGTCGGCGCATCTCTTTGGAGTCCCGGTAAATTGCCACACAACGTTCTTCCCCATCCGGTGACATCCAGCGCACGATACCTTTCGATGCTTACCTGTGACCGCAAAACCGATCAAACTGTGATCGTATTCCATATCGGCCCAAGTGCTGGTTGTGTGACAACTACCACAACCTCGAGCGATCCAACGCTCAAACTGCTCTCCATGGATGTTCTTATGGCACGATTCGCACCGGACCGCGGCGGGCCACCGGAAAAGCCGGACTTGTTTCCCCTGGACGATCCCTGTAGTATGACAGCGGTCGCACGCGACGGCTACGTGTCCGCCGGTTAGGGGAAACCTGGAGGCGCTGTGGTTGTCCACTGTAAAGACCGCTGGTTGAAACCCACTCTCACGGTGGCAGGATTCGCAAGACCCGCCGTCGGTCCGGCCAACGAACTGCCCTCCATGTACATCTGCATGACAATCCGCACACCGGTTGAAGGCCTTTGTGTCAACCCTGACGATTCCCACCCGCGGTTGCTTGGAAAGAACATGGCAGGTCGCGCATGCGACCTGGGCGTGTTTCCCACGAAGGGGGAAGCGAGTCGATGCATGGTCGAATCCAGTTCTTTCCTTCTCCGTCCATCCCTGTTCCGCGTGACACGAGGTACAGACCCCCCGATCCGCGCGGGTCGCAAACTGGCTGCCGTGCGGGTTTGCATGGCAGTCCGAGCAGAGCTGATATTTTTCGATGCGAAATCCCCGCTTGCCTGAGACCACGTTTGCAGCAACTCCTGTTGTATGGCATTGTTCGCACCGCACCTGTCCATGTCTTCCCCGCAATGGAAAACTTGTCATCGAATGATCGAACCCCCGCGCAGCGGCAGTCCAACCACTAGTGTTGTGACAAGCATCGCAGTTCTTTTTGAGACGACCTGCATGAGGATCTCCATGGCAGTCTGAGCACCGCGAGGCAGGTATTCCAGTAAACTGCATTCGGATTGTTTCGTTCACTTTTCGTGCATGGCACCCTTCACAACGCACTACTACATGCTTACCAGTGAGCGGGTACCGGGTCCTCTCATGAGAAAAACCGGGCGCAGGTTTCCAGGTCTCGCTCGAGTGGCATCTAGTGCACGCAGACGAAAGCGCCCCACCATGTGGATCCTTATGACACGCCACGCACTCTCTTGTAACACCAAGGTACGTCCCGCGCTTCACAAGTTCGCTGTTCAGCAGAACATCCTTTGCATGAATATTCTTTTGTGCATGGCACTGTCCACATTCCAGGCTCCGGTGTTTTCCCTCTAGCACAAAACCGGTGGCTGAGTGGTCAAATTTCTTTTTATCCCATCGGACAAGCGAGAAGTCACTACCGTGATGCTCCTTGTGACACTCCATGCAAGGTCTTGACAACAGGCCAGCATGATATCCAGTGCGTGCATTTATTCGAGCCTGGAGTTCCTTGTGACACATCAGACACTTCTCGTTCCCAATTGATTTGCCGAGCGTGTGGCACTGGGTGCAGTTGCCCATCCCTTCGAGGCCACTATGCGCCGACGAGAGTTCCCCGGGTGAAATCTGAGCCCGGGACTCTGCGACAGCGCCCAGAAGCAAGAGGACCACAATTCCATAACGCATCCGAACATTGCCGAATTTACCAGATCCAGTGATACCCGAATGCAATTGCCACTCCTACGTGAACAAAGAGTATGACGAACATGATTATACTGAATGGGAGATGGATGACATGCCAGAGGTGAAAGATTGCACGTAATTTCTCCAGGAAGGCTATTCGCCGTGAGAGAGCCATCCGCGCCTTCGCCAGTGTGAGGACTTGATGAATCATCGATGGCTTAAGCCGGCGCGTGCGAAGCGACGATGCGAGGCGACGGAGCTTTACCTTGTGTGTGAGATCGGAAGCAACAAAGAAGACGAGCATCTCGAAGGCAGAGAGCTGCTCAATGGGCTTTCGTGGCTGGGCAAGGGCATCAATACGCTCAATCAGGTTCGCTGGCAGTCCGTACCCCCGCTCAAGCCGCTCTCCGAGGCTCTTGCTCTGGGCAATCAGCTCGGCCTTCGTCAATTCATGCCCATGGATTCCCTTGGGAATCTGGACATAGATATATCTTCCGACAAAACCACTGAGCACGACTGCAGTCATGCTCCAGAAGCTGACAGCTACCAGTCCACCAATCTTGAAAGTGGTGTGGAAGAGGACCAAGCATGGCCCGGTGAGACAAAGGAAGATGTGAAACTCGAGAAAATGCTTGATCCGGCCGAGGGCCCCAAACACGCGAAGGCGTTTTCTGGCCGAGTAGATAGTGACGCCGAGAAGCACCATCAGGGAGCCAATGATGCCGTAACCGTGCCCAAGCAGGCCGGTTGGCTTCAGGAGCTCGTATTGAGGGTGGAAGGGACGTTCCTTAAACGGGGTGAGATAGTAGTCAGCACCGTATATGCCTACGCCTGCGACGAGGATGGCGCCGGTGCCAATAAGAAGGACGATATAAAGAACGTGTCCGGTCTTGGACATTGTGAATAATAAGAAATGATCGACTTATTGGGGCTCCTAAGGTAGGCTCCAAGGTTCAACAATCAGGCCAAAAACTATCCATGTGTGATAGAAGGATCATGAGAATTTAGTGCAATTGTGGCAAAATTCAGGCAATTTCACGCCGCCTCCGCCTCTTTAGATGTTGGATATTGTGGTTTGTAGATTTGTTCAATTTGAGCGAGAGGCGAGAAAGGTGAGTGTCAATTGCGGTGGGCAAGATAATACCTCGGCACCTTCCCCTGCGTGAACTTCACTGCAGGGAGAGGAAGATGGACGATATCGAGGGCCCGTTGCACCATCAAGACCTCGTCGTTCGGAGCCCTGAACAGACTCTCAATGCTGATATCGAGCCCAACAGCAACTTCCCGTCGCGTCTCACGATCGTCAACGCTGTAACCAACCCCCAGCCTGAGGAATTCGGGCCAGTAATCCCTGACGCCTTCGGGAAGCAGATTGTGGACATTCGCCGTCAACCATATTGTCATCGCGTCATAGTCGTTGATAAAATTTGCCGGACTCTTGAAGCCGGCCGTCGACCAGAAGCTGAATTTGAAATCGAAGTTCTGGAGGAACGGGATGTCGGTTTGCAGTAGCCCGAATGCTACTCCCCCGATATCAAGAACCAGATCCTGGTAGTCAAACCCGTACGGACTGAAACCATCACCAATTTCTGTTTCCAGACCGTTCCAGAACGCATATCCGGCTCCCCACCAGAGAGCCGTCGACCGGTCACATCCTCCCCAGAGCAGAATATTGCGGATGGATTTGAATAACACATAAGTCCCGTAGAAATGTCCTACTTTGTCAATCCCCAGATGAGAACCCTGCAACCAGCTCTCATACGTATGGTCAATAAAGCTGAAGGGCTTGTCCGCGTCCTTCCACCAGCTGAAATAGGAATCCACTATTGTTCCGAGCATGATTGTCCCCGCCAATCCGCTCGCGACGACCTTCTTCGCTGTAAAGCCTGGCGTATAGTAGAAGCCGTCTGTCACGATACTCGAGTCCTGAGCGCGGACGGCCGAAGCTCCGCCAAGCAGGAGTGCTGCCAGCAGGAACCAGGAATGACGTTTCATTAACATTGTGCAGCGATTTGCAGCGCGAGAAGTTTTCCGAAAGCGCCCCTGAACATCTTCCAGGCGTCGATGGACCTCACCACACACCTAGCGCGTGAAGAGTCATCCCTACACGTCAGCCCACCTCTCTGCCAAATATCCAGCTGAACCTGTCTCGGCCTTCTACCGTTATTCGGTCCGCGATCATGCGATATCGATCAGCCAGCCGGCAGAGATACTCCTGCGCTTCCGTGGCAAGATCGGTTAGGCCATGAAGGGTTGAGATCTTCCAATGCTCGACCAGGTCTTCCACAATATCCGCGTAGTCCTTCGCAGTATAGACACCGATTCGTTGGGCCACCCGCGAGAACCTGGCAAAAAGCTGCTCGTCTTTCGTATCCCGCATCAAGACTGCGGGCATCACAATTTTCCGTTTCATCATCGTCGCAAAGGCACGAACTGCTTCTGCCGGGTCTACCTCAAAAATCTTTGCCATGAACAACTTATAGGCCTTCTCATGGCGCGCTTCGTCTCCCGCGATCAGACCGCAGATTTCATGCAGCCGGTCTTCGCCTACACTCTTGGCGAGTTTCGCAACATTCCTATGGGAGATCTTCGTCGCGCGTTCTTGGAACGACGTGTAAATGAAGCCGAGATAGGGATCGCCATCCGTTTGCGGATCGAACCCCCGATTGATCAGGTGCTGAATTGTCACTTCAACAGCCCGCATGTCTACCCTGCCACTCAACGTCAGATACCTGTTGAGCAGGTCTCCGTGGCGGTTTTCCTCCGAGGTCCACCCTCTTCCCCACCGAGCCCATGAGCCGGCGCTCGCTCCCGTAGGGTCCGAGACCCCCTCCAAGCGATTGATCCAGGATTGATAGGTGGGGAGAGCTTCCTCGGTAACCATATCGCCTACCAACACCACGAGGAGCTCGTCAGGCAGGGCTGCAGCTTTCACCCGGAATTCCCGCAAATCGTCAATCCATGTTTCCTTGCTCAGATCCGGAAGAAAATCGGAAGGCTGCCAGCTTTCACCCACCGGTTTCAGTAGCGTGTCAAGTTGCGTCCCAACAAACCCTTCAATACTTCGGATAACTTCGGATCTCGATGCAAACCGTTCACGCTGCATCATAGCCACCCCACGCTCCTTTCTACCAGGATCGCCGCCGTCCTCTGCTACCACCCCGCTTGCCACCGCGGCTGCCTTGCCGTTCTTCGCGCGGACGCGCTATTGTGACATCAAGGGACTGACCCTTCAAGGAGGATCGATGAAGCCCCGCAATCGCCGCTTCTGCCTCGGCATCCGACGGCATTTCCACAAATGCGAATCCTTTTGACACCTTGTTGAATTTATCTCTTACAATATTCAGTGATGAAATCGTGCCGTACACCTCGAAAGCAGCACGCAGCTCTGCCTCGCTGACGTCCCGAGAGAGATTACCGATGAAGAGATTCATTCCATACTCCTGCTATGCAATTGCCTGCCCAACGCTCAAAGACTAATTATTAAATGTACTGGATTCGGAGGCACCATCCAAATACAATATCGTCAGGCTCAAAACTGTGGGGTTCACTCTACCAGCCCATTCGTTCCCGCAGTTTGACGATGTGTGCAACATGATGGCGACCGTGCCACGCATAGAGGGCCAGCAACTCGTTCAGCGACATGAGCCCCCTTTCCGGATGTAGAAACCGACGCTGGAGATTCTCACCTGGAATCCCTCGAACACAGTCAACCCATCTCGCGTGAATCGCTTCAAGGAGTCCAAGCGATACTTCAATCGGCCCAAGTTTCGCATCAGGGAGTTCCGCCCATTCTGCTTCATTGTAGGGTTTGATCGTTGGCTCGTTTTCTGTAAGCGCGAGTTTGAACCGGATGTATGCATTCATATGGCTGTCAGGAAGGTGATGCACGACTTGCCGGACGGACCACCCACCCTCACGGTATGGCGTGTTGAGCTGAGCAGCTGTGAGCCCGTGCACCGCCCCGCGTACTTCCTGCGGGAGCCTGCCAATTGCTTCAACAAATTGCTTGAGCATCACGGCATCAACGAGATTAGGTTTCTGAAATCTGCCAATCGGATAGCGTTGATCTTCAGCCATCGAGGTTCTCCTTCCTCCCTGTGATGGAAAATCAGTCTGCAACCATATACTACTTTCCACAAGCGAACTCCCCAGTAAGTTCCCGATCTCATCAGCGAGATTCTAGGCGTCTAAGAATTCCTTTTGATTTCAGACCACACACTGGCCATGAAATAGAGAGGACAACCTCTGAGATCTCATCCACCATCTCCTCGAAATTGCACGCACGGTGCCCCAGGGCGGATTCGGGGGAAGCTAACCAATAGCACAAGGGGAATTACGACACGATCGGATAGTTGTGAATTGATGACTCTTATCTCTTCAGCTTGTTCGCCTCAGAATCGCCGCTACTGGTTGATGCATACTGCCAGGAGATCTATCGACTCCTCGGCGACCCCGTCCTTCAGGATGCGGAATTCAGTCATATTCAAGGCCCCAGCTGCAATCTTCTTTAGAGTGCTCTTTCGCTTAAGAAGTTTCCCGATCGCATAGAGAGGAGATCCCAGTACAAATTCTCTGAGACGGTTTCTAGATGCGTACCCAACCCCAAAGAGTTCAAAGCTGTGAAAACTGTTCCCGAGGAGTCGCGTAAATTGGCCATGGTCCCTCTCACTCAAGTGAAACGGGTTGTCAGATGGGGAGTCTGGCCCTTTATGGGAATTTGGGGTTGTAATCAGAATTGTTCCCCCTGGCCTGACTGTCTTTTTGAGACGAGCGAGAAAGTCCGCAGGATCGGCGAGATGTTCTATCACCTGGAATGCAATAGCCACATCAAAAATCTCTTCCAGCGATAGGGTCGAAGCGTCTGCGTATTTGTACTCAATATTCGACGATGGGTAGTGGTGCCTACAGTATGCCAGAACACCTGAATCTCGGTCGATCCCAACGACTCGCCTTGCTCCTTCTGCAATGAATCGACATCCATAGCCTGTTCCACATCCGACATCCAGCACACTTTTGCCGACAACGAAACGTCGGGCGTATTCATAGGCGAACCGATGACGGGCGAAAACGATGCTGACCTCCGACTCGTCTGGAGGGATAATCCTCTCACCCGAGTCTGTCAAATGTGCCTGTCTCTCTTCTTCCATTTCGTTGCTGAAATTGTTGAATTGTAGAAGGATCTTCAACCGACAATCAGTCTGGCAATTTCATGACTTCTACTAGGTGTGCGAATCGTCTGTGAAACCCTGTCTCCGTAAGAACGGTGAATATGCTGGTCGGGTCTTTCCTTTTCGTTACAACAGTGATCTTGGTATTATCCTCACTCACGGGGTCCACCCAAACTCCGACTAAGCATCCCCCGCCTGCCGACGTCGCGGGAATCTTGGCAAATATAAAGCGACTCTCCTTGTGCTCCTCGATTGTCTTGCTGCCTTCCAATCGCAGCGTTGTTATCGCCAACTCCCAGGCAATATCGGCCTTTACGAGGTACACATTCGCTGTCCCGTCATTTCTGCCCGCCAGCACGTCGCTCATTGTCGCGCAACTCAGCACAAGCAGGCATAGGAACATTACGATTGCACCGGCCGTCAAGAGTCGATTCATAACTCCCTCCCTTGCCGCTTCTGCCCGGACCCTTGCAGTGCTAGTGGGAACTCAGTGGCCTCACCGCAGGAGTAACAATTTACGGGTCTGCACGAACTCCCCAGTGTGAACGTCGCTACCATTGGTCGGTATGGGGTCCGTCCCCACAGATGTGGAGAGGGGATGTGCAGAAGGCACGACTGACAGCCGATAAAAGTAGACTCCACTGGAAAGACCCGCTCCATCAAATCGCACTTCGTATCTCCCCGGAGTCTGTCGTTCGTTCACGAGGACCGCCACAATTCGACCGAGTAGATCATGCACCGATAGTTTCACATTTCCGATTTGCGATACCTGATAGCGGATATTGGTCATTGAATTGAACGGATTCGGATAATTCTGCTCCAATGTGAAAGCACTCACCACTTCATTTGTGTTCATCCGTACCGATGTGATTTCCGAGAGGGGACATCGCCAGACCTCACCGCTTAGCGTACCTACATAGAGGTTTGTCCCTTGGACGCTGAGAATGCTAACATTCATGTTCCCAAGGCCGGCGTTGACGGGAGTCCAACTGTCACCTCCGTCGGTGGAAAGAAATACCCCGCCACCATATGTTCCCACAAAAAGATTCGTATCGCTGACTGCAAAGGAATAGATTGCTTTGGGCGCAGAGGGCTTGGAAAACAGATCCGATGTGGCGATGGGATTTGTGATACTTATGGAAAACCATTGATTTCCATCGTTCGAGGAGTAGAACATCCCTCCATAGGTCCCGGCGTATACATTCGGCCCGAGGAAGGCAAAGTTCAAGATATCAGTATTTGTCAGGCCGGCACTTGCAGAGATCCAATGATCCCCGCTGTCGGTTGAGCGAAACACACCGCCGCCGTAGGTCCCGGCGAAGAGCTTTGTGCCGTTGACCCCGAGACAACGGACAAAGATGTCGGTCAAACCGGAATTGATGGCACTCCAACCGTCACCTTGGTCGGTCGAATAGCACACCCCGCCCAGGGTTCCAGCAAAGAGTCTAGTGCCGTCGAAGGCGAGGGCGAGGACAGTCGTGTCAACAAGTCCGTCGCACGCAGATGCCCAGGTTGTGCCACTGTCCGTCGAACGGAACACACCACCTCCGTATGTCCCGGCAAAAAGGTCGGTGCCCACGACGGCTAACGCCCAGACATCGGTGTTTGTCAGACCTGTATTGACGGCGATCCAAGTCGAACCGCTATTTGTTGAACGGAAGACGCCGCCGGCCGAGGTTCCAGCGCAGAGATTGGGACCT
>Ga0153915_10002528_pt1 | contig 16663 bp, 18 predicted proteins | sample Opewatmetagenome_2_FD_107003 | JGI IMG/M metagenome (GOLD analysis project Ga0153915, IMG submission 107003) | Freshwater wetland microbial communities from Ohio, USA - Open water 3 Core 3 Depth 3 metaG | ecosystem: Environmental > Aquatic > Freshwater > Wetlands | place: USA: Ohio, Lake Erie...
GATGTCGGCAGCCTGGGCCAGCACCGGGGCAGTCAGCGTCGCGTTCTCGAGCACGTAGATGTTCCTCGCCTGGGCCAGCACCGGGGCAGTCAGCGTCGCGTTCTCGCGCACGTCGATGTCGGCAGCCTGGGCCAGCACCGGGGCAGTCAGCGTCGCGTTCTCGAGCACGTAGATGTCGGCAGCCTTCCGTAGCCACGGCAGCGAATACTCCGTGCTCGCCGGGATGACGAGCTTGCCGATTGTGCCAGTACGCCGCTCTTCGGGGATCCGACGAAGCGTTAGTTCGTCGAGAATCTTCGGAACCCACTCCTCGTGTTCGTACCACGCGGGAAGCGTATTCTCGAGCTCGTCCTCTTTGACCTCCCATTCTTTTTGGTTGGTCGAGAACGGATCGGCTTTCGGGGTGCATTCGACGCGGACGAACCTGCGGTCGCAGAGGTCCTTGTCTTCGAGCCCCTCGGCCTTAATGATTTCGTCGTGGCTATCGCTCCCGATCAACCACGCGATCTTCCCTCCTCTGATCGCAATGAATGAAGCTCGCTCGCACATCCTGGCCCTCCTCGTGTTCTCGGGGCTCTTGGCGCCGGTCCTGCCGGCCTCGGCCCGCGCCGCGCGAAGGCGGCCCCGTTGCGGGCCTCCCGCCCCTGGGGAAGGGCGGGGTGGCGAGGGGGGGGGGATCAGCGGATGCGGAGGCTCTCCTTCTGGATGAGGGCGCAACCGGGGATTTCGATTCCGGCCTTCAGGTCGTCGCCGATCAGCTTCTTGTTCGGCGCGGGCGGCGGCGGGGGGGTCAGGTACTTCTCCGGGAGCGTGGTGCCCGGAGCGATGTCTACGGCGGGCGGGTTCTTCTGGAACTTCGCCGTGAAGACACCAGCGCGGACCGCCGGGAGATTCATGCGGCGCATGTTCATCTCGAGGTAGTCCTTGAGCGCCTTGCCCTTGTTGCGGAGCGCGTCGGCACGGGCCGTTAGGCGCTTCACTTCGTTGTCGCATATGTCGGCCTCGGCCTCGAAGCTCGCGCGCTTCGCGCACACGGCCGCGGCCTTATCCTCGAACCTGTCCGTGATCTCCGCGAGGAGTTGCTCGACAGCCTCAGCGTCGGCCTCGGTCTCCAGGTCGTCCATGAACGCTAGGGCGGTGTCGTAGTCCTCCCTGATTTTGTACAGCGCTACTCCTGCCATGCTTCCTCCCTCGCGGCCTTCTGGTCGCGTTCGGCGTCAAGCCGTAGATCCCATTGGTGGTAGTCCTCTTCCGAGTTCGGCTCGGGCCGCGGCGAGAACTTGTCCGCGACCTTGATGCGCAGGTTTTCTTCCCTCCCCTCCCGCTCGAGGCTGGTCTCCCCGGCCGCAAGGATGGGCTGGAGAAGTGGCGAGGATGCGAGGATCGAGGCGAAGCGCGGGTTCAGGTTCGCCGTCCGCCGGGCGATCCGCGCCGCGGCGAGCTCCGCCTCAAGGCGCTTACGCGCCCGGTTCAGTGGCTCGGCATCCGCGGCGGGGCGGATGTTCTCGAGTACCTCGTTCACGGTGTCCAGGTCCGCGACGATTGCGTTTTCTGATCGCGGCGGATTCTTCTCGGGACAGGTGTCTTCGTACTCGCACACCGCGCGCGCCGGGCACGTGGGGCAGGGATCGGGGTTATCGCTCATAGCGGTCTCTCAGCCCCGAGAGGAACGCGGCGACGGCGTCGTCCTCGATCTTCTCCAGGTCCTTCCGGAGCGTGGGCCGGTCGGGCTCGGGTACCGCCGAGTTGATGTACTCCATCGCGTCGATGCGGAGCCGCTCCGGGGAGTCCTCCGGGATCGCGGCGCCCTGCGGATAGGCCGCGCGGATCTCCGCGATGAGCCTGCCGAGGAGCGTCTGATCCTTCCCGCCCTGGGCCTTCTGCATCCATCCCGCCCGGCCCTTCGACGGGACGGCGCTATTCAGGGTCTCGATGAAGGTGGAGAAGGACACGGGGCCGGCGGGCGCGCGGGTCGTGGTCCGCGGCTTCGGGGCGGCGGCCTTCTGCGCGGGCCGGTCGTCGAAGAGCTTGCCGTCGGCGGCGGCCGCGTCGAGGGCCGCGGGGGCTCGTTCGTGTTCTTCGTACTCCCGCTCGTACTCGACGTGCGCGTCCTCGGCCTGCCGGGTCTCCGGGAGCAGCTCCTCCACGTCCTGCGTGAAGATGTCCGAGGCCGCGGTCGCGGTGATGGTCGCGTCGACGTAGGATCGTTTCTTCGCCATCTTGAGGACGGTGTTGTAGGTGTCGGCGATGTCCGGGTTCTCGACCTTCTCGCCGTCGCCCTCGATCTTCAAGACCTTCCATGCCCCGTCGATCTTCTTGGTCTTGTACTTCCCGGCGCCGAAGAGATTGACGAGGATCGCGTCCCGGCGCGTCTGGCAGTCCGGCGCGTTGCGGTCCACGTCCCAGTACGCCTTCGGGACCGATCCGACCTCGCCCTCGAGGTAGGTCTTCCTCCAGCGGTACTGCGACTCCATCGTCGAGCACGAGCCGACGCCCTGGGCGACGGCCTGGCCGGTCGCCATGTTGCGGATCGTCGTCACGATGCGGTACTCGCGGTGCCCGTTCGGCAGGTCGTCGCGCTCGATCGTGTACTCCGGCTCGAGCCGGAAGGTGAAGCAGAGTTTGTCGGCGCCCGGCTTCAAGAGATTTTTCTTCTTGTCGCCGGGGAAGGACGCGCCGTAGTGCTCGCCGTCCTTCATCACGGACCGCATAAGCTCTTGAATCTTCTGGACCTGGGCCGTGACCTCGGCGACGCTGCGCTCCTCAAGGACGGTCAGGGCCTTCTCGTTCGTGTCCCCCATGATTTCCCCCTTGCCGTATCGCTCTACGCTCGTGCGGGCGCAGTCTCCCCCACCGGAGAAACTCGATGCGCTTCGTAGTAGGTCAGTACCTCCGACCACTTCATCCGCGGCCCGGATCCCGGTGGCCGGTAGACCGGCACGCGGCCCTCGTAGGCCCATCGCTCCACGGTCCGCAGGCTCACGCGGGCGCGGTCCGCGATCTCCTGGTAGGTGAGGAGGTCCTCGGCCTCGGGGCGGCTCACGCCTGCCCCCGCTTCGCGTACCAGGCAAGGAAGGCTCCGGCCCCGCCACCATAGGTCCGCTTCTCTCCGGGGATCCGCCAGCGGCCCGTGCTCGGGAAGAAGTCGACCTTCGGATGCCTGGGCTCGCGGAAGAGAAGTGCTTCGTCCCTCTCGGTGAAGGGGATCCCTCTATCGCGCAGCGTGGCGAGGTTCTGCATCTTGGCCCGCGCGTGGCGCGCCTGGATGTCCTGCTTGTGTTCACGCCACATCTCGGTTGATTCGTTCACACGCGCCCCCGGATCGCCGCGAGCATCTCGCGCCACGTGCCGGCCCAGCGCCGCGGGAGCCGCACGGGGACGCGGAGCCGCGGGCGTCGCTTCATGCGCGGGCCTCGTAGCCGAGGATGTATTCGACGAGAGACTGCGAGAATCCGTTCACGTGGACCCACGGGCCGCCGTAGCCGACGCCGTTCTGCTCGGTCGCGACGTTGACCATGTAGGCGTGGATATTCGGAAGCGCCGGGAGGCGGTCCGCCGTCTGCTCGTCCGTAATGACGATGAGCCGCTCGAGGTCGGGCTCGTTGGCGAAGACGCCGAGGAGCGACTGCCCGAGTTCAGTTCCTCCAGCCGGCGACCCCATCGCGGCCGCGAGCGCGAAGCCGTGGCGAGGCGGGACGATGGTCGCTCCGTTGTTGAACTCGTAGACGACCACGTTCTCGCAGACCTCGCGGAGCATGACGGCGAGAGCAACGGCCGCGTCGTGGCGGTGCATCTCCGACTTCGAGGAGATCGCCTCGCTCATCGATCCCGAGTGGTCGACGAGGAATACAGTCTTCCCCGCGAGCTTCTCGTATTTGGCGAGGCACTTGAACAGGAGCCCTTCGAGTTCCGGCTCGAAGCGCGGCGCGTACTGCGCGGCCTTGAGTATCTGATAGGGGAAGATGCGCTCCGGGTTGGCGCTCGTGATGCCGGCGGCGAGGATCTTCTCATCGACGCCCGCCTCGATCATGTTCCGCAGGTTGCGCAGGAGCGCGAGTGTCCCGAGCTTCTCCTCAGCGAGGAGTGCCTCGAAGGTTTCTTTCTTGTCGGCTCCAGCCGACAGCGCGACTTCCCACGTATCCGCCGGCTCGAGCTTCTTGTCGATGAACTTCTTCCAGAGTTTCTCCTGGGCCTTCGACTGCGGCTTCGCGTGCGAGAGGAAGAGCACGTCGCGGAGCGCGACGGAGCCCTCGCGGTTTCCGTACTTCGCGAGGCGGTACTCATCGAGGGTCTGGAAGAAGGCCGCGAGCCCCTTCTGGATGGCCTTCGGGAGCGGCTTCTTCCCGTCCTTCCAGTAGAGCGCGAGGAGCTCGGTCGCGTCGTCGGGCCGCATGAGTATCGAGGAGACGAGTTCCTTCGAGAGCATCTTGACCTCGGCGAGCCCGATCGCGGCCCATAGCGGAGCGTGGCGGAGGCCGAGGCTTTGGCGGGCGCGGTAGATCGCGTTCACGGTCCACTTCGTATTTCCAGGGATGAGCACCGATTCCTTCGCGAGCCGCTTCAGCCGATCCGCGACACTCTCGCCGTCTTCGTAGAAGTTGTCCTCCCACAGGAGGCACGCGTTCAGCGTGCGGAGGAACTGCTCCTGTACGGAGACGTTCTTCGCGGGTCCGCCTTCGCCCGTGAGTAGCGTGATTTTCTTGTTGATCGACGCCATGGTTCCCCCCTCGCAGAAAAGAAGCCCGGCAACAGGCTGGACCGGTTGTTTTCTGGCAATAGAAGTAGCCGGTCCATTCAGCACGGGCTAATTACCAAAAGAAGCTCGGGAACAAGCGGCGCGGGCTTTGTTTACCAGCGAAGTATCCGCGCCTATCGCCACGAGCAAAAAAACCAAAAGAAAGCCGGGAATAATCGCAAGGGGAACGTACGCGCTCTGCCTCTGAGCTACCGGCTTTCGCCGGGCTGGACTCGAACCAGCGACCTCGCGGTTAACAGCCGAAGTAACCCCTCGCTGCGCCACGGCTAATATCCTTTCCTATGCCGGCGCCCCCGCGGTGGCCGGGGCCTGAGCCCGCGCGGCACGGGCGGTCTCTGCCGCCTCCCACTCCTCGACGTCCCGGAGCAGGACGACGCGAGCGTAGCCCCGGAGGGTCCCGCCGGCCGCGTCCACACGCCGGGCGTATCTGGCCTTTTCCTCGGGAGTCCTGAACTCGATATCTACGCGACGGCTCCCGTCTTCCTGCTCTCTAGTGTCTGCCATCTCCGCACCTCGAGCTATTTATAGCGCAAGATGTCCGCATTGTCAACAGAGAAACGTGTAATGATGCGGAGATGGGCGTAACTGTATAGCTATACGGACTTTACGGATTGAAATACTTTCTTCCTGCGCTATTCTTGGGGCAGAAAGAAAGTGGTGGCCGCGCCTCCCCTGGTGGGTTTATGGTGTGCGGCGCGAAGTGGGTGGTGGCCATGGCCCGGTTCAACGTGAACCTGCGGCAAGCCTATGATGGGTGGGCCGCGAGGACTGGCGGTACCGTCCAGGGGCTCGCGGAACAGACGGGAATTCCCAAGCGAACGATCGACACCTACCTCAGCCGCACGCAGCCGGTCATGCCTCCAGCGAACAACGCCGTCAAGCTCGCGCGGGCGCTCGATACTTCGTGCGAAGCCCTCGAATGCGGGGAGAACGCAACCGCTGCCGCCGAGCCCTCCCCGACGTACTCGGCGCCCTATCAGGACATCATCCCGAAGCTGAACCGGCTCCCGGAGTCGTACCTCCGGGATCTTCACCGCATCATCGCGCCATGGGCGAATCAGGCTCGAGGCGCGGCGCAGAATACGATCGACGTAGTGGCGGATCTGAAGGTGCTCTCGAAGGAGCGGCTCGACGACGTGCGCCGCCTCATCGATGAATGGCCGGACGAGGAGCGCAGTAGCGAAGGCTCGACAGAGAGAGCTCAGGCGGTTGGAGAATGACGAGGGTGACTCGCTTCGCCTTTTCGGCGCCTTCCTCGGTTTCTTTACGAAAACCCATCCGCCCCTACGTGCTCCCCTTCAGAGTCGCCTCGGACTGGTCAACGAATAAAAAGAGACCATGGTGAAGGAGGTTTTGGCATACGTCATGCTCTTCGCGCGCGCATGCGAATATTCTTTAATTAATTAATTAATTAATTAGCGCGAATGATCCGCGAACGTTCTAAGAATAATCCGCGAACGTTCTAAGAATGATCCGCGAATCGTTGTAAGTATTTATAGGCGCGATGTTTTATCGCGTTACAGTGTTTGGGGTGTGGAGATATTAGAGAGAAAGTTATCCACAACCAATTCACAGGTTATGCACAACGGAATAATGGAGATAAGCACGAGGAATGGATATTTAAAGCTCGCCGAATGATCGTAGAGCGCTCGGCGAATTTGTAAAATCGGAGGTGCGAAGATGCGAAAGGTGGTGGTGCTCGCGCTGCTCGTGGCGGTCGTCGGAGGGTTGTTCGCTGAAGATGCCGCAGTCAAAATGTGGAAGACGGCCGATCTGGATACGCGCTATAAATTTCTTAGTGGGTTCTTTGTTGGGGTCTTGTTCACGGCTAAGTCCGCACAAGCAAGGCCGGGGGGAATGATTACCTACAACGAACTCTCTATCATCATGGAAACAATGTATAAAGCCGACGCGGAACTTGTCTTTGCGTTAGTCGATGCCTTTTATCGAAATCCCAACAACTCTAAAGAGCCCTTATACGTGGCCTTGCTGCACGCTTTTACGCAGACGAGGGACATAAAGACTGATTAAGGAGGCGGATTGTGCGCAAGACGATTCTGCTCGCTATGCTCGTGGCGGTGGCCTTGATCGGCTGTATGTCGACGGCGACGCTCCAGAAGTCACTCGACGATCTGACCTACCAATGGGAAGGGCGGCCCGCGGCGGACTTCTTCACGCGGTACGGTCTCCCGATCCGGTCGATCCCCTCGGGTGACGGGATGCTCTATCAATGGCGTTCCGACGTCCAGGACTTCATGGTGGGGACGGGCGCCGTGAAGTCGCTCGCGAGTGTCTATTGTGAACTCACGATCACCGCCGACGCCGAGGGAAGAATACGAGGAATACAAGTTGTGTACGACTCGATCGGACTATGGACGAACTCGCGCTTCTACGAAATCTTTGGACCCGACGTGTAGGCACGTTAGGCGATCTCAACTGTATCAAGAAGTGTGACAACGCGGACGCGTAGTGGTGGCGGGAGGTGGCGGGCGCTGGCGCGTATGTGCTTATGGCATCGACAGGGCGCTCGGAAGTCATTACTGGATAACGCTGTAAAAACGGCCTGTTTTGCCTTCTAAGCAGCAGGTCGGGTGTTCGACTCACCCTGGTCCCGTCTCGGCCGCCGAAAGGCGGCCGTTTTCTTGTCAGACCGTCGCGCGCTCGCCTCGCGGGCCTGGGATTTCGATTGGCATGAAAATGGCGTCTCTTGCTCTGCCCGCCGGACGAGTATATGCTGAAAGCTCGGAATAACACGGTATGAAGGATATCGCTGAGTATACGAGCTCGACCTCGCCTTACGAGCTGCTTTCGCTCTTGACGGATAAGATCGTCAAGGGAGAGCTCACCACGTTCCAGGCCTTGCGCGAGTACTGCGCCGCCCTCCCGGACTCGCCCAAGACCGAGGCCGTGTTCCGCAGGGCTTTCGACCTTCAGAAGAAGCTGTATTGGGGCTTCTTCAAGGACATCTCGCCGGCTTCGCACCCCAAGGTCTGGAGCAAGGTCGTCGTGGCCGACCGGAAGTTCCGCTTCGCCGGCGACATCAAGCGGCTCGCGACGATCCCTGACGTCTACATGGCCATCATCGACATCCACGGCTACACGAAATTCTGCCAGAAGTACCGTCACAACATGTCGATGCTCGACCTCCTGGACCGGGTCCTCCAGCAGGACATCCCCGCCCTCGCGGCCGCGCACGGGGTCGTCAGCCGCCGCGCCCGAGGGGACGAGATACTCCTCCTCGCGGGCTCGGCCTCCGAGCTCTTCGAGGTGGTGTTCCTGATCAAGCGGCGCATGGCGAAAGAGTCGGCGTCGAGCAAGTCCGAAGCATCGGCGAAGTCCAGCGCGGCGCCGAAGCCCGGCGAGGCCGAGAATGGCCTTCCGGCCTTCCAGATATCGGCGGGCATCGCCGGCGGCGCGAAGTACTCGCAGCTCGTGATCACGCGAGACGGCGACCTCTCGGGCTCCATCGTGAACACGGCCGCGCGGCTCCAGGCCAGGGCGAACAAGCTCTCGCCCGAGCGCACGAAGATCCTCCTGGCGAGCGTCACCTACCAGAAGCTCAAGATGCAGCCCAAGGGCTCTGCCCATTACGAGTACTCGTCCGCGGTCGACTTCTTCGATACGGGCATGGTCGAGTTCAAGGGTATCAACGTCTCCGTGATCGACACGATCTTCCTCCCCGATGAGGCGAGCCGCGTGGAGTACCGCGATCGGATGGGCTCGCTGTACGACTCGGTCCGGCAGGGGCTGTGGGGCACGAGGATCTTCGCGGACGCGCTCAACCTGATGGCCCGCATCTTCTCGGCCCATCCGGGCGGCTTCACGGACGAGGAGACGGGCTCCCCGCTGGACGCGACCGACTCCATCTCGGCGATGCAGCGGATCAAGAAGATGCAGAGCCTCTTCGCGGCCGAGCGCTACGAGCAGGCCGTCGCCGACTTCAACGGGCTCGTGGCGGACTACTCGAAGGCGTGCGAGCGGGACCTCATCGTCATCGAGTACCTCAACATAGTCCGGAAGAACTACCGCAAGCTCCTCGACGCCTTCGCCAAGTCCCTCGACCGCGAGATCGACGAGCACCTCGAGGCGATCTTCCTGAACCAGAACGACCGGACCAACTATCGGACCCTCGACAAGCACCACGCGATGTTCTCGAGCGTGCGCGACGCCGCGAGGCTCAAGGTGCCCGACCGGAAAGCCATCTGGGCCCGCTCGGCGGAGTCCTCGGCGGCCTCGCTCGGCGTCAGCATCAAGGCGAGGAAGTGATCCTCACGCGGGGATGAGGAAAGCAATCCAGTTCGGCGCCGGCAACATCGGCCGGGGCTTCATAGGCCAGCTCCTCTCGCGCTCGGGCTACGAGGTGGTCTTCGTCGAGGTCGATCCCCGGGTCGTCGACGCGATGAACGCGGCCCGGCGCTACCCCGTCAGGGTCGTCTCGGAGCTGGGCGCGTCCGAGGACTACGTCGAGAACGTCCGCGCCGTGGACGGCCGCGACCGGGAGGCCGTCGCGCGGGAGCTCGCCTGCGCCGACGTGGCTGGAACGGCCGTCGGCGCGGCGGCGTTGGCCGCGGTCGCGCCCTCGCTGGCGGCCGGGCTCTCCCGGCGCTGGGCCGCCGGAATCGAGGCGCCCCTCAATGTGATCCTGTGCGAGAACCTGGCGGGCGCCGACGCGTCCTTTCGGACGATGGTCGCGTCGAGCCTGGGCGAGGCCGACCGCGAGCGGCTCGGGCGCCTCGTCGGCTTCGTGCGCGCCTCCGTCGGGCGCATGGTGCCCGTGATGACCGACGCGATGCGCGAGGGGAATCTCCTCCGCGTCTGGGTCGAGGCCTACGACCATCTGCCGGTCGACGCCGAGGCCTTCGTCGGGCCGCCTCCTCCCGTCGTCAACATGGAGCCGGTCGCGCCCTTCGAGCTCTACATCCGACGCAAGCTCTACATCCACAACCTCGGCCACGCGGCCGCGGCCTACCTCGGCGCCCTCGCGGGCCTGCGCTTCATCTGGGAGGCCGTCGGCGACGGCCGCGTCCTCGCGGCGACGAGGGCCGCCATGGGCGAGTCGGCCGCCGCGATCGCCGTCGCGCACGGCGCCGACAAGGCGCCTCTCCTCGAGCACGCCGAGGACCTCCTGGGCCGCTTCGCGAACCGCGCCCTCGGCGACACGATCGAGCGGGTGGGCCGCGACCTGCCGAGGAAGCTCGCTCCTCGCGACCGCGTGCTCGGCGCCGTCGGGCTCTGCGCCGAGCGGGGCCTGCCGAGGCGGGGTATACTCGAGGTCCTCGCCGCGGCCCTGCTCTTCAACGACCCTGCCTCGACCGCGGTCCGCGATTCGATCGCCGCCGGAGGGCCGCGCGCCGTCCTCGAGGGCCTGTGCGGTATGGGACGAGGCGACCCCGACCTCGAGTACGTCCTCGGGCGCTACGAGATCCTGAAGGCCGCCTGCGCCCGACGAAGCTAGCCACGTGACGCCATTTCTCCTCAGCATTCAGGGCGGACTCCTTGACAGTCGTGTTAGATAGTGCTAACACTATGTTAGTGGAGACTTACAATGAGCGTCGAAATGGCGGGTGTCTTAGTTAACTCCTTACGAAGAAAAGAGAAATGGAGTTGCAGCGATGAGCCTTCCGACTCGGCTCTCGACTTGACGCGGCTCGCGGATGGCTGCTCGGCGAAAGTCCTCGGCTTTCGATGCGAAGAAGCGACCTATAGCCGCTTCGAAGCCATGGGCATCGTTCCGGGAGTCTTCATTTCGAAGAAGAGCTCCGGCCTCAATCGAGGTCCAGTCATCGTACTGAGAGGCGCCACCCAGCTCGCCATCGCCTTCGACATCGCGAGGGACGTGCTCGTCGAGCCGATCGAGTAGCTCGGTCGTGAGGAAGGCGATACTCGTCGGCAATCCGAATGTCGGCAAGAGTCTTCTATTCTCTCGCATAACGCGCACGGGCGCCGAGGCGGCCAATTACGCGGGCACTACCGTCGCGCTGAAGGTGGGGCGCTTCCGACACGGCGGCGAGGAGTACGAGCTCGTCGATGGGCCGGGCCTGTACTCGCTCGATCCGCGCTCGGAGGCGGACGCCTCGGCCCTCGCCCTGATCGAGGGGATAGACGCGTCCGAGGGTGACATCGTCGTCGACGTCGTCGACGCGACGAACCTCGAGCGCAACCTCGGGCTGACTTTGCAGCTCGCCTCGCGCGGGCTCCCGATGGTCGTCTGCCTGAACTTCCGGGACGAGGCCGGGCACAAGGGCGTGCATATCGACGTTCCCGCGCTGTCGCGCCTCCTCGGCCTGCCGGTCATCGCGGTCAGCGCGCTCGAGCTCTCGGGCGTCGGCGATCTCCTGGCCGCGCTGAAGGAGGCGCGCCCGAGCGCGCTGGCCGTGAGAGACGATGAGCGCTGGGCCGAGGTAGGCCGGATCGTCGGCGAGGTCCAGCGACTCGAGCACCGGCACCACAGCTTCCTCGAGCGCCTGTCGGACCTCACGCTCCATCCGATCGGCGGCCCCGCGAGCGCCCTGGCCGTCCTCGTCGCGACGCTCTTCCTGGTGCGCTTCGTCGGCGAGGGACTCGCGAGCGTCGTCCTCGAGCCGCTCTATGCGCGCCATTACGCGCCCTTCGTAACGGGCCTCGCGGGTCGCCTGCCCTGGCCATTCGCGGTCGAGCTCCTGGTGGGCCGCGGCGCCGACCCCCTCGCGTCCTTCGGTGTCTTGACGAGCGGTATCTACATCGCCCTCGTGCTCGTCTTTCCCTACTTCTTCGCCTTCTACGTGGCCTTCGGCTTCCTCGAGGACTTCGGCTACCTCCCCAGGCTGGCGGTGGTACTCGACCGCGCCTTCCACAGGCTCGGCCTCCACGGCTACTCCTCGATACCGGTGATGCTCGGCCTGGGCTGCAAGGTGCCGGCCTTCATGTCGGCCCGCATGTTGACGAACGAGCGGGAGAGGACGCTGACCATAGCGCTGGTGTTCATGAGCGCGCCCTGCCTGCCGCAGACGGGCATGATCGTCTCGCTCGGCATGGGCTACGGCGTGGGGACCGTGCTGGCGGTCTTCGCCGCGCTCTTCGCCATCGCGGTGCTGACCAACGTCGCCCTCAACGCGATCATGAAGGGCGAGAGGACCGAGCTCTTCACCGAGATCCCGGCCTATCGCGTGCCCGCCCTCTCTCTCCTCGCGCGGAAGCTCGGTCGCAGGCTGGCCGACTACTTCGCCGAGGTTCTGCCGATGATCGCCGTCGGCGTCCTCGTCCTGAACCTGCTCGGCGCGGTAGGCTTCCTGAAGGCGGCGACCGAGGCGATCCGGGGCCCCGCCCGCGCGATCCTGGGCCTGCCCGAGGAGATAGCGCCGATTATGATCCTCGGCTTCCTGCGCAAGGACGCGTCGATCGCCCTGATCGCGCCCCTCGGCCTGTCCGCCGGGCAGTTCGTCGTGGCGAGCGTCTTCCTCGCGCTCTACATGCCCTGCGTGGCCGCCCTCTTCACCCTCGCCCGAGAGCTGGGCCTCGCGGGGGCGCTCAGGATATCGTTCATCGTCTTCGTCGCGGCGACGGTCGGGGGAGCGGCGATCCGCGGGATCGCCTTCCTGATCGGCGCGATGTAGGGAGAAAGGCGCGGCGCTCGACGGCCGCGCCCCAGGTCAGACGAGGGCCTTGGCCACGCGCACGATGTCGGCGAAGAGGCCGCCGGCCGTCACCTCGCCGCCCGCTCCCGGGCCGCGCACGATGAGGGGCAGGGCCGAGTAGCGTTCGGTCGTGTAGGCGACGACGTTCTCGGCGTCGCGGAGGCCGAAGAGCGGGTCGCCTTGCGCGGCCGTCCTCAGGGCGAGCCTGATGCCCGCGTCGTCGATCGTGGCGGCGTAGACGAGGCTCGCGCCCTTCGCGCGCTCGATCATCGCGCGGAAGAAGGGCTCCTCCCTCTCGAGCACCTTGAAGAAGGCATCGACGGTCGGAGCCTCGATGCAGGACTTCGGCAAGAGGGGCTCGATCGAGATATCCGAGAACTCTAGCTCGCGGCCGCACTCGCGCGCGAGGATGAGGGCCTTGCGGGCCGCGTCCGCGGCGCAGAGGTCGTCGAGCGGGTCGGGCTCGGTGTAGCCGAGCTCCTTGGCCTTCCGCACGAGGCTCGCGAAGCTGGAGGAGCCGTCGTAGTTCGAGAGGACGTAGCCGATCGTGCCCGAAAGCATGGCCTCGATTCGGACGATGCGGTCGCCGGAGACGAGAAGGTCGTGGAGCGTCGAGATGACGGGAAGGCCCGCGCCCGCGGTCGTCTCGTAGAGGTAGGGCGATCCCGACTCGCGCGAGGTCCGCATGAGTTCGTCGTAGAAGGCGAGGGAGCCGGCGTTGCCCCGCTTGTTGGGAGTGACCACGGCGGTGGACTCGCGGAAGGCGCGGGTATACAGCTTGGGCACGTCGGGGCTGGCGGTGCAGTCCACGAAGACGGCGTTGGGCAGGGCGAGATCCCCGGCCGCGTCGACGAAGGCCTCGAGGTCGGTCATGACGCCCTCGGACTCGATCAGGGACTTCCAATTCTCGAGGGGGATGCCCTTCTCGAGGATCAGCATCTTCTTCGAGCGCGCGATGCCTATGACCTTGACGCGCACCGAGTAGTCCTCGGAGAGGATCGTACGCTGGCCCGCGATCTGCTTGAGCAGCGTTCCCCCGACGACGCCCGTGCCCGCGAGGAAGACGTTGACCGACCTCGTTCCGGACAGGAAGAAGGCCTCGTGCACGGCGTTGAGAGCCTTGCTCTCGTCCTTCGAGTCGACGACGAGGGAGATGTTGAGCTCGCTCGATCCCTGGGCGATGGCCGAGACGTTGACGCCGTTGCGTCCGAGGGAGTGGAAGACCTTGCCCGAGATGCCGGGCGTGTGCTTCATGCCCTCGCCGACCACCGAGACGATGGCCTTGTCCGGCTCGACGATCGGCGTTCCGATGCGGCCGTCCGCGATCTCTGCCCCGAACTCCTCCCCGATAGCGGCGAGCGCCGCCTCCCGGTCGGAGGGCGAGACGCAGAAGCAGATAGAGCGCTCGCTCGAGGCCTGGGAGATGAGGATGATGTTGACGCGCCGCCGCGCGAGGCAGCCGAAGAGGCGCATGGCGATGCCCGTGACGCCGACCATGCCGGGCCCCTGGACGCGCACGAGGAGGGTCGAGGGGATGGAGGAGATACCGCGGACGGGGTAGGGCGAGGCCGCCGCGTCGGCTGAGATCACCGTTCCCGCGAAGGACGGATTGAAGGTATTGAGGATGCGGATGGGTATGCCGCGCTCGAGCGCGGGGTGGATGGTCGGAGGATAGATGACCTTGGCGCCGAAGTGCGAGAGCTCCATCGCCTCTTCGTAGCCGAGACTGTCGAGGCTGAAGGCGTCGGGCACCTTGCGCGGGTCAGCGGAGAGGATGCCGTCCACGTCGGTCCAGATCTCGACCTCCTCGACGCCGAGCACGGCGCCGAGGATGGCGGCGGAATAGTCGGAGCCGCCGCGGCCCAGCGTGACGGTCTCGCCCCTGGGCGTGGACGCGATGAAGCCGGTCACGACGGGGAGAGGGACGCCCGCGCCGCGGGGGCGGAGCCGCGCGCCGACCGCGGTCACGGTGGGCTCGCGCAGGGGCCGCGCGTTGCCGAACTCGCCGTCCGCGACGATGAGATCGCGGGCGTCCACGGCGACGGCGTCGATGCCGGTCTCGCGGAAGGCGGCTGCCACGATATGGGTCGACATGCGCTCGCCGAAGCTCATGACGAGGTCGAGGACGCGGGTCGAGAGCTCGCGCAGCGCCTTGACGCCGGTCAGGACCTCTCGCAGCTCCGCGAGGAGGGCCTCGACGCGCTCTCCGGCCTCGACGCGTATCGCGCCGGAAGAAAGGGCGTCGAGGGCGGCGCGGTGCCGCTGGGCCAAGGCGTCGAGCTTTCCTTCCCATCCCGGATCGCGGGCGGCCGCCGTCCTGGCCGTGGCGATGAGGGCGTCCGTCACGCCCGACAGGGCCGAGACCACCACCACCGCCTGTCCGCGCTCGCGGACGATGCCGACCAGGGCACGGATCGCCTCGGGGCTTCCGACCGAGGTTCCGCCGAATTTCGCGATCTTCATGGTGAGGCGATACTAGTAGGCCGCCCCGCGAAGGTCAAGGACGAGGGGCGCGCGCGTTCTTCTCGACCCTCGCCTTGAGGATGCGCGCGACGAGCCCGAGCAGGATGCCTTCCGCGAGGGAAATGAGCGCCAGTGAGAAGACGACCGTCCGTCCGCCTTCGCTCAACGCGCTTCGGAAGATCTCGATGAAGCCCGCGAGCGTCCCGACGATGCCAGCGGCGTAGAAGGCCTTCTCATAGAAGTCCCACAGGGACGACGCATCCTTGCCTTCGGTCTCCGACAGGCCATTCTTGAAGGCAGACTTCCAGGCCCCGCCGAGCTCCCGCGGGCTCCAGACCGCGAGGATGGCGAAGAGCGGGACGCCGAGCACGATGAGCAGGGGCGAAGGCAGGAGAAAGCTTAGGAGATTTCCGCCTTCCATGTAGAACGCGAGGCAGAACGCGCCGAGCGAGAAGAGCGAGCCGATGATGAATCTGAGCATGGTATCCTCCCGTCGGGCCGGCTTGCCGCGGGCCCGACGCGCTAATCAATGCCGCCCGCGCCGCGTTTTTCCCATCGGCTTTTTGTATGAGGCGCCTTCGGCGGGCCCGCCGCGGCCACGGGGCCGCCTTCGGCCTTTCGCAGGAGGAGCGAGAGCCCGACATTGCTGCCGCACCCCGTCTTCTCGTAGACGTGGGCGACGTGCGTCTTGACGGTCTTGATCGAGATGCCCAGGCGATAGGCGGTCTCCTTGTAGCTTGAGCCGTCGGCGATGCAGGAGGCGACCTCGGCCTCCCGTGGCGTGAGGGCGTAGGCCGAGGCGAGGAGCTCGGCGGGCGCGGTCCGCGGCTCATCGCCGAGGCCGTCGTCGGCCGCCCGCTCGGCCTGCGGCCGCGACGCTACCTTCGCCATGGAACGCGAGGCGACGGCATTGAGCAGCGAGTAGAGCGCGAGGTAGGCGCCGAGGAGTCCCCATCCCTCGGCCGCCTCGCCGCGCAGGACGCGGGGAAGCGCGGCCGCGAGGGAGAAGGCCATTCCCGCGACCGCGGCCCGGCCGCAGAAGGAGCCCAGCGCCTCGAGGACGGGGACCGACTCCTCGGTTTCGCCCATCGCGCCGGGGGCCGAGAAGACGCGGCGGAGCGCGAGCGAGACCTCGCGGGGGGGCCAGACCGCGAGCGCGCAGGCGAGGGGAGCGACGAGGGAGAGGGCGAAGGGGGCGAGGAAGGCCGCCCTGAGGTCGGGGGCGAGGAACACGCCGCCGAGCCCGAGGGCGGTGAAGAGGAGAGCCTCGATGAAGAAGAGCGTCCTGGCCATGCCTTCAGGCGAGTATAGCGCATTCCGGCCACGCCTTGCCACGCGCGCGGGGCGTCGCTACACTCGAACCGTGGGCGGAGGTCCGCAATGGCCAAGAGCTACGAGGAGATAAACGCCAGGATCGCGAAGGGCGAGGCCGTCGTGCTGACGGCCGAGGAAGTCTCGCGCATGGCGGCCGAGGTCCCGCCGGCCGAGATCGCGAAGAAGGTCGACGTCGTCACCACGGCCACCTTCGGCGCGATGTGCTCCTCGGGCTGCTTCATCAACTTCGGGCACACGAGCCCGCCCATCCGCATGGAGTCGATCGCGCTGAACGGCGTCCCCGTCTTCGCGGGCGTCGCGGCGGTCGACGCCTACATCGGCGCCACGGAGTGCTCGCCCGACGATCCGTCCTACGGCGGGGCCCACGTCATCGAGGCACTGGTGCGCGGCGACGAGGTGCAGCTCGCGGCGAGGGGCAAGGGCACGGATTGCTATCCCAAGAAGACGGCGGAGACCTGGATCCGCAAGGACCGGGTCAACGAGATCACCATGGTGA
>Ga0153915_10002529_pt1 | contig 16658 bp, 17 predicted proteins | sample Opewatmetagenome_2_FD_107003 | JGI IMG/M metagenome (GOLD analysis project Ga0153915, IMG submission 107003) | Freshwater wetland microbial communities from Ohio, USA - Open water 3 Core 3 Depth 3 metaG | ecosystem: Environmental > Aquatic > Freshwater > Wetlands | place: USA: Ohio, Lake Erie...
AAGTGCGGCCTGACCAAATCCGAGACGGATGTTTCCGCGCTGGCAGGAATCACTTTCAGGTTTTAGAAAAATTATATAATAGTAATTATTATTAAAGGAGATTTTTTCATGCATATGGCTGACGCTTTACTCTCACCGGCGGTGGGAGCAACTATGTGGGCAGGTTCAGTGGCTGCCATAGGATATTCATCTAAAAAACTGAAGGAAAATATCGATAACAAGACCATCCCGCTGATGGGTGTCATGGGCGCGTTTATTTTTGCGGCTCAGATGATCAACTTTACCATCCCGGTCACAGGATCGAGCGGACATATTGGCGGCGGCATGATCCTGGCAATCATGCTGGGACCATACGCGGCTTTTCTTGCAATGGCTTCGATACTCACGGTACAAGCCCTTTTCTTTGCCGACGGCGGACTCCTCGCTCTGGGCTGCAATATCTGGAATATGGGCATCTACCCCTGTTTTTTAGTCTATCCTCTGATTTACAGGCCCATAACGGGAGACGGGACAAGTGCAAAACGAATATCCGCCGCCGCAATTATAAGTGTGATTATCGCGCTGCAACTGGGTGCCTTCTCGGTTGTTTTGGAAACACTTCTATCCGGAAAGACTGAATTGCCCTTCGGCACATTTGTCCTGCTCATGCAACCGATACATCTGGCCATTGGTTTCGTAGAAGGAATTATCACAGCCGGAATTATCAACTATGTAAGAAAAGCAAGACCGGAGATTCTGGATGCCAGTTCCTTATTCCGTCCTCTGGATGCCGGTATTTCCATTAAAAACATCCTTATAGTTTTTACAATCCTTGCAGTTATTACCGGCGGCTCTCTTTCCTGGTTTGCCTCAACCCATCCGGACGGACTGGAATGGTCTATCGAAAAAGTTACAGGCAAGGGAGAATTGGCGGAGGCTACCCAAGGCATTGCTCCGGTTTTCAAGGAAATTCAGAAAAAAACCGCCTTTCTTCCCGACTATAATTTCAAACCTGAAGCCAAAGAAGAACCTGAAGGAAATGAAGCTCCCGCATGGCCTGGAATCGAAACCGGTACTTCCGTTGCCGGTATTGTCGGAGGAACTATTGTTTTAATGTTTATTTTGTTTATAGGTTTCGGAATCCGGCTTTTCAAAAAACAATAATATCATCAATAATTATAATACATACGCCCTGGCAAAAAATAACTGGAGTTATTGCCGGGGCATATGATATTTAACAAATATATTCAGGATCTTGCCGGATGGAACCATGACTTTTGATGAAAAATATTACAACATCGGATTTATCGACCAGTTATCTTACAAAGACACCTTTGTTCACCGGCTGGATCCACGGGCAAAATTGATTGCAACACTGCTTTTTCTCTTCACTGTCATTTCCTTCTCCAAATATGAAATAGCGGGTCTCTTGCCTTTCTTTCTCTATCCAATGCTCATGATGACAATAGGCGAAATTCCGTTCATGTTTATTTTCAGAAAAGTATTAATTGTCTCCCCTTTTGCAATCTTCATCGGAATTTTCAATCCTCTTCTGGATTCGGGACAGGTCCTGATTTTCAATGGTTTTACGGTTTCGGCGGGTTGGCTCTCCTTCCTCTCGATTCTGCTCAAGTTCACGCTGACCGTCAGCACGGCTCTCCTGCTTATCGCAACGACTTCCTTTCCCAATGTCTGCCATGCCCTGAAGCAACTGGGGTTGCCATCACTTTTTGTTTCACAGCTTTCATTTCTCTACCGCTATATTTTTGTCCTCATGGAAGAAACCATGCGCATCGTCCGCGCGAGAGACATGAGGTCATACGGAAAACGCGGCAGGGGCATCAGAATATTTGTGCGTATCGTCGGTATTCTTTTTATCAGAACAGTGGAAAGGGCGGAACGCATTTATTTCGCGATGCTGTCCCGCGGATTTCAGGGAGACATGCCCTCTCTCAAACGTTTTCATATCAAAACCGGCGATGTTGTCTTTGCCGCGTCTGTTGCGGTTTTCCTCTATGTCTTCAGGTTTTATCCGGCAACCCGGATTCTGGGCAGATTTGTCCAAGGAGTATTTACATGAGCCATCATATCGTAGAATTTAAAAACGTTTCCTTTTGCTATCCGGACGGCACCGCGGCGCTTCAAGATATTTCCTTCCGCATAACGCACGGCGAATCGGTGGGCATTATCGGCGCGAACGGAGCCGGCAAATCAACCCTGTTACTTCATATGAACGGCTATCTCATGCCGACGTCGGGAACGGTAAACATCGGCGACCTCTATCTCACCCGCCAGACAAGACAAGAAATACGCCGGAAAGTCGGTATCGTTTTTCAAAATCCCGATGATCAGTTATTCATGCCGACTGTTTACGAAGATGTGGCTTTCGGTCCTCTTAATCTGGGCATGGATGAAAATGCGGTGCGGGAAAGAGTGGAATATGCGCTGAATCTCGTGAACGGACTTGAACTGAAAAACAAACCGCCTCATCATCTTTCCAGCGGACAAAAAAGCGCCGTGGCCATTGCATCGGTCATAGCCGTGGAACCGGACATTCTGGCCATGGACGAACCTGCGTCCAATCTCGATCCCCGGTCAAGGCGACTGCTCATTAACCTGCTTAAAACTTTCGAGCATTCGAAAATAATCGCCTCGCACGATCTTGATCTGATCATGGATGTATGCCACCGCTGTATCGTAATAAAAGAAGGCACTGTGGTGGCAGACGGCCCGGTTAACACCATACTGACCGACAAAAAACTTCTGGAAGAAAACAACCTGGAACTGCCTCTGTCATTACAGAGAAACTGAGTCTGTAAATCCGTCTCTGTTGCCTGGCCGGTTAATAACCAAAGGCAGTCCATGGCTTTCTATTTGCTTTCCGCCTGTTCTGCTTTCTGACGTTCCGCTATCTTTTTCTGACGTTCCGGCGCATACAGCATGATGGTTTCCACTGTTTTTTCAAGCGCAACATTTTTGCCGTCAAACTTCTTTTCCAGCGTAATTGCCTCAAATTTGCATTTCGTGGTGCATACGCCGCAGCCCAGACAGACATTCTGATCCACGATGCTCACGCCGCAACCCAGACAGCGTTCCGTCTCCTTTTTAATCTGCTCTTCGGTAAAGGTGCACCTTTGATCGCGGAAGTTTTCTTTGGCATCTCCCGGCGTGCGCTTCGGCTTCTGGCGCGGCGTGTGGTCGTAATCTTCCACCACGACGTCACCCTTGTCGAGCATCTTGTAGACGCGGCGGTCGCGTCCGATGGTCAGGCTCTGGCCCGGCCACACCTTGCGGTGCAGGGATATCGCGGCCTGCTTACCGGCGGCAATTGCGTCAATGGCGAACTTCGGGCCGGTGCAAACATCGCCGCCCGCGAATACGTCCGCTTCACGCGTCTGATACGTCAATTCATCAGCCCGGGCGGTGCCGTTGCCGTTGAGATCAACACTAAGCCCGACAAGCAGATTGCCCCAGACAATAGACTGGCCGATGGAAACGAGAACACAATCGGCCTCGACAGTGATGGTTTCGTTTTCATCATAAATCGGAGCGAACCTGCCATTCGCGTCGAACACTGCCGTGCATTTTTTGAATTCCACGCCTTTCACCCTGCCGTCGCTGACGATTATGCGCTTCGGGCCCCAGCCGTTATGAATCGTGATGCCTTCCTCGGTCGCTTCTTCGATCTCATCGGCTGATGCGGGCATCTCACTTACGGATTCGAGGCAGTACATGGCCACGGAGGCGGCGTCCGTGCGGACAGCGGCCCGCGCCACATCCACAGCGACATTGCCGCCGCCGATAACGACAACCTTGCCGCTGATGTCAGCGGACTCTCCCAGATTGATTTTTTTGAGGAAATCCACGCCGGAAATAACGCCCTGCGCGTTCTCCCCATCCAGGCCGAGGTTCCTGCCACCCTGAGCGCCGATGGCAATATAGAAGGCTTCAAAACCTTCCGTGCGCAGTTCAGGTATGGAGACATCTTTACCAACCTCGACGCCGGTCTTGAACTTCACGCCCATCTCTTTCAGGATGTCGATTTCCGCTTCGATGACGTTCTTTTCCAGACGGAAAGAGGGAATTCCCAGCGTGAGCATACCGCCAAGGCGGCTCTCTTTTTCAAATACTGTAATATCATAACCGTCTATCGCCAGATAATAGGCGCAGGAAATGCCTGCGGGGCCGGAGCCGATGATGGCGATCTTTTTACCGTAGTCGTGCATCTTCTGCGGAATGAAGCGTGTTGCCGGATTGAGTTCCTGATCGGCAATAAATTTCTTGATTTCGTCTATGGCGATGGGCTGGTCAATATCACCCCGGGTGCATTCGAACTCGCAGCGGCGGTTGCAGATACGCCCGCAAACTGCCGGCAGCGGATTTTCCTTGCGGATGAGTTCCAGCGCTTCCTTGTATTTGCCCAGGGCGGCGAGCTTGATATAACCCTGCACGGCGATGTGCGCGGGACAGTTAACCTTGCAGGGCGCGGTGCCAGTGGGAACCACGTTGACCTTGCTGTCGCGGTAATTGGGATTCCACATTTTTTCATCCCATTCGTGATCATCCGGCAGGATGGTTTCCGCCTGCACAATGGGAGTTTTGGAAGCGATCTTCTGGCCCAGTTTGACCGCGTTCGCGGGACAGTATTCCACGCACTGCCCGCAGGCAACGCATTTTTCGCAATCAATTTTTGCCACGAAGTTTGAGCGGGACATATTGGGCGTATTGAAGAACTGTGAGGTGCGCAAGCCGAAGCAGGAACATCGGCAGCAGTTGCATATGCCGAAAATTTTGTCCGGCCCGTCGACGTTGGTGATTTGATGAACAAGGCCGTTATCCTCCGCCTTTTTGAGAATCGCCATACACTCATCATAAGTGATTTTATGCGCCCTGCCGGAGCTTACGGCAAATTCGGCCACATCGCCCAGAGCGATGCACATATCTTTTTCCAGATGGCCGCAGCCCTCGCCCATCAGGCGGCGCGTAATACGGCACGAGCAGTCGCCGACGGCAAAATTGTTGTATTTTTTCAGCCAGTGGGAAAGCTGTTCGTAGGATGCTGTTGTGGTTTCCGAGGGAATGGCCGTTTCAATGGGAATGACATGCATGCCCAGGCCCCCGACGCCCACGGGAATCATGGGGGTGGCTCCCTTGAGAGGCTGTAGTGATAATTGTTCAAACGCGCGGGCAATCTGCGGATATTTTTCCACCTGCTGGACATTCATGACCATGAATTCCATGACGCCCGGCACAAAGATGGGAAGCGTGTACTCCAAAATACCATGCTCGCGGGTGGCTTCCACGACCCCGATGACAAGCAGTTCCTCTAAAATCCGCGCCGTGTCCTCAAGGGATTTGCCGGACTTTTGGGCCAGCTTCTCCGGTGAGATCGGTGTGCGGAGTCTCATTTGCAGCGCCACATCCGCCTGTTCGTCCGACACCACGCATTCCAGCGCGTAGTATTCCGGGTCCTGCCCGGTGAATTCTTTTTTGGAACTTGCGATTTTCTGCGCAAGCGCAACAATTTTTTGTCTTACGGCCATTTTATTTTCCTCCTTGCGCCATGTCCGTCAGGCTTCAGCCTGATCAAGGCAGCCATTGCATCCTCTCCGGTTTTAGCCGGAGCTGGAAAAATGATTAATTTTGGTTTTTATCTTTTCGAATGTTCCTTGAGAGAATATCGAAATACTGCTATGGTCTTACCAAGACTAAATTATGATAAACCAATGATTCTTTATTGTCAATAATAATATTGTATTACGGATATAAACATGATATAAATTATTAATGGTCGTGGTCTGACCATAATACAGGAGGGAATATATTATGCAATTCGGAGTGATTGTTGCCCCCACCATCCGTGATTTGTTTGTGGAAAAAATCGTAGAGATGATTCTTTCCGGAAAACTTTCGATGGGCGAACGTCTGCCTCCGGAACGGGAACTCGCCCAGCAGATGCGGGTATCTAAAACGGTTATCCATGACGGCCTGAAAGATCTGGAGCGCATGGGTTTTGTGAGTGTAATGGGACGACAGGGCACTTTTGTGGCAAATTACGCGGAAAAAGGCACATTTGAAACTCTGGCGACAATTCTCAGATTCCACGGGGGGCGGCTGGATCGCGAAACCACCCAATCGCTTCTGGAAATGCGCCTGGCCATTGAAGGACAGGCGATGCGAATATTTTCGAAATCGCACTCAAAAGACGATATCGCGACGCTCAAAGGCATGATTGAGGAAATCCGGGAATACGCGGCGAAGCAGGAGCGCGTGGACAAAAGCGAAATGGCGCAAATGCTTTTTTGCTTTCACCGCTTCATCTGCCTGAAGAGCGGCAACACTTTCTTTCCGGTGCTGATGAACGCCTTTCGGGATATCGGCCTGCTTCTGTGGGAATCCTCCATTAAAATCCTGGGCGTGGAAGAAAGCATCGAGTACCTGGAAAACTTTACTTCACTTCTCGCGGAAAGAAAAGGAGAGGAAGCCGTGCAGGCCCTTTCCGGCATGTTCGACAAGTGCCTGTTCCTTGCCTATAAATAAATCCCGGCGCAGTTTAAAACCGGGAGCAGCCTTAAGTTATCAACTTATACCATTTAGGAACATTTTGGCCAACCGCCATTTCTTGCGTTTCTCCCAGCTTCTCTTGTGGTACACGTAACTCGCTAGAAGTGGCAATGCCAAGGTAGCTTCAGCGTAAACCATTTGTTCAGAGGATGAATCCACCTTACCCCAGGAATTGGCTTCTTTGAGAGTAGAACTGGAACAGGCGCCGTCACGCACATCGGCCACTGTTATCTGGACGGCGTATTTGTGCATGGGTACTTCTTTCCCCAGTATTTCCGCGCAGACAACCGTATCCTGGGCAAAATTCTTCGGGACGCCGCCGCCGATCATTAATAAACCGGTGGTTCCGGCTTTGATTTTAACCATGGTTAATTCATAAAAATCTTTTACGGAGTCAATGGAAACATGATTTTGCGGCCGTTCATGTTGATGGAGCACAAGTCCGAATCCCGCCGAGCTGTCCGAAAAAGCCGGGCAAAAAACCGGAACATCGTTTTCATAAGCGGCCTGAACTAGAGAAAGTTTTTTCCTAGAGTGTTTCTGTAAATATTTTCCCATTTCCCAGATGAATTCCCGTGAAGAATAAGGGCGGGGTTCAAGTAAGTCCGCTATATTTTTAATCGAACGGTCACAGGCCTGAAGACGTTCTTCATCAATATAGGTATCATAAATTCTGTCTACGTAAAGCTTACGCAATAATTTATCGTCAACGAAAGGTGTTCCCTGATAATGCCTGAATCCCAGAGCTTCAAAAAAATCCATGTCGACAATGGAAGCTCCTGTGGCCACTATGGCGTCAACCATGTTGTTTTTTACCAGATCAACATAAACCTGCATACATCCGGCGGCGGAAGTGGAACCAGCCAGAGTCAGGATAATTGCGCATTTTTTTTCTTTAAGCATGCGGTCGTAAAGATCGGCGGCGCTGGCTAAATCACGGGCTGAAAAGGACATATCTCTCATGGCATTGATTATATCCGTGCTGTCGATCTTTTTAATATCAATATGTTCAATTTTCTTTTTTAGTAAATCTTTCTTTTTCATCACTTTTCATATCATTAAATTTATCAGGGCAAGTCCTTTCCCTGTGTTGCCATCATAAAACCCGCGTGTTTGACGTTCCTGATGGACTTCAACTTCTGATAGAGCGTTTCTATTTCCTTGGATTTCCCCTTTGTTACGATAATTTCAAAACAATTGTGATGATCGAGATGAATATGCTGGGTCGAAAGGATACAGTCATGGTGATCATGCTGAACATCAAGAACTTTAGTGACCAATTCTCTGGTATGGTGATCATAAACAAGCGTTATCGCGCCGGTTACTTCCCTGTTTTCCGTCCATTCCTTTTTCACCAATTCATCACGTATTAAATCGCGGAGAGCTTCCGAACGATTTGTATACTTTCTCTTTCTTATAAGCCTGTCAAATTTGATTAATAAATCCTCTTCTAGGGACACTCCGAACCTAACCAGATTGGACATAAAACACCCTCCCTTCTATTTTGTGTAATTAATATATAAATTACACAAATTAAAGGTCAAGGAATATTTTTATTTTACCGCCGCAAAAAATATCCTATGTCGAATCCTGTACCGATGCCACCCGAAAGAGATTCTTCTGTCGCATTCGGGGGAAGTTGATGAAGATCTCTTTCGGGATATCAAACCATGATTTATCCAAAGAAGATTTGAGTTGCCGCTCAGTCCGTAGCGGATAAAAAGGATGCATCGGCAAAAGGATCGATATCATCCTCAATCATGGTCCCGTTGGCACCGTTGCAGCAAGTATAATTATCAAAGGTCATTCCTTGTGAATTAGCCGGGTTACAACACAGGACATACTGTTTCCATTACGGCTGGAGTATAATCCGCATCAATACGTAGCACGTTTATATATTATGTAACACCATCTGTCAAGGAATATTGTAATGGCGGCCATCGAATATTCGTTTAAAGTCCGTGCATAAACGAAATATGCTTTAAATAGCATATATTTTGCTTGACATATAAATAATTTAATGGCACGAATATATTATTAGTAACACGTTACAAACTAGGCGATATGCACAATATTAATAAAGGAAAGGATTTGGAAAATGAATGAAGCTGCAAAAACGTATCAGAAGGGTGAAATTCCCGGCGTTATAGCTATCAAGGCATCCGTCTGCAAAGGGTGCGATGCCTGCAAGCGTCACTGCCCGACCGGGGCAATAACAGGCATGTTCGGTTCAACGCATTCTATTGATGTTGATGTATGTTTGAGCTGCGGTCAATGTCTGATCAATTGTCCGTTCGGAGCGCCTTATGAAACATCGGATACCGTGGACGAAGTAATTGCCAAACTCAAAGGCAGCAATGTTACCGTGGTCGGCATCATCGCGCCTGCCGTGCGCGTCGCTATTGGCGAGGATTTCGGTCTTCCCGCAGGGTCTCTGGTGACCGGAAAACTTTACGGTTCTATGAAGAAAGCCGGTTTTGAAATTTTTGATAATAACTTCACCGCAGACCTTACCATTATGGAAGAAGGAACAGAATTTATTACGCGTGCACGCCACGCGGTATTCGGTGAAAAAGATGCGCTCGGCGCTGAGATAGGCCCTTTGCCGCAATTTACATCCTGCTGTCCGGCATGGGTTCGATATGTTGAAACAAAATATCCGGCATTGATTCCTAATTTGTCATCGGCAAAGTCGCCCCAGCAAATGGCCGGAGCCGTCGCCAAAACCTACGGCACGAAAGTATGGGGAAAACCCGCTGAAAATATTTATACGGTCGGTATTATGCCCTGCACCGCGAAGAAGCTGGAAGCCTCCCGTCCGGAATTCAAAAGCGCCTATGAATACAACAAGAAAAATAACCGTGCGGAGGCCATACAGTATCCCGATGTTGATACCGTTCTGACCACACGTGATCTTTCGCGTCTGTTCAAAAAGCTAAAAATCAATCTGGCTAACGAAAAAGAAACCGATGGAGGAACTCTGTTAGCCGATTACACGGGCGCGGGAACGATCTTCGGCAATACCGGAGGCGTAATGGAAGCGGCTGTGCGCACCGCTTACGCCGTAATTACAGGACAAGAGCTTAAGCCTCTTGAATTCAAGCCAGTGCGTGGTCTGAAAGGCGTCAAAAGCGCATCGGTAACGATTAAAGACGCCAAATATAATAAGGACGTTACTATCAATCTCGCTGTAGTGCACAATATATCTGAAAATATCAAACCGGTTATTGATGAGATACTGGCTGGCAGATCACCATATCATTTCATTGAAGTAATGAATTGTCCGGGCGGATGTATTAATGGCGGCGGTCAACCTATTAACAAAAGCGGATCTTCCTGGCTGGGCGCAATTAAGCCATGGTTCGCCTGGACATAGAAAATGAAAGGAGCGAAGTAAATGGAAAAACAAAGTTATCAATATACGGAAAACCCTCTGCATGTCACCCGCAGGGAATTTATTACTATCGGCGGCATAATAGTTGCTTTTCTTGCCCTGCCTGCCGTATGGATGTATTCTCTAACATCATCCAACAATAATTATATTAAGGCGAGGACAAAGGGATTGTATTTGGATGATGAGAAATCAGCTATTCGCGTCAGTCACGCCAACAAATCCGTTGCGCGTTATTATAAGGAATTCGGAGGCGCACCGCTCGGACACCTGTCCGAAGAATTACTGCACACAAAATATATTAATCGAACAAAAATGCTTTCCTAGGAGGAGGTTGACTCATGCATACTGAAAAAATGATTTTAAAACACCCCTTGAGTGTAAGAATATTTCATTACCTGTTGATTCTCAGTTTTCTACCCCTAGCTGCCACCGGGGTAATTTTGTATTTTAAACCTTTAAGTGAAAGTGCGATGAATCTGACGATGCATATCCATGTCGTCGCCGGTGTCGTCCTGACACTGAACGCCGTCGCTTTCTTTCTTATGGCTTTTGACCGTGTGGTTTTATTCACTAAAAGAACATTCAGCATATCAACAAATGACATCAAGTGGTTCATGGTGCTGGGTGGCTATCCGCAAAAGATTCTTTTAGGAAAGAAAATCCCTGTTCCGCCAATGGGGAAATATAATTCGGGGCAAAAATTATTCGGCGTCTGTGTTTTAATTGGAGGCACCGTTCTGATTCTCAGCGGATTGGCACTATGGGCGTTCCCGCATCTGATGCCTAGAGGATCCGTGGCGTTTCTTGGATCACTTCATACTTTCTTTGCTTTGATTTTAACATTATTCTTGTTTGTCCATCTATTTCTGGGAATTTACATGTTTGACGATTTCAAATCTATGATAATTCACGGAAAGATTCCCTATGATGAAGCAAAGGAAATGTCTCCTCTGTGGGTTGAAAAAGAAATTATTCCTTTATCCAATAAATGAGCTGACAATCCAATAAATGAGTGTTGACAAAACCGTTTCAATGAATATATAAGAATAGCAAGTAAAGTTGTTGCCTGAGAGTGAGGAAATTTCTGATCTTGAGGGAGTCTGAAGTCTTTTGATTATAATTTTAATTATAATATTAAGGTTTGATTCTTCCCGGATCAAACCTTTTTTGTTTTTGGAGATGATGATGGACAAGCGAATAGGAACCATTACGATTATTATTACAAACAGGACCAGTCAATCGGGAGACGTGAATAAAATCCTGAGTGAATATGGCGACGCGATTATAGGTCGCATGGGTATTCCCTACGCGCCGCAGGGCCTTCATATCATCGCGCTTATTGTTCACGCATCCACGGACGAAATCGGCGCTATGACAGGAAAACTTGGAAAACTGGCGGGTGTTGAAGTTAAGTCAGCACTGACCAAAGCATAAGGATGATTCAAATGTATAAAGATTTTATTGATGACGCGAAAATAGAAAGTGTTCTGGAAAAGGCAAAAAATCCCGCGCCGGAAAGAGTCCGCGAAATTATAGCAAAATCTCTGGAACTTAAAGGCCTCTCACCGGAGGAAGTGGCCGTACTTCTGCAAACCGGGGACGATGACCTCATCGGCATGATTCTGCAGGCGGCGCATAAAATAAAGGAGGATATTTACGGCAACCGTCTTGTTTTATTCGCTCCGCTGTATGTGGCCAATCTCTGCGCCAATAACTGCCTTTATTGCGGATTCCGCCGCGACAATAAGGAACTGAACCGCGTTGCCCTGACCATGGAACAAATCGCCAAAGAAGTGCAGGTTCTGGAACGTGAAGGCCACAAACGCCTGCTCATGCTTTGTGGCGAGCACCCTACCCGCTCATCGCTGGAATACTTCATGGAGGCCATTGAAACGGCCTATTCCGTCAAAACAGAAAAAGGCGGAGAAATCCGGCGGATTAATGTGGAAATCGCTCCTCTGGAAGTGGATGAATACAAGCTACTGAAGAAAACGGACATCGGCACTGTAGTATTATTTCAGGAATCTTATCATCATGAAACATACAAAATAATGCACCCCAGCGGACCCAAAAAGGATTTTGCCCGAAGGCTTACCGCCCTGCACCGCGCGCAGGAAGGCGGCATTAATGATGTGGGCATCGGAGCGCTCTTCGGATTATATGATTATAAATATGAAGTGATGGGACTGCTTATGCACGCCCTGCAACTGGAACAGGACTGCGGCGTAGGACCGCATACCATTTCCGTTCCGAGACTGGAACCGGCTTTTAACGCACCGGCGGCCATTGCCCCGCCGCATCCGGTAACCGATCATGACTTTAAAAAGCTTGTGGCTATTATACGAATGGCCGTTCCCTATACGGGCATGATTTTAAGCACCCGGGAAAGCGCCGAACTGCGCTCCGAGGTCTTCGCGCTGGGCATTTCCCAGATTAGCGCCGGATCGCGCACCAATCCCGGCGGTTATCAGGAAGATTCAAGCGAAGCTTTCCGCGCCGCGCAGTTCAATCTGGGTGACACGCGCACACTCGATGAAGTCGTTCTGGATATAACCGAAAGAGGCCATATCCCCAGTTTCTGCACGGCATGCTACCGGCTGGGACGCACCGGCAAGGATTTTATGGATCTGGCCAAACCGGGTTTGATTCAGAAATTCTGCCAGACAAACGCTGTTTTTACTTTTAAAGAATATCTACTGGACTACGCAAGTCCAGCAACCCGCGAGGCGGGAGAAAAATTAATTAAAAAAATGCTGGATGAGACTTTCAAAACAAAAAGGAAAAAAATGGTATCCGATAAGCTGCAGAAAATTGAGGAAGGTACAAGAGATGTCTATATCTGATAAAATCGAAAGACTGCTGATCAAAGCCGAAATCGGCAGGGATTTAACACGAGATGATATTATCGCCCTTCTCAAGGCGCCTGTCGATTATTCCACTGATATTTTCAACGTAGCCGACCGTGTACGTAAACAGCAGATGGGTGATGAAATATTTCTGCGCGGCATCATTGAGTTCTCCAACTTCTGCGAGCGCAACTGCCTCTACTGCGGCCTGCGCAAAAGCAACGACAGAATCAGCCGCTACCGGATGAGCGAAGATGAAATCATCACCACAGCGAAACAAATTAAAAATACAGGCGTTCCCACCGTGGTATTACAATCGGGTGAAGATTCTTTTTTCCCCATCGATAGAATTTGCCGTTTGATTGAGCAAATTAAAAACGAAACCGGTTTGGTCATCACTTTGTCCATTGGCGAAAGAAGCGCTTCCGACTTTCAATTGTTTCAGCAGGCGGGAGCAAACAGATACCTTCTCAAACATGAAACCGCATCCGGGGAACTATACAAATACATCCGTCCCGGCTGTCAACTGGATAAAAGAATGCAATGCCTGCGCTCGCTCAAAAACCTGGGTTTTGAAACTGGAACGGGCAACATGGTCGGTCTTCCGGGACAAACACCGGAAATTCTGGCCGACGATCTTATTTTCATGAAACAACTCGACGCAGACATGCTGGGGATAGGACCGTTCATCGCTCATCCAGATACACCATTTGCCGGCATTGAAAATGACGATATCGAACTGACTTTACGGGTTCTGGCCGCCGCCCGGCTTATAACACGCGATACTAATATTCCCGCTACCACAGCTCTTGCCACTCTTCATCCGCAGGGAAGGCTTATTGCTCTTCAGGCAGGCGCCAATGTCGTCATGCCTGATTTCACGCCGGATATTTATAAATCCCGTTACGATATCTACCCCGGAAGAACCGATACCGCCCCAGCGGAAGAAATCATTGAAAAACTGAAAAACGATATTCAATCAATAGGCCGTAAAATAAACTTCTCCGTCGGCAATCGTGAAAACCAGCGATATCAGGGAATCAAGCACTGACGGGCAGAGAGATATGACTCGAAAACCATTTTTCTCATAAAAAAACAATTATTTCTTTATTTAGCTTCTTTTTCATTTAGAAAACTCCAGCTTACTACCCGCAAATATCAAGAACAAGAATGTTCAATAGAGAATACATTTATACATTTCACAAATTTTCTCCCTGGACAATATAAGTAAACAAAGCTTATAATTACTTGCAGTTTATAGATATGCTAAATAAAACATATGCTTACATTTGACAAAATAAACTGTTTAGGTTATAAGCAAACAGTCATTTTTTTGGCTTATCGGGCTCTTGATCAACTGGCAACACTCTCAAGTTTATGGTCTATTCGAAAATCTGTTATCATGGGGTAATTTTGATTCAACTCCAAATTCTTTAAAAGGAGATATAATCATGGCAAGATGGAAATACAAGACAAGCATCATCGATCTGGATCGTCTAATCCCACCTGAAGCTATATCCTGCAACGATACTGGCACGTGCGTAATTGACGGTATACCGGGCAGTCAGGATAACTTCAAGGGTATCCTCGATAAAGAGGGAGAAAGTGAGTGGGAGTTGGTCCAATGCCAGCCCCACGGGGAAAAACTGCTTTGTATCTGGAAGAAAGAAGTTAAAGAAGCTTTCGCAAGTTAGTATCCTTGATTTATCCGCATCCACGCAAATCCGGTCTTGATTTCAGGGTTATGAAATACAAGATAGTGCATGGGTGAGTCTTTATACACTTGATATTATTATGAATGATAAAGGACGTCCTTCAAGAATCGGACCCTTTACATCAAAAATTATTTATATAGGAGGTATAGATTAATGGCTTTTAATGCACCAGCCAAAATGGTCGGTCTTGTCGGCAATGCCGGAGTTTACAAGTCGAAACTTTCAATCTTTCAATTTCTTATTCGCGGCTTTATGGCAGGAGCCTATATCGCGATTGGCGGAGCTCTGTGCACTGTATGCTCAACCGGCGTAGCGCCATTGCTTGGCGCTGGATTCGCAAAAATGATTAGCGGTGCCGTGTTCCCCGTTGGCCTGATCGCCATCGTCCTGACCGGTATGGAACTTTTTACCGGCGACTGCATGCTCGTGCCCATGGCCGCCATGATGAAGCGTTGTACCTGGGGCGCAGTTATAAGGAACTGGGTTTGGGTATATATCGGAAATGTCCTCGGTTCCTTCTTTTACGCCTATTTAATGGCCGTTGGCCCTTTTGTTGACGGTACAGCAGACGGCACAATGGTTGTCAACGCCTTCGGAATGACTGCAATCAATATTTCCGTGGCTAAGATTCTGACTTATAAGGCCGTTGGAGCAGCAGGCCTTTGGTCCTGTTTTATGAAGGCCATAGGCTGTAATTTCCTCGTCAATATAGCTATCCTGCTGGCCATAACAGCGGACGACGTGGTCAGTAAGTTTTTCGGAATCTGGTTCCCCATCATGGCCTTTGTTGCCACCGGATTTGAACACTGTGTCGCTAATATGTACTTCCTGCCCACAGGAAAGTTTCTAACTGATTGGTATCCGGCAACGATAACAAAAGTGGGAGGACTTTTAGCAGCGAACGGCGGACTAAGCTGGGGAGACATCTGGTACTGGAACATTATTCCGGTTACTATCGGTAACATTATCGGCGGATTTCTTTTCATCGGTGTAGCCTATTACATGATGTTCAGGAATGAAATTCCGAAAGAATAGGTATAGCTCAATTGTCATTACCGGCTTGGATCACCTTTTTTATTTGTGCGGCAGCGGTATTCATTCATTATATGCAGGTGAGGAATACCCGGTTTTTGCTTTTTGCAATTCCCGCTTTGATCGCCTTGCTTATCATTCCCATGATCCTGGCATGGTTGAGTCGTAGAACACTGACTGAAGCGGCGGAACTTAACAGTTCAAAAGCAAAACTCTGTAAAATTGCCAAAGTAACACTGGCAATGACGGGACAGGTTATCAGTATCAGCGGAGAAGTAAAGAAAATCAGTTTTAAATGGCTCAACAGACCGCATTTCCATATTGACGACGGCACGGGAAAAATCAGGGTGATCATGTTTACGGCGCCCAGTGAAAATATCAAACAGGGCGATAAGGTTGAAATCCTTGGTGTTGTAATAAAAAATATTTTTGATCGCCGTAATGCCGCCATATCGGCTGTTCAAATTAAAAAACTGATTATGGAAACAACATAATTTTTAGGGAGGCAATCATGAATTCACGAGAAGTAATCTTTTTAATAGGATTTTTAATTCTTGGCATCACTCCGGTTTTTGCCCAATGTCTAGTTACCGGCGCAACGGAGTTGCTCATGCTGTTGGGCATTATTATTTCCACATCAACAGCGTTTTTTAACTCTTAATAAAGCAGCAGAGAGGATCGACAACACTGTCGGTCTTCTCTGCTGCTGCTTTCAGCTTTGCGATGAGATACAGGAATCCATAACTAAAAGTCACTACAATCAAATATTTCAGCGCTATTAAAGATGTGAGGCAATACCAGCCATTTTTTCCGCCTCTGGCTTTATTCTCTTAATAGAACAAAAAGCATAAATGTTTTTGTCTGTACATCGCGTAATGCACTTCCATATCACAGCGGCAGTCAAACAATCCAATCGATTTTTCTTATTCGATAATATAAGTTCATGAACTTATTCATGACTTGCAGTTCTCTTAATACATTAAATAAAACGTGACTTTATGTTTGACCTATTGCCTCATAAATAAATGTTACCGAGAGAAGCGTAATTTCAGGTTACGCTGCCTCATAAAAGATGTTACCGAAGCCTGGTAATTTTTTTAAGTTTCATTTGCATGATATTATTTAACT